>Ga0163144_10004960_pt1 | contig 29773 bp, 32 predicted proteins | sample OliLak19BULKMAT1_FD_123175 | JGI IMG/M metagenome (GOLD analysis project Ga0163144, IMG submission 123175) | Freshwater microbial mat bacterial communities from Lake Vanda, McMurdo Dry Valleys, Antarctica - Oligotrophic Lake LV.19.BULKMAT1 | ecosystem: Environmental > Aquatic > Freshwater >...
CACGCCAATGTGTTCGGCAAGAAACTGATCGAGCGAAATCGTGTTGCGGAAACCCCCATTGGATGGGTGAGGCGCCGCCGTCAAAAAGCAGACCTCGGAGTTGTGGCTTCCATCGACATCCGGATGCGAGACTCCGGAGAAAACAGTGAAATCGTCTCGATATGGCTTCAATTGCTCGAGATAAGGCGACAGCTCATAATCGCGACCGGCTGTCTTTGGGAAAAAGCCTGGAGACAACAGCCCGAGGTTGTTACAAATTGCCAGCATACGTCGCGGCGCGGTAGGCTCCGCGGCAAAGGCTGGCCGCATCGCATCGAGCAGCGGAAGCCCCAGGGCAACTCCGGAAGCGCGTAAAAGAGAGCGGCGTGTCAGGCGCATGTTTAACCTCATTTGCGAGTGAAATACTCGCTTTGAACTATTTCGTGAATCAGTGTGCGCAGACCGTAGCGATCGCGCTGGGCTTTGTCGAGGATCGCCTCAAGTTGAGGACGATTGGAAAAACTGACCGGAGCGCCGGTCGCATAGACAATCCATTGGCTGGCGAGGTTGCGGGCGAGTTGCCGTTCATCCTTGGCGAGAATCGATTGAAATTCTTCGATACCCCGGAATGGCTTGCCGAAGAAGTCGCCACTGGCGTCTACTGGCTTGCCAGTGCGGAAGGTGAATACGTGGCCATTCTTGCCGAGGCCACTTACGGCTGGCCCTTCTTCGGTGGAACGGTAGTGAGACCGCGCACCGCCGAATACATCGAAGGATTCGAGTGCAAAACCGGGTGGATCGATTTTGCGATGACAGGCAGCACAGGCCGGGTTGGCGCGGTGCTTATCCAGTTGTTCGCGAATCGTAGTTGCTCCACGAGTATCGGGTTCAACCGCACCGACTCCAGGCGGGGGCGGCGGTGGAGGCATTCCGAGTATGCGTTCCATCACCCATGCGCCCCTCAAGACAGGGGATGTCGTAGTTCCGTTGGCCGTCAGCTTCAGGATGCTCGCATGAGTCAGCAAGCCACCACGTGCGCTCCCCGCAGGTAAGACCACCTTGCGCATGGCGCTGCCTTCCACTGCTGGCAAGCCATAGTGTTGCGCCAAATGAGAATTGAGAAAAGTGAAGCTGGACTGCGCAAGACTTGCGACAGGCAGGTTCTTCTCAACCAAATGTGCGAAGAAGAGTCTGGTCTGCATTTCGGCCGATTCAGTCAGCAAATCATCCAGGTAGTATTCCGGGTAGAGGATCTGATCGGGCGTGTTCTCGTTTACCTTCCGTAGATCCAGCCAATAATCGAGGAACGCATTGAGGAATTGCTGCGAGCGCGAAGAAGACAATAGCCGCTCGGTTTGCGCTCTCAAGACAGCGGCGTTCTTGAGTGATCCGTCGCCAGCCAAGCGGCGCAATTCTTCGTCGGGAGCCGTATTCCACAAAAAGTAGGACAACCTCGCTGCAAGGGCTGGCCCGCTCAATGCGCCAGGCGACTCCTCAAGATAGAGAAATGCGGGCGAGCAGAGAATCGCAGTGTAGCCGTCAATCATCGCCTCGGCCAATTGGGTTGGGTCCTTGGCCAGGCGCGCATTCACAATCTTCATGGCGGATTGAAACTCAGCCTCGGAGTGAGGACGCCGCAGCGCGCGTGCGAGAAAATCTTTGACGTACTTGGGAACCTGCTCCACCGAGGCAGGAATCAACTGCGCCGGTGGCGAAGCAATCGGCCCATCCACTTCCATCCAGCGATATGCCACTCCGGGCATGCCTTCCTGCGAAGCGTGCGGGCTACCCAAAAATCCAGGCCTCGATCGAAACAATCGAGCAGCGTCAGGAGAAATCGAATCTCCCTTCAGCAGATAAACTTCCACCTCATGCACCTTCGGCTCAGCTACGAGGTCCATAGTCGCGAGGTATCGTTTCTCTCCCCCGGGGCGCAGCGCATAAATGCTCAACGGCTCAAGCGTCCGCCCACGCTCTGTCTTGTCTCGATTCGGGCGCCAGTAGGGCGGCCGGTTCTTGTTGTTCAATGGCTCCCAAAGGCTGTGAATCCAGAGGCTATAAGCGTTGAAGCGCAAGCGATACCTGCCTGCAGCCTTGGCAGTGAATTGGTCCCACGAATAATCGTTGCCATTGAAAGTGCCAGCCGGCGTCGCGAATGCTTCCAGTTCACGCACTTCAGGCTTCGCTGCTCCCACGGTGAGGGGGACAGTTTCGCGCAAAACATCTGGCTGCGCTTCAAAGCCAAGAATCGGAATCATTGCCCGCTCGGGATGATTGTTGAACGGGCTATAGCGCATGCGATTCAACATGCGTCGCTGGTCGCGAGCGTAGTAACGATTCACTTTGGGCCGGGCAGCCTGTGCGGCAAGGACATCTCGCAACGCTTGCTCAGCCGTATCGAGATAGCGCGCCATCTGCACGTGCGAAATATCCAGCGCCTCGCCTGACTTGTTGAATCGATGCGCGATACCGTCTTCAGGAAGACCATCTCTCAATTGCAGCCAGGGCGCACCCAACAAATCGCGCACCGTGTTTTCGTACTCATAGCGATTCAACCGCCGCAAAACAGATCGACCGAGGTTGGCGGCACGCGTCTTTTCGAAAGCGGTAATTGGGGCGGCAACCGCAGCCAGGAACTCTTCCCTGTTCAAGGTTTTTGCTGCGCCTGGCGGCATGGAGCCAGACCGTACTGCGTCGTGGATGCGGACCCACCGGGACAAAGCCTCCTGATTTGAAAATTGAAACTCAAGAGTCGTGAAGTCCAATCCCATCGGCGCTGCCGGCCCGCCGTGGCAACCGATGCAATTCTGATTGAGAAACCCGGCAACAGGCGCTGGCGGAGGCGCAGCTTGGGCTAAGAGCATGAGTAGGAGCGGAGTCATCGATTCAATTACTGCCCCTATCCTATCAGCGCTACCATGCGAAATCATGCGACAGTTGGCAGACCTACATGGCATCGGCAAAGCCATGCTGAAGGATTTCGAATTGCTCGGAGTGAAGTCCGTCGAGGACTTGGCAACGCGCGACGGCGAAGCACTCTATCGGGCGCTGGAAAAGAAAACAGATTCGCGGCAAGACCCTTGCGTACTCGATGTTTTCCACTGCGCAGTTGCCCAGGCGAAGGATCCCCAACTCGAGCGGGAAAAGTGCAACTGGTGGTGGTGGAGCCGCCTGCGGCTGGCATCGCGAAAGACAACCTGACCGGAATGCCAACAACCCGCCGCAAATGGATGTATGGCCTCTCTGCCGCCACCCCAGCAGCCGTGGATGTCTTTGTTGTAGAACCGCTCTGACTAGTGAAGAGTGAGGGAGAGTAGCGGCGATATACTCAAGGCATGGCGGTTGCCGAATTTCTCACGGGACTGAACTCGCTAACGATCCGCGATGTTGCGGCCCGGCACGGGGCTTCGAATGTCCGCATATTTGGATCATTCGCGCGCGGAACCCAGCAGTCCGAAAGCGATCTGGATCTGCTGGTGGATCTGGAGCCTGGGCGCAGTGTCCTGGACCTTGTCGCGATTAAGCAGGATCTGGAGGATCTCCTAGGCAGGCGCGTCGATGTGTTTACCATGCGCTCACTGAGTCCCTACATTCGCGATTCAGTACTCGAGGATGCTATTTCTCTTTGAAACCAGCCGAAAATACCGACCGGGCGTACCTCCTCCACATTCGGGACGCGATTCAGAGGATTGAAGAGTACTCCGCCGTTGGCCGCGCGGAGTTCTTCGCAAAGCCCCATTGGCAAGACGCCATCATTCGTCAGCTTGAGGTTCTGGGCGAGGCTAGCAAGCGCCTTTCAGAGGAATTGAGAAACGCGTATCCGGCCGTTCCTTGGCGGCGCGTTTGTGGATTGCGTGACATTCTGATTCACAATTACATGGGCGTTGACCTGGAGGCCGTTTGGTCGATTGTGGAAACCGGCGTTCCGGCGCTCAAAGAAACCGTTGCGAGGCTGTTGCGGGAGTAGCTTTGCGCTGCGGCGGCGAATTCGGGCGAATCGCCCATCGACAATCACGACCGCGAGATGCTGTAGATGGTGCCTATCGGGACATACGCACGGCACTCAAACTTCCATTTCTGGACTTCGAGAGCGTTATGCCCCCGTTCGCGACAAAAGGTTTATCGCCAGACTGTGTCGCTGGCCTGAAGGCAGCCGCTGGATCCACATCAACCGTGGAGTCGGTAATCTCGGCGGCTTTCGCATATTTTGTCCCCCAGAAATCAGCGTTCTCGAACTGGTCTAGTGGGAGCCCAAGCTTCCAAAAACGTCCCTGAGGAATTGCGTGTTCCGGGCGGCCGGGTTCTTCCTGATCCTATTCTCTTCTTCCGCAACTAAAAAGAACAGCCCGTCCACCGCTTTAGTAGTCACATACCCTTCAATGTCCACGGGCTCTGTTTTCATGAATGGAATTTTTTGAAAACGCTCGATCATCTTTTCAAATGACCGTATCGCCCCGACAGACTGCATCGACTCCGTGATTGGCGGACGAAATGCAATGATCAGCCGGTCACTAGTCGACAGCTTGAAGAAATCCGTCGCCGCAGTATCTCCCCCTCGCAGCAGCCCAACCGCATCCTGAATCGACATGCCCCGCAACGCGTCCAGGAAGATGTCTTTGGCCAAAGGGGCCGCCTTTTCAGCAGCACGGTTCATGCCCAGAATGAACTCGTTGATCATTTTCCCGGCGCCGACCAGCCTGAGCGCTCTCTCAACGTTCTTCAGCTTCTCCGGCATCAGAATCTTGATGAGCAGGTTGGCAAAATAACCGTCTGGCCTCGATGCGAGCCCTATCGCATTGAGCAAGCCAAGCTGAAGCGCTTCCTTGATCGCATTGGAATTTTTGTTGCTGCCAAGGCGATCGAAGATCTCCTTCAACTGCGCAAGGAGCGCCGTACGACGGGTGAACATTGCACCTAGAGTCTACTCGCCTTTACGTTTGGCATGAAGCCGCAGCGTGCCGAAGTTGTTCAACTGAGTCCGGGTCTGCGGCTCCCCGGAAAACCAATCCTCGTGGTGAAAATTACCGAAATTCCCAGCCCCAGCCTCCGGCGTGTCCAGATCCCCGAGAGCAATGTTCAGGCCTACTTCGCGGTCTCCAACCGTGGGCGACCAATATTTCCCAGGCTCCACCTCGACGCAAGGATCAAATGCGATTGACCACTCGATCACGTAGCCCTTGCGGTCCGGCTTCACGCTGGTAGCGGCAACCATCGCCTTTGTGTCAATCCAGTTTGAATAAGTCGCGAACGCCTTGGCGTCCCGCCTTGGTTCGCCCTCAAGCAAGCCACCTTTGCCAACGCCGCCCAACCGGCTCTTGGTGAGATTCACAACCATCTGCCAAGACCTTCCGTTGCCCTCAACCGACTCATTCCCTTGATAAGAATTGGTCGCATTCAGAAGAATCTCCATCTCATCGCCAAACCATGGAAATGCTGCGCGTGTTGGCTTTCCGTCCACAAACTCGTGCGCCTTCGGATTCTCCTTTGGCAGCCATCTGGGCGTGTCGATGCCGTAGAGCAGATCGTCATCGATTTCGAATGCAAAATACAGTCGCTTGCCATCGTGCTTGACCCAGCCCTTCAAGCTCAAATCCGTGGCGTCTGTAGTGGGAGAAAATGTATGGGTCCAATCGAGGACGCCCGTAATTGGGGTGGCATCCGACCACTCGCCCTTCGACAGCTTGCCATCGAGCTTGGGGGTCTTGCCTGGGTAGGCATCGAGTGATCTCTTCTGCTGCGCCAGGCCCAGGGCAGCAAGCAGGCAGAATATTGCAGCAGCGCGGCTCAGCGCTTCTTCCTTCCGGCTGGAGCGGATGGCGCGGAATATGGCATGCCAAGGGCCTTCAACTCATCCTTGGCGAGAGCGGCCTGAGAAGAAGTTGGAGCTTTCTTGATAAGGTTGCGAAACTCTGTAACCGCTGCCGACCGCTGACCAGACTTGCTCAAAGCACGCCCTTTCTCAAACTGGGCGTCCTGTACCTTCGGCCAATCGGGAAACTTTTCGATGACCCGATCGAACGATTCCACTGCTTCATCGAATCTGCCCAGGCCAACCAACACCGACCCCAAATTGAAATGAGCGTTTGGAACATAGGTCTCGTTCGGGAAAAACTGTATGTAGTCTTCAAACTGCTTGGCTGCGAAATCCAATTGGCCGGAATTTTTGGCCTGGACTGCCGCAGTATAAATGCTTTCGCTCGTGGCCCCGGCAGGAGGACCGGTGGGCGCTGCCGGCGCCGGAGCGGCAGGCGGGGCAGACATGGTCGTTACCGCATTTTTTACATCGCTCAACTGTGTCTGCAGTTTTCGGATCAACTCACTCAACTCGGCCACTGATTCCTTCATCAGCGCGAACTCGGTAGTCATCTGGTCGACCTTGGCGTTCACGCCAGCTACCGGTGCTGTCATCGATGCCTGCTGGTCTTTCAGCTTGTCAACCATCGACTTGTCCAGAATCGCCAATGCGGTGTTCGATTTGTTGACTGTATCGAGCGATTGTTGGACCAAAACACTTAGGCCCGCAAACTTCTCGTCCATCGAGCTCTTCATGCTTCTGACTTCGTTCTGTAGCAAAGCCACGTCCCGCTGGATCTCGAGGATCTTGTCCTTTTGGGCAAAAACCGGGATTGCCAATGCAGAAATAAGCGTGAAGAGCGCGATGGATCGCATAGTTTACCTCTCGACTTAGTTGGCGCTGAAGTGAGCGCGACGATTCTTCTGCCAGCAACCTTCGTTGGCATCCGAACACGCCGGCTTTTCATTGCCGTAGCTGATTACCTTCAACTTGTCGCCGGGCACGCCCAGGTTGACCAGGTAATCCTTGACGGAACTCGACCGCCGGTCACCAAGACCGAGGTTGTATTCCGCAGAACCGCGTTCGTCACAATGGCCTTCAATCGTCACAATGCCATTGGCATGGGCAGCGAATATCTGCTTCAGAGCCTCGGCATTCTTGTTCAGGACGTTGCGGCCGTCTTCACGAACATCCGACTTGTCGTAATCAAAATAGAGGTCCGCAAGCAGCGACCCAACCATTTCAGAAAGGCTCTTCGTCACTGTGACCGGAGGCTGCACGCGCTCTGGAGGAGGCGGAGCAGAAACGCTCAGCGTGACACTGCGATTGGTTGTTCCGCCAGGGCCGGTTGCCGTGAGGCTGTAAGTGGTTGTCGAGGCCGGCCGCACTGAAGTGCTACCGGTTGTCTGAACTGATCCCACGCCGCCAGAGATACTGACCGAATCCGCATTCTCTACTGCCCAGGAGAGCGTGGCGCTCTGGCCTGCGGTAATGGAGCTTGGCTCCACGGTGAAAGAACGAATCGCCGGTGCGGGACGCACTGCGGGAGTGATGGGGGCAGTAGGGGGCGGCGCAGCGGGCGGGGTAACGGCGACGGCTTTCTTCTTGCAGCCGACCGCAAAAACAGACAGGGAAAGAGCGAGTAGCGCGATACTCAATTGTTTACGCGACATGATGTGAGAGACCTCCAAAGTCAACAAGCAGCAACTGAAAATTTCAAAGCAACAACAGTTCTATTTCTAGTGAGTCCATACCGGCATTTCATTTCGCCCGGCAGTCGTAAGCGGCCGAACCTGCGTACCATCGGCAAGCATGGTCCAGATCTGAGGCCTGCCGCTTCGCGTTGAACTAAACGCAATGTGAAGGCCATCAGGACCCCATACAGGGTTCTGATTGCGACCAGCGCCATGCGTCAACTGTGTCAATTCGCGTTTCGCGACATCCATCATGAATATATTAAAATTTCCGGGCTCAAAACCACGGGTCCAGGAAAAAGCGATAATTTGGCCGTTTGGGTGCCACGACGGATTCGCCGCTTGCCCCGTACCATCCGTTAGTCGCTCGATGTCGGAACCGCTTATATTCATTCTATAGACTTGTGCGGGCCCGGATCTACCTGAAACGAAAACAACTTCGGAAGAATTTTTAGGATTTACCTTAGGTTCTGTCTCGACAGCGCGTGCGGTGGTGACTCGATTCAGGTTCGATCCATCTGCATTGGCACTGAAAATATTCGCAAAACCTCCGCCGATTTTGGTCGAAAGCAGAATTGACTTCCCGTCGGGTGTGAAGTCGGGCGAAGCGACAATACTTGACACCGGATTTACAAAAGTCAGCCTGCGAGAGCTTTCAGCGGTCATGATCGTAATGCCGGGATTGCCCTGCAGAAAGCTGGTAAACGCCAGTTTTGCGTTGTCATGGCTCAAAGCAGGGGTCGTGCAGATCGACCCGTAGCGGGTGACGGCCTTTTGATTCGATCCGTCATAATCCATCGACCATATCTCTTTGGCGCCACTGCGGTTAGAGACAAAATAGATCTTCGAGCCCAACAGAGACTTGGCTCCGAATTTGGCCAATATGTCAGCCGCGAACTCTCGGGCAATCTTCTTCGCACCATTCTCATCGATGGGCCCGAAGTACACCTTTCCAAACATCTGCGCATTCGTCAGATCCGGCTGGGTGACGTCGTAAAGCCATCCAAACAACACCAGTTGTCCGTTCTGAATCGCCGTGTAACCCATGGCCAGATAATTCGCCTTCACTGTGGCCCCCGACCAGTCGGTCAACCAGGGCCCCTGCGACCTGCCACCAACCGGAGCCTTCCAGTCATTCGGCTGCTGGGGGACTTGCAAGGGATAAAAGCTCTTGGGCGACATTTTGAACAAGCCAGCGCCGTTGATCTCATCGAACAGCGTCAGGTTGAAAACCTGCATCCAGGCTTGCCCTTCGCCAGAACCCCGGAAATCGGGGATCGCAATTGTGGGTTGTTGCCCGCCTGTGATTCTGCTGATGATGTCCTGGCCATAGAGTGCGGGAGCGAGGCAGGTGAGCAGTGCGGAACGACGATTCATATTCAGGAATTACCTCTTCAGTTCAAACCAAAACTCTATGTTCGCAGAGTTCTTTTCAAAGCCCTGCGGCAAGGGGGGCATGGGATTGGCCTCGTACACGGCGCGTTGCGCCGATTGATCGAGCGCGTAGTTGCCCGAAGATTGCGTAATCTTGATCGCGGATATGTTTCCGTCCTTTGCAATCGTAAAGGTCACGACGCAGGGAGGCGAAGTGCGCAGGCGGGCGTCGACATCGTTGGTTCTCCACCGCTGCCCAACCCGCTCGCGAATCAATTTTTCATACCAACCGAAGCGGTTGCCGAACGGCGATGCAGCACTTGTGCCGACGCCACCCGAGCCTTGTATGCTCAGCAGCGGAGATACCGCCGCACGCCCGAGCGTTGAGGTCACCTGATTGGGCACCTCGGGATCTTCACGATACTTTTGATTTGCAGCAATCACTTCTTGCTTGGTCTTCTTCTCGCGCTTCTTCAACGGAATGGCATCCGGATCATCCGGTTTCACCGCAGCCTTCTTTTCGGTCTTTTCCGGCGGCGCCACCTGTGATTCCGTATCGTTGGCAACGCGATTGATCCTTCCCTCACGCCTTGGCAAGGGAATTTGCGCCACCGCTGAAACACCAGCCGAGGCGCCTAACGAGGTAGGGTCGCCAAAGCGGTCACGTTCACGATTGATCCAGAGCTGGTACCCAACTAAAATCACGATCACGCCAACATGCAGGATCAGCGAGTTGCGGAAGCCGTGTGGATTAACGTTTGGGTGAGTAGCTGTCATCTGTCGATGTAACAACCTGGATGCCGATCTTGGCATCCGTAAGTTCCGCCACTACCTTGACGATCGGGTCCCACGCAGTGGCTTTGTCCGCGCGGATAAAGACCGTATTTTCCTTGGCTTTCTTGTTGGCCTTGACCATGCCAACAAGCTGATTGATGTTTACCGGCTTGTCATTGAAATACAGCTCGCCGGTCTTTGTAATGTTGACCACGTTCAGATCGCGCACCGAGGTCTTTTCTGTTTTCACCTTCGGCACTTCTATCTCAAGCCCGAACTGCATCGCCTGCGCCGTCAACATAAAGATGATCAACAGGACGAGCACAACGTCCACCAAAGGTACAACGTTCATCTCGGACATCGTCGTGCCGCCGTAGCGGCGATTGCGCCGGGAGCTCGAGGAACTATCGATCGAAAACCCCATCTAGCCTTCAAATGCCCTTTCGACGAAATTCATGAACTCAAGCGCAAAGTCCTCAAGTCGATTGCCAATTTCCTTGATTTGCCCGCCGAGGTAGTTGTAAGCAACAGCCGCCGGAATCGCCGCGGCAAGCCCCGCGCCGGTCGCTACCAGAGCATCCGCGATGCCAGGCCCGACTGTCCGCAAACTCACAGACGCCGACATGGATAGCGCCTCAAAAGCATCGATGATGCCCCAGACCGTCCCGAACAATCCAATGAAAGGCGTGACGGAGGCAATCGTCGCCAGCCAACTCATCGAACGCTCAAGCTTCTGTATCTCCTCGCTGATCCCCAATTGCAGATTGCGCTCAATCATCGGCTTGTTGCGAATCTGATTCCGCCCTCGAGCCTGCCTTTCCACCTCTGCATAGCCAAAATCGAAAACCGCCACCATGGGCGCGGTGGCATGTTGCTCGGCCGCCGCGGCAATGCCCTCAAACCCGTTCGCTTTGCGAAACACCTTGAGGAACAAGCGGTTTGCCTCTACCGCCTTGCGCAGCAATCCGAATTTGGCAAAGATGATCGACCAACTTAGAAGCGAAGCGCCAACTAAAAGCAATAAAACAGCAAAAGGAATTGGCTTGGCGGGGTTGAACAATTCACTCAGCTTGAGCTGAAGCAGGAAAGCAATCATTATCAAACTTCATTATGACCGCCAAACGACAGCCTCTGCCATTAAAATCAAGTCGATGCTCGTCGAATTGCTGGTCGAGAACTTTGCGGTCGCGGATCGGGTCCGGGTCCGTCTCCATGCGGGCCTGAATGTCCTGTCGGGAGAAACCGGCAGCGGCAAGAGCCTGATCGTTGACTCGCTTGGGCTGTTGTTCGGCGGCAGGGCCAGTGCTGAAGTGGTCCGAAGCGGCGCAGACCGGGCTCGCATCGCGGGCATTTTCGAGGCCCTTCGCTCAAATGAACTCGTGGCCCTTCTCGAGGGCGTAGGCCTCGAAATGGAAGATGGCGAACTGCTGGTCGAGCGCGAAATCCTGTCCACCGGCAAGAGCCGCGCCTTCGTCGGATCTCGCCCGGTCGCCGCCGGCTTTCTGAAAGAACTCCAGCCCCACCTCGGCGATATCCACGGCCAGCACGACCAGCAACGCCTGTTCAGACCCATTGAACAGCGCGCGATGCTGGACGAATTTGCAAAAAACGAAGCCAATCTCGAAAACATCGCCCGACTTTGGACAGAACTCCGCGCCGCTGAAACCGAGCTACGCCAACTCGATGAACGCGAACAGGAAATCCTCCGCCAGCGCGATGTCTGGACCTTCCAGAAGCAAGAGATCGAAGCTGCCAATCTCAAACCGGGCGAAGACACCGCGCTCGACCAGGAACTGCGAGTTCTCGCCAATGTCGTCAAACTCAAGGAACAAGCCGGCGCTGCATTCGATGCTTTGCAGGAGGGTCCTGAAAGCGCAATGTCAACGCTGGGCCTCGCCCTAAAGCGGATCACGGAACTTCGCCGCATCGACGAAAGCCTCGACAATATTCTAGAAAGTCTCAAGAGCGCCAGCACATCCATCGACGATGCCGCCCGCGAACTTGGCCGTTATTTTGACAAACTCGAAGCGGATCCGCGAAGGCTTGGCGTAGTTGAATCACGGATAGCCGAGATTGACAAGCTACGGCGAAAGTACGGCCACACCGTCAAAGACATCCTCGCCTTCTACGACCAGATTTGCGCCGACTTGCAATTGGTCGAAGGCGCGGACGCTCGTCGCGACGAGTTAAAAAAACTCACGATCCAACTACGGGAGCGGTATGGCGCAGCAGCTGCAGAATTGTCTGCCAAACGTCGCAAGGCCGCAGACAAACTCGCGGGCAAGATCATCAATGAACTCAAGGACCTCAATATGGAGCGCAGCCAATTCGTCATCGCGATTCAGACTGCAATCTGGGGCCCAACAGGCGCCGATGATGTCGCCTTTCTGATTTCGACTAATCTCGGCGAAGAGCCGCGCCCGCTCGAGAAAGTTGCCAGTGGTGGCGAACTCTCCCGCCTTGCCCTCGCCCTCAAGGTCTCGCTGGCCGCAAAGGGTGGCCGCACAATGGTCTTCGACGAAGTCGATGCCGGCATTGGCGGCAGCGCCGCCGAGCAAGTCGGCAAGAAGCTCAAAATGCTTGCCGAAACCAACCAACTCCTTTGTGTCACGCATCTGGCCCAAATTGCGGCTTTTGGCGACCATCATTATTCGGTTTCAAAGCAGGAGAGCGCCGGTCGAACCCATAGCGTGGTGACCGAACTCAGTGGGGACGCTCGTGTAAAGGAGGTTGCTCGCATGATCGGTGGCCAGCGGCTTACAGATGAGGCCGTACGCTATGCCCAGCAATTAATTGAACTGGGCTCCGCCGTTTCATCGTCGAAACAGTGTTTTTGAAACTATATTGGACCGCTAACCTTCTGGCAATTGGAGGTCCATCACTAACATGGATTCAAATTCATTGGTTTCTCAAGTTCTCGAAACATCACCTAACCGCCGCCGCTTTTTCAATAAGTTAGCTGCCGCGTCGGCTATGCTGGGCGCAGCCAGCGCTGTAAATGCTCAGATCACGCCAACGCCTACACCTACACCTACACCTACGCCCCCAGCAATCACCGACGTGGATATTCTGCAGTTCGCCCTGAATCTGGAATATCTCGAGGCCGAATTCTACACGGTCGCGCTGACCGGCCGGACGATTGACTCGTTCAAAGTTGGAATCGATGGCGATGGAACTTCAGGCGCAACCACCGGTGGGTCTCAAGTCATTTTCAACAGCAATCAGATACCGATCCGGAACATCATTGAGGAACTGGCTTTTGATGAGCGTGCCCATGTCACCCTGCTGCGTGGCGCGTTGACCGCCGCCGGAGTAAGGCCCATAGCCAAACCTGCAATCAATTTGAACGCCCTTGGTTTCGGCTTCGGCGGCCAACTCGATTTCATCGTAGTAGCCCGAATCCTCGAGGACGTCGGCGTTTCTGCATATGCCGGTGCGGCACCTCTTCTCACAAACAAGGACTATGTCGGGGTAGCGGCGCGCATTCTTGCGGTTGAGGGGTTCCATTCGGGCAATATTCGCTTGATCATTGCCCAGAATCGATACAACACGACCAAGATTGATGGCGTCGACATAATTCCACCGCCGTCCGGTACGCGCTACTTCGCCACCGACGACGATGCGCTTGCAGCAGTAAGAACACCGGGTCAGGTTCTGTATCTTACCTACGGCTCTAAGGCAAACGCCATGGGCGGAGGCTTCTTCCCCGGCGGTGTAAACGGAAATATAAAAATGTCAGGAGCCTCGGCATAGCTATTTCCTAAGAAATTGCCTTTTCAGCAATCCGATCTGGCGATTGTTTAGTTGATGAGTGTGGAAGATGAATAATCCACATGAAATCAAATTCCTTACTCGATGAAGTTATCGAGCAATCGCCGGACCGGCGGCGCTTTATGCAGAAGCCCGGCGCTGTCACGGCAGTGATGGGCGCAGCAAGTACCCTTAAGGGTCAAACTACTGAAATTACAGACGTCGACATTCTTCAGTTCGCGCTCAATCTCGAGTACTTGGAAGCCGAGTTTTATACGGTCGGGGTGAGCGGACGCACTATTGACGCCTTCGGCGTGGGCATTGACGGAGACGGCGCTATGGGACCAACCACCGGCGATACGCGCGTGATTTTCAACAACTCCGTGCCCCCTGCACAGGGCATCATGGAAGAACTCGCATTCGATGAGCGCGCTCACGTAAATCTGTTACGCGGGGCACTTGCCGCGGCAGGCGTCAAGCCAGTTGCCAAGCCTGCAATCAACCTGTCCGGCATCGCGCGTATCCTCGAAGACGTAGGCGTCGCCGCATATACAGGGGCAGCCCCTTTGATCTCAAGCAAGGCATGCCTTGGCGTGGCCGCTCAGATCCTCGCAGTGGAAGCATTCCATTCCGGCAACATCCGGCTCATGGTCGCGCAGAACCGCTACAACACTGCCAAACTCGATGGCGTCGACATCCCGCCTCCGCCCACTGGAAGCCGCTTGTTCGCTTCTGACGACAACGCTCTGAGCGCAGTTCGTACTCCGGCGCAAGTTCTCTTCCTCACCTATGGACTCAAAGAAAACGCGACCGGTGGTGGTTTTATCCAATGGGCATGAACGGAAAATTGAAGATGTCAGGCAAATCCGCCTAAGCGAATTCGCTATAATCGTAGGCGGTGAGGTGCGAGAGTGGTTGAATCGAACGGTCTCGAAAACCGTCGTACCCGAAAGGGTACCGTGGGTTCGAATCCCACCCTCACCGCCAGTTCTTGATCCTGCTATTTGCGACCTATGCAAGACCAAGTCCAATCTGGAGTAGGTCCCGCAGACATCTAGCTCAGCGGTATGCTCAGCTTGTAAGAATTCTTAACTTGGGTCATCTCCAGTCGATTGGGCCTCAATCGGTCCAGCGGGTTCCGACCGTCTTCGCGAAAGCACAACACTTTCACTGACACGTCCCCGTATTCCCGCTTGGAGACTCTTGGCTAGGTTCGAAAAAGGAAACCCCTAGTTCGTGAGCCATAAGTCTGAGGTTAGGCGCGCTCATTTCGCATGGCGCTCAATTTGTGTTAGGCGGGAAGCAGCTTCGCGAAGAACTTCTCTGATGCCGGTTAACTCGTTGTTGAGTCTGGTCAACTCCGCTTCTCGGCTGCGAAAAATATTTTCGTTACTCATCTGATGGACCCTACTGTCTCGGTCTAAAGATTCTTGAAGAGACCCTCAAGATCTAATAGTCTTGTCGATCCACTCCGGTTTCAACGGCAGCTTTCAGCTCAAGCAAAGCATCCCTGAATGATGTCAGCAGGAAAAAGTCAGGCGCAGGCTCGATCTTCTTGGCCGCCTTACCTGCCTTTGGCGCGGCCTTCTGGGGTTGAGGTTTCTGCTGTGCCTCCACGGGCTCTGTGCAGATTACAATGAAGATCGTAATTGTTATTATTTTTTTATCTGTTAGCCTTTTTCGACGGTTACCATTGAGCTTTTACGCCTCTCGTTCTAATCTCTTCAACCGACACTTGCATCTTGCCCGTTACCTGCCTGAACGCCCCGTGCCCGTGCAGCTTTCGCGGCAGATCTGAACCGCCCACGGTCATTGCGGTTTTTTATGATATCGGATCTCATGTTCGTACGGGATAGGTGGTAGGGTTCCCACCCTGACTGAGCGACCCAGCAAAAAGTGCCGGCCACCAATCGTCCATGCCTCTTGGGGTTGAAATGCGTTCATTTCAGGGGAGGTCTATGCAACATCGGCGACGCTTGCGAACAGCGGGTATGAGCTGAGAGCGTTTGGCCCCCGAGTTACGACAGTTTCTTGACCCAGAGATTTCGAGTAGTGACGGTCTGATTGTGGCTATCGCGCGAGCCACCTCTGGCCGGACCCATGTCTGCGACCCCAGGGCGTGTCTGAGTCACCTGACAATACTGACGTTTATGTTATTATCTAGGCGTGCTTGATGTTCGGGAGCACATTGATGCTGATGGACGGAGTCCATTTGGAAAGTGGCTCCGAGCGCTTAACGTTCGTGCAGCCGCGAAGGTGGCAACGGCGCTTGAACGTATTGCGGATGGCAACTTGTCCAACGTCAAACCGGTCGGCAGTGGCGTTCTCGAGTACAGGCTCGATTTTGGCCCTGGCTACCGTATTTACTTCGGGCGGGACGGCGAACGGCTAGTAATTCTGCTGGCCGGTGGCACGAAAAAGCGGCAGCAAGAGGACATTGGTACGGCAAAGGCAAACTGGACTGACTATCGGAAGAGAAGGGACTAGAAGACAACATGGCACTGACCAAAGACTTTCGCGAAACGATTCGTGAACGCGCCCAGCGGGAACCGCAATTTCGCAAGGCGCTGCTGCGTGAAGCCATTGAACTCATGCTCTCCGGCGACGAGAAGACGGGCCGCGCGATTCTTCGCAACTACATTAACGCTACTGTCGGATTCCAGCAACTGGAGACGGCCACGTCTATTCCTGCCACAAGCCTGATGCGGATGTTTGGGCCGAACGGTAACCCCTCGGCTAAGAATTTGTTCGGCGTGCTAGCGCATCTTCAAACGCAGGAGGGGGTGCACTTCGAGATTCGGCCGCGTCGCACCTGATGGATGGCAAATCGCCGTGGCACTGGTTCCGCGTGTTTCAGTTCACGCCTTACGCCCGATCACGGAAGAGCCGGCGCTACGCCAAATCTGTAGTTCGTCCAAGAGACGGTTTCAGGATGGAGAATGTCGACCGAAAGCCCAACGCCGCCCGCGAGAAATCCGCACATTTTGCCTGGTTCATGGCCAGTTTGGCTACCAGCGGTGGTGAAGGTGCTGCGCTTTCACGGGAACGCGATCAATTCCTCGCCTCTTTGCGCCCCGACCCTGAGGTGGCAAAATGAACCATCGCCTCATCTACGATGTTGCCACTCACGCCGATGCAGCATCAACTGCCGCTCTATTCGGCTTCGGCATTGGTTTTGTAGTGGTCGCCAGTACCGCCTTCATGTACTGGAGAGGCAATGCCATTGGCGTTGCAATCAAGTTCCTCTCGGCCATGTCGGGAATCATGCTGATCGTCAGCGCCCTGTCGGTATACGAAAACATTGGATTGTTCAGCAAGCCGCCAGCGACGGAAGAACCGAAGAGGGAGTGGTGATCGGCCACTGGACTTCATTTGAGCGCAGTTCAGCCGGCAGCAATTCCTACACCGAATACGAGGGCTTTTACATCAATGGCCGGCACTTCTCATACACCCGGTCTACCCACGGCAACTACTTCTCGAACCGTGGAGATCACCAGGTCAAACTCCACGACGGCCTGCTGGTGAAATTGAGGTATCTGGAGGAGAAATCCAGCGAGCGAATCTTCAACCACATCACAAAGTTTGAAATCATCGATTAATTCTGTTACTCAACTGTCATCCGTTCTTCATTCGATAGACGCAAACGGAACATTACAATTTGATTCATGTTGCGTTCTGCCCACATCTCTTTGCTCTCTGCCTGCCTCTGCCTTCCCCTCATGGCCCAAGATCCCGTAATGACCGTCCTGGGCACCTACCGTACCGGCTCCTACAATCGCAGCGCGGCCGAAATCGCCGCCCATGATCCGCAGACTCAGCGCCTATTCGTAGTCAATGGCGCCGACAAGACAATCGACATCCTCGACATGCGCAACCCAATGAACATGACCCGCATCAGCCGCATTACTTTCAGTGGTGAAGTCGGGTCTGCCGCCAACAGCGTGGCAGTCAAGAATGGCATCGTAGCCGTGGCCGTCGAAGCGGCCCTCAAAACAGACCCAGGCTCTGTGGCGTTCTACACCCCGGAAGGCCGTCTGTTGAAGTTTCTTAAAGTCGGTGCGCTACCCGACATGATCACCTTCTCGCCCGATGGCAAGAAAGTTCTAATCGCCAACGAAGGCGAGCCCTCCGACGACTACAAGACCGACCCTGAGGGCAGCATCAGCATCGTCGATATCAGCAAGGGAATCGAAGCCACCACTCAGGCCGACGTCAAGACGGCTGACTTCCGCTCCTTCACAAGAGAAAATCTGCCGGCAGGCGTCCGTGCTTTCGGCCCAGGCGCATCGATAGCCCAGGACATGGAGCCTGAATACATCGCCCTTTCGCCTGATTCCAAGACCGCCTACGTCACCGTTCAGGAAGCGAATGCAATCGCGATCGTTGACGTCGATACCGCCAAAGTCACCAAGCTCGTTCCGCTTGGCCTCAAGCCGCACTATTTGCCTGAGAACTCGCTCGACGTCAGCGATCGCGATAACTCCTTCGATATGCGCACATGGACAATCTGGGGCATGTACATGCCGGACTCTATCGCCTCATACGTCGGTTCAGATGGCAAGCTCTACCTGGTCACCGCCAACGAAGGCGATTCGCGCGACTACCCTGGCTACTCCGAGGTGGCTCGTGTTGGCGCAGCAAGCGTAAGACTCGATTCTCGCTTGTACCCGAACGAGGCCGAACTTAAGCTCCCAAGCGAGCTTGGCCGGCTCAACATCACCACCGCCACCGGCGACACAGACGGCGACGGTGACATCGACATGCTGCACGTCTTTGGCGCACGTTCATTCTCAATCTGGGATGCCGAAGCAAAAATGGTTTACGACAGCAAGAATGACTTTGAACGCATCCAGCGGACAGATTATGTTGGCCTCCATAACCTCACCCATACCAGCAATACGCCGGACGACCGCAGCGACGACAAAGGACCAGAGCCAGAAGCAATTACAACTGGTGTGATCCGCGGTCGCACCTACGCCTTCATCGGCAATGAGCGTCAAGGCAACATCATGATCTACGACGTAACGGACCCGACCGCGGTTCGCTTCGCCAGCCAGTGGTGGAATCGCAACACAGCCGCCGCTACAGCCACTGCCGAAGCAGGCGACCTTGGGCCGGAAGGTGTCCTGTTCATCGCAGCCGCAGACAGCCCCAACGGGCGCCCTTTATTGGTTGTCGCCAACGAAATCAGCGGCACCACGACCGTCTGGCAGATCAACTAATCAAGCTTCGACGCGGGCGCGTTGCGCATTCCACCGCAACCGCCTGCCTTGCCGCAACGACAAATTCGCCATCTGCACAACCAACGCAGCCTGAAAGCCCAACGCCATCGGCGCGGTGGGCTTTTTTCTATTCCTCACGCACTCGAGAAAATTCTGCACATGAAGATCAGTCGCCCACCCGAAACCCTTGACGGAAGTTTTCTCAATGGCGACACGATCTTCATCGCCCTGGTTGTACACGCGGCAAGTCTCCCGCCCAATATCCATGCGCGCCTGGTCTCCATCCAGGTGGTTCATTTGGTCATTCTTGCTCTTGTACTTCATCGCGGCGTAGTTGATTGTGAACACGCCGATAAAATCCTCGGGATACTCCGCCGTCACCACCACTGATTCAGGTGTATCGAATCCTTCCCGGTGCGGCTTGCCAGATGCCGCGGTGACCGCCAAAGGATATCCAGCGCTCATCAACAAGTGGATTCCGTCGAAGACATGCGCGCCTTGGTCAGCAACGATCCCACCCGCGTAATCCCCATAGTTCCGCCAATTGCGAAACACGTCCGGATTCATCGGCGTGCGTTTCTCAAGCGGCCCCTGCCATTGCTCCCAATCGAGCGGACCATCCAATTTTGCCGTGCGGGAATTGCCAGCCAGATAGTTATTCAACCACCAGCTACGAACCATCCGAACTTTGCCCAGATCACCGGCACTCACAAGGTCCCGCCCGGCGAGATAAAGGTCATAGCTCCGCCGCTGCATACCCACTTGAACAATTTGTTTGGTTCGCCTCTCCGCTTCCACCAGCGCCACACCCTCCTCGGGCGTCCGGCAAAGCGGCTTTTCAACATAAACATCCTTGCCAGCAGCAAGCGCATCCAGAACCATCCGCGCATGCCAGTGCTCAGGTGTCCCAATCAGCACCGCATCAATCGACTTGTCGTCCAAAAGCTGTTTGTAATTCCGGTATGCCCGCGCTGTGCTTCCGCCTTTAGCCGCCGTCGACAGCGCGCGCTCGAGATTGGGTTCGTAAACATCGCAGATGGCGCTTACCTGCACAGCCGCGTCTTTTTGAAAGACGCCCATCACAAACGTGCCCCGTCCGCCGGCCCCAATCACCCCAAGATGGATCCGATTGGCAGGCGCCGCCTGAAAGGCGCTTGCAACCCCGCTCGAAACAAAAAAACTGCGTCGGCTCCAGTTAGTCGACGAATCCGCGCCAGGTATTTCCTTTTTCATCCCTCAAAATAATACCTGAACTGGCGTCCGACATTCCGGAAATATAGTTCCCCTCAGAATCCCGAAACCGGTATCGCACCATCGATTCGTAAACCTCCGCAACGCCGCGCCATTCATTGCCCTTCTCGTCCCTCAAGCGGATGAAATCCCCATCGCCAAACCCATGCAAGAATTGGCTTCCCTTGCCTTGAATCCGGTAATAACCATTCTTGACGCCAGAGCCGCTATTCCGTCTTTCGATACTCATGTGTGCGCGGACTATCGGCATCCTGCGCCAGGAACTTTAGTGGCCGATTCGATCCGGGAACCCGACATACTGCACTTCTTCTTCCAGCAACAGGTCGAACTCCGCAAGTACCCGCTTCTTCAACTCGTCAATCAGCAAGCAAACCTGCTCTGCAGTTCCCGCTCCAGTGTTGTAAATCAAATTGGCATGGTAGTCAGCCACTTCAATCCCGCCCAGCTTCATGCCCTTCGACCCCACCTGTTCAAGAAACCATGCTGACGGCACCTTGCCTGCGCGCATGATCCCGGGCGGCACCAAATTCAAGGCTTTGCCAGGCAAGTCAGCAACCATCAAATTCTTGAAGATACTGCCCGCGCACTTCATCGTGGGTGGAAATTTCTCATTTCGGGTGGTCAAAATCTCATGCGCCGTTTGCCGGATCTCCAGCGCGTCTCCGGCCGCTAACCGAATCTGCGCGCTCAAAAGAATCCAGTCCTTGCGAGCCTTGAACCCACTGGTCCGGTAGGCAAATCCGCATTGCTCGTTCGGCACATCGAGAAACCCAACCCCATCGAAAACGCGAACGCTCTCCACGAAATCCATGACAGTCTGGCCATACGCTCCGGCATTGCCATAAACCGCGCCACCCAGCCAGCCCGGAATCCCCGTCATCCGCTCCATTCCAGTCAGCGCGAGGTCGCTATGGAAATCAACGACACTTTGCCACACCGCTCCAGTCTCCGCGACAGTCAAATCTCCCTGCCGCAGAATCGATTTGCCAACAAACCGCAGCACCACCCCATCAAACCCGCCATCGGCAACAATCAGATTCGATCCCCCGCCAAGAGTAATCACCGGCAAGCCAATCCCACGCAAACAAGCAACAACGTCCGGCAATGCCGCGAAATCCCGCACATCCACCATCAACCGCACCGGCCCTCCCAGACCAAAGCGAGTGTGACGACTCAACCGCTCGCCCTCGCGCACCAAGATTTGTTCCCTAAATCGTTGCGATAAATCCTCGGCTACCTGCATCCTTAATTAGTATGGCTCGCACCAAGGCATCATTCCCGGGTTTCCCCAAAGAAGCACTCGCATTCCTGCGCGGCATCGTCAAGAACAACGACCGCCCCTGGTTTGAGAAAAATAAGCCGGTCTACGAGGAAAAAGTGAAGGGCGCGATGATGACTCTGGTCGAAGCCGTCAACCAGGAATTACTCGACTACGCCCCCAACTACATCTCCGACCCCAAGAAGGCGGTCTTCCGCATCCACCGCGACGTTCGCTTCTCCAAAGACAAGCAGCCGTACAAGACCAACGTTGCCGCAACCTGGTTCCGCCTGAACCTGGGCAAGAATGAGACTGCCAGCTTCTATATGCATCTCGACGCCAAAGAGCTATTCATTGGGGCGGGCATCTACCTGCCCATGCCCGACACGCTCAAAGTACTCCGCAATCACGTCGCCAACCACCACGAGGAATTGCGCGAGATCCTCGCCGAGAATCAGTTACGCAAATGGATGGGCGGCCTCCAGGGCGACCCCGCTCCCAGAACCCCCAAAGGCTACCTGCCGGGTCACCCTGCCGACGACCTGCTGCGGCACCGCATGTACATCGTCTGGAACTCGATCGATCCCGAACTCGCATACGGCCCGAAACTCCTGGGCGAGCTCTCGTCCAGGTTCCGGGCATCAGCCCCTTTTGTCGAATTCCTGAATCGCCCCATCGCCTCCATGAAGAAGGCGAATGCATCGGCTATGCCAGAATAAAGGCTATGTCCTCTGCTGATTTTGCGCTCCCGACGCCAGAACAGATCGCCAAATACGAGCCTGTGATCGGCCTCGAAGTGCACTGCCAACTCGCCACAAATACGAAGATTTTTTGCGGCTGTCCCACCAGTTTTGGCGAAGATCCAAACTCAAATACCTGCCCGGTTTGCCTCGGGCTTCCCGGCGCGCTCCCGGTCCTCAGTCGCCACGCGGTTGAGCTCGCCGTACAGGGTTCCTATGCGCTACATTGCGAAATCAACCCCAAGTCGGTTTTCGCCCGCAAGAACTATTTCTACCCCGACCTTCCCAAGGGCTACCAGATCTCCCAGTTCGATCAACCCCTCGCCGAGCACGGCTGGATGGACATTCCCGTCGAAGGCGGCACCAAGCGCATTGGCGTAACTCGTGTCCATATGGAGGACGATGCCGGCAAGAGCTCCCACGACGGCTTCAAGGACAGCGACAAATTCAGCTACGTCGATCTCAATCGCGCCGGCACCCCGCTGATCGAAATCGTCAGCGAGCCCGATATGCGAAGTGCGGACGAAGCCTATGCCTACCTGACCGAGGTCAAACAGGCCATCCAGTTCATCGACGTCTCCACCTGCGACATGGAGAAGGGCCAGCTTCGTTGCGATGCCAATGTCAGCGTCCGGCTCAAAGGTGCTGAAAAGCTTGGCACCAAAGTCGAGATCAAGAATCTCAACAGCTTCCGGCACGTCAAGCTCGGCATTGAATACGAAATCCTGCGCCAGATCGGCATGATCGAAGCCGGCCAGCGCGTCCGCCAGCAAACTCGCCTGTTTAGCGTGGAGACGGGCGCAACCACCCTGATGCGCGACAAGGAAGAAGCTGCGGATTACCGCTACTTCCCAGAGCCCGATCTCCTTCCTCTCATCGTCACCGACGAATGGAAGCAGGAACTCAAGGCGAAGATGCCAGAACTCCCGGCCGACCGCCGCAACCGCTTCGTCAGCGAATACGGCTTGCGCGAATACGACGCCCAAGTGCTGACGCTCACCCGCCCAATGGCGGATTATTACGAACGCGCCGCCAAGGCATCCCCCGACCCCAAGATCGCCGCCAACTGGGTGATGGGCGAGTTGGTTGGAATGTTGAACACCGCCGGCAAGTCCATCGAAGAATCGCCCATTCCCGCCGAACAGATTGGCGAACTGGTCGGCCTGATCCAGTCCGGAGAGCTCTCCGGCAAGCTGGCCAAAGAGATCTTCCCCAAGATGTTTACCGACGGTCTGGGCCCCAAGGCGATCATGGATCGCGACGGGCTCCGGCAAATTTCCGACACCGGCGCACTCGACGCGATCATTGTCGAGGTGCTCGCCGCCAACCCCAAACAGGTGGAACAGTACAAGAGCGGCAAGACGGCCGTCATCGGCTTCCTGGTTGGCCAGGTGATGAAAGCCAGCAAGGGCCAGGCCGCCCCTGGTGCGGTCAATGAGATGTTGAAGGCCAAGCTCGACTCGTGATCCGCATTCTCCTTCTGCTAGCCGTCTCGATCGCGGCGGTCGCTCAAAGCGGCCCCATTCCAATGCGATTCGCCAATATCCCAAGTTGCGGTGGTCCTCAAAAAGTGAAGGCCGAGGCTGATGGCAGCTACCTGCTCATGCGTGTCCAGGACCCCAGCGGCGGAGGCATAGAAATCTGGTGCGTAAAGGAGTCCGCAGGGTTTAACTACCAATACCGGCTTCATGGCTCAGAAGGCCGATCCCGCTTGCTCGACCGCTGCCAACTCCCCAATGGACTCAATTCCGCCGGAGTCGAGCACGAAGGTCCCGTCGCCGAGGTTGCCTTGCCCAACGGGGGCCAGTGGCTGCGCACTGCCGGTCGAATCTCCAAGTTCCAGCACCACAATTGGGACGCGCAACGAGGTCACCACGCGATCTACGACTTCCGCCGGCAACTCCTAACTGTCTATTCCACTGTCGCTTTACAGGACTCAGCCGGCCGCTGGGTTCGAGCCTTCGTTGATGTCAACAGCTACCCGCTCAGCGCGATTCCGCAAACCGAAGCTCTCGCAGCCCTCGGCAAGAATCCGCCCGAGCGCACCTTCGACCCCAACCGCGTCGGCTGCCTGACCGCTCTCGCAGACGAGGGAATGCGCGTCCACGAGCAGGAAGTTGGCGCCTTCGTCGCGCCGCAGCAGGCGGGCCGGCTCACCGTTGCCTGGCCCGAAAGTTCGCCCATCGAAAAGCTGGAGTTCGACGCACCGCGGCGCGAGCTTCATTTGAAGTTCCTCCCAAACACCCGCAAGGCGATTGTCTCGATCGCGATTCCGCGAACCATGCTCGGTCTGGGGCGCGAACTCTCGCACGTCCGGCTCGATGGCCGCTTCGTCGAAAGCGATGAAACGACGACTTCGACGCACAAGTCAATCCGCTTCGTCATCGACGAACCCGTGAAGGAAGCACTTCTCACCGAATCGCAGGGCTTCCCGTTTTTTGCCGTTACCGGTATCGCACTGCTCGGTGCGGTCATCATCGGCGGTGTCATCGGGATGCTCTTCCGCCGCAAACTACCAGCCGTCCCCGAGGACTAAACTGGCTATAGATGCTTTACAAATTCGCGCTTGCCGGTGTCCTGACGCTCCTCACCGGATGCTCATCGATGTACTACAACGCGATGGAGAAAATCGGCAAGGAAAAGCGAGACATCCTCGTCAAGCGCATTCTCGAAGGCAAGAAAGACCAGGAGCAGGCCAAGCAACAACTCAAGACTACGCTTGAGGCATTCCAGGAGCTCACCGGCTTCGAGGGCGGCAACCTCGAAAAGGTCTACAAAAAACTGAATGGAGAGTTTGAAGACGCCGAAAAACGCGCCAAAGAACTCTCCGACCGCATAGCCAGCATCGATCGGGTTGCCAAAGACCTCTTTGCGGAGTGGGACAAAGAAGCGGGCTCCATGAGTGACCGCAGTCTTCGAACTCGGAGCTTGCAAATGCTTCGAGAAACACGCACTCGCCACCAGCAATACCTCAGACGCATGCAGCAGACCGACCGCAAGATGCAGCCCGTGCTGCAAGGCTTCCGGGATCAGGTCCTCTTCCTCAAACACAACCTCAACGCACGCGCCATCGGTTCGCTGAAGGCAACTGCGACCAGGCTCGACTCTGAGGTCGGCGTGCTGATTCAGGACATTGAAGGATCCATGCGGGAAGCCGACAGCTTCATTGCCTCGCTCACCTCCAATGAAAACTAACATGCGCCGCCGTGATTTCATTTCTGCCAGCCTCGCCGCTCAGGCGCCACGTCGAAAACCGAACATTGTAGTAATTCTCGCGGACGACCTCGGCTATGGAGAATTAGGCTTCCAGGGCAACTCCGACTTCGCCACTCCTCACCTCGATTCCATCGCAAACAACGGAGTGCGCTTCACTCAGGGCTACGTCTCGGCACCCTTCTGTTGCCCCTCTCGCGCAGGTTTGATGACTGGCCGCTACCAGACCCGCTTTGGCCACGAGCTCAACGTGGTCGGCAAGCGAAATCTCGACCCAGGCATCGGCCTTCCGTTGGAAGAACGAACCATGGCCAACCATTTCCAGCAAGCAGGCTACCGCACAGGGCTAATCGGAAAGTGGCACTTGGGCTGCGCCGAAAAGTTCCATCCTCTAAACCGGGGCTTTGACGAATTCTATGGCTTTCTACACGAAGGACATTTTTACTATCCACCTCCATACCGTGGCGCGCTAACCCGGCTTCGCACCAATGAGCCTCCCTATGATGAGAACAATCCACTCCTGCGCGGCAGAGATCCAATTGAAGAGAATTCTTACTTAACCGATGCATTGGGCCGCGAAGCCTCCGCCTTCATCGATCGCAACCACGAAAAGCCCTTCGTGCTCTATCTGGCCTTCAACGCGATCCACAGCCCCATGCAGGCCCCAGTCGCGCTGATGGCCGAGTTCGAAGGCCTCCGGGGCGAACAGAGACGGCTCTTTGCCGCCATGACTCGTGCGATGGATAACGCCACTGGCCGTGTCCTCCAAAGGTTGCGCGAGCACGATCTCGAGCAAGACACTCTCATTACTTTTCTAAGTGACAACGGCGGCCCGACCGCTGAACTCACATCCTCTAACAAACCATTGCGCGGAGGAAAGGGGCAACTCTTTGAAGGCGGCATTCGAGTTCCATTTGCAATGCAATGGAAAGGCCAGATTCAACCTGGCCGCGTCAACAATCAACCCGCCAGCGCCCTCGACATACTACCAACGGCTCTCGCCGCCTCTGGCCTGAACACACCTTCCAACCTGGATGGGATCAACCTGCTCAATCCCGCGAAACAGGCCGGGCGCAAGTCGCTCTTTTGGCGCTATGGACCCAACCTCGCATTTCGCCGCGACAACTGGAAAATCGTCAGGCAAGGCACCCAGGACTATCAACTCTACAACCTCGCCGAGGACCCAGGTGAAGCTAAAGATCTCTCCTCCGCCGAGCCAGCCCTAAAGACGGATTTGATCGCAGCGCTCGCGTCCGTAAATCGTGAAATGAAGCCGCCCCTCTGGAATTGAGCCTTGCTCCTCTTCTACTGCGAGCAGGTAGGGACGATCATCGCTGACCGCCCCCCTCACTGATCCGTACGGAGGCTACTCACGCATACAGCTCATACCTTGGATTCTGGCTTCAAAGCGAAGCTCGGGATAAGGATGAAGAACGCGAGGAGCCGGCAGCCAAGTCCGGGCTAATCGCAGCACATCCCACCAGTAACGAAATGGCCACTTGCAACCGGACATTTCTACTTTGCCTTGACAAGACAAGACTCCTAATTGATACTCTTCGCGGAATTGGTTATCATCGCATCGTTTATCTGGTGTTCATCCCCTCGTATCGTAGAGGCGGGAACCTGAGGAGTAGAACGAAATGCGAATCTCACGTGTAGTAGCCTCGTTGGCGTTTTTAGGCTTGACTCTGACTTCGACGTCCACTTGGGCGCAGACGCCCGATCAACTCATTGAACTCAAAGCTTCAGGTGCGCGTGTATACGCCGCCACTCGAATCCAGGCATTGACTGCTCCTGCCGCGACACCTGCCGCGGCGGTGCAGTCCTTCCTCGCAGCTCGCGGCAAATCCGCGGGCGCAATTGGTTCCCTCGTGCCCGTTTCGACTTCAAGGACTGCCGCCACCGGCGTCACTCATCTCCGCTTTTCGCAATCGGTAAACGGCTTCAATGTTTATGGTGCCTACGTTAAGGCTGCGGTCAACGCTCGTAGTGAGCTCATCCACCTCATTGAAATCCTGCCCGAGCCGCCGGGACTGTTAGTGCCGTCCAACGTCTCCGCCCGCGCGGCTCTCGATGCCGCACTGAGTGAACTCTACCCCGAACGCACGTTCCGCTTCAACCCCCTCCCGGCGCAGGGAAACACCACTGCCTTCAACTCGGGCGACAACTTCTTCTTCCGCAATCCCACCGCCACCCGTATCGCCCTTCCGCTAGCGAGCGGAGCCATGCAGCAAGGCTGGCTCGTTGAGACTTGGACCCGGATGGACAATCAACTCCACCACAGCGTAATCGGAAATGGCGCCCGTGTCCTCGGAACCGAACAGCGCACTGCCAACGAAAGCTACAAGATCTTCACCGAACATCCTCAGATTCTTCTGAACGGTTCAACCATCGGTGCCGATCAAACCACGCTCAATGGTCCGGTCCCTGGCAACACGGAATCGCTATCGCCCAACGGCTGGATCTCAAGCGAAGGACGCACCGCCGGGGTCCAGTCTCAGTTCCGGCTCTCCGGCAACAACGTCTACGCCTACCTCGATACCGATGCAAACAATTCTCCCGATGCCGCTGGTACGACAATCACAAATGGAGAATTTACCGCAACTGCCGTTGAGACCGATGCCCCCACCACCAACTCGAACCGCCAGGTTGCGATTCAAAACCTCTTCTGGGCAAGCAACGTGATCCACGACAAGCTCTACTTCTTTGGCTTCAACGAAGAAGCCGGAAATTTCCAGCAGAATAATTTCGGCAAAGGTGGATCCGGCAACGATTCTGTTCTAGCCGAAGCCCAGGATGGTTCTGGAACCAACAACGCCAATTTTTCCACCCCAGCCGATGGCTCCAGCCCGCGCATGCAAATGTACCTCTGGAATTTGACGTCACCCAACCGTGATGGCGATGTCGATACCGACATCGTCTACCACGAGTATGGCCACGGCCTTACCTGGCGCATGATTGGCTCCATGTCCGGCTGCATGTCCGGCGCCATCGGTGAAGGTGCCTCCGATACCCTCGCCATCCTGATGAACAATGACGACGTGGTGGGCGAATATTCTTACAACAACCCCAACGGCATTCGCCGCTTCCCCTATACCAATTACCCACGCACCTATGGTTCGCTGTCTACCGAAGGTGTTCACGCTGCCGGGGAACTGTTTGCCGCCATCATGTGGCGCGCCAAAGCGTCGCTTGGCAACGACAACCTGACCTGGAAATACCTCGTCGATGGCATGAATTACATCCCGGCCGGGCCCAGGTTCGAAAACATGCGCGATGGCATTGTCCAGTCCGCAGGTGGGCTCCCCACGGGGGACGCTTGCAAGGTGTATAAGGCCTTTGCTGATTTTGGCGTTGGTCAGGGTGCCACTGGCTCCTGCGCTACCAAGGGTTTTATCTTCCAGACCACCAGTTGGAATGTCACCCAGTCCTTCACGGTTCCTGCCGCGTGCCAGTCCCCGGTCACGGATCTTGCCGTAACGGCAATCAATGCGCCGGCTAGCGTCGCTCCCGGCTCAACCACCTCAGTTTCTGTCACCGTTACTAACGTCGGCAACCAGCCAGTGTCCTCCGATTTCAACGTAACGCTCGACACCACCCTATCCGCTTCCGTCACCGGCGGGCTGGTTGCGGGAGCATCCACCACGAAGACCTTTGCTTGGACAGCACCGGCTAGTACAGGCGCCTACCCGCTGGTCGCTTCACACACTTATGGGGACGGATCAACCGGTAACAACTCCTTAACGAAATCCGTAACCGTGTCCGTACCTTCCCCAATCTCGCTTTCAGCCACTGCGCGTAACCAAAAAGGCAGCAGGTATGCTGATCTCGTCTGGTCAGGCGCCACAGGCCCAAACGTTGATCTCTACAAGAACGGAGCCCTGCTGCGCGCAGTTCCAAATAGCGGCGCTTACTCCGAAGGACCGCAGCCCAAGGGCACTACCACTGCCACCTACAAGATTTGCGAGACCGCTCCCGCCACCGCCTGCTCCAGTTCGGTGTCGGTAGCCTTCTAATCGCTGGCCTCACTAGCCCATCGCCGCCCAAAACGCCTGAGCTGCTTTGTCCTCATCCAGTTCCGGGTTATCGTGATCTTATGACCGTCGAAGCTCTCAAGGAAGAAATCACCAACCTCTCCGAGCCCGAACGAAAGCACCTCGCGGACTGGCTTGAAGAAATGGAGGAACAAGCCTGGGACAGAGAGATGGAACGCGATTTTTCCGATGGCGGTCCCGCCGGCTTTCTCTTGGCTGAGGTGCAAGCCGACATCGCCGCATCCCGCACGGAGCCGTTATCGGAGGCCATTGCCGAATTGAAGGCGAAGAATCAGCAAGACCAAAGGTGATCGAGTTCTACTCTGGACAACTCCACGCTTCCGGGATTGCCTTCGAAGGCTTCCGTCGGATATTCAAGAGCAAGCCGTTAAGCAGTATGCGCTATTCCAGGCCAACCCCGCTCACGCCTCTCTGCGATTCAAGCCGACTGGGCCATATTGGTCGGCTCGAATCAGTCGGGGTATCGCGCCTTGGCTCTACGCGAGGATAATCGGCTCACGTGGTTCTGGACCGGTTCCCACCACGACTACGCGCGCCTCCTCGGGCGCTAACCCGACTTTCGCAGTTGAGCCGATTCGAGTCAGCTAAGGTTATTAGAATCAGTAAAGGGATGCCGTAGGTCTTCACCACAAGAGTGAATCAACCTGCGACGGGGAGCGCAGGCTGTTC
>Ga0163144_10004961_pt1 | contig 29769 bp, 23 predicted proteins | sample OliLak19BULKMAT1_FD_123175 | JGI IMG/M metagenome (GOLD analysis project Ga0163144, IMG submission 123175) | Freshwater microbial mat bacterial communities from Lake Vanda, McMurdo Dry Valleys, Antarctica - Oligotrophic Lake LV.19.BULKMAT1 | ecosystem: Environmental > Aquatic > Freshwater >...
CCCAGCGGGGGAGGCAGGGAGGGGGTGAAAGCCCGCCCCTGCCAAGGGGCAACTTCGCACGGCGGCGGCGGCTTCTCGCGAGATGTGATCAATCTTGAACCTCCCCCAGCCCCTCGTTCGAGGTCGTTCGAGGGGGGCTTTCCCGATGGCGGCGGTGAGCGTCGCGTGCACTCGAAGCGAGGCGATGTGAGGCACCCCCAACCCCCTTGGAAAGGGGGCTTTCCGAAGGTTGCTGCGCGGCGGGAGTGAAGAAGCCGATGTGGGTGCGGGCGCCGAGGTCATCGCCCAACGAGAGAGGCCGGCGACGCTTGCGCGTGCCGGCCTCTTTCGTGTCATTCGCGTGAACGCGCGGATCAGGGCGTCGGGGTCGTCGGGCCACCGTCCGTGCCGGCGTCGGTCTCGGTGCCGCCGTCGATGTCGCCGCCGTCAACCGGGGTTCCGGCGTCCGTGTCGGGGACCCCGCCGTCGGTGGGCGCGTCACCGAAGCAGTTCGCGAGTTCGCCCATGTTCGCATCGAAGCACTCGAGGTTCATGCCCGCGCAGGTCTGCACCGCTCCGAGCTGTGTCATGCACGCCGGACACGCGTTCGCGTTCGTGCAGCTGTTCGCTGTGAGGCAGCACTGGAGCTGATCGAGCTGGGTGTCGCACCCCGCCGCATAAAAGCACGACAGCTGCTGAATGTTGAAGCACGTGCCGCAGTTGATCGTCGCGCCCATCGAGGTGAGTGCCGGCGTTGTGTCGGCTGTGAGTGCATTGCCGATGCACATACCGATCGCAGGTGTCGACGGCAGGCCACACGCGACGACGGTCGCCTGGGTCGCAGCGCTGCAACGTGGAAGCGCGGCGGCGGGGAGCGGCGTGATCGGCGACGGTGCGCATGCCGTGCCCATGTCGCGCGGCACAAACATGTCGACCGGCGGTGGCGTGATCATGTCGGCGCCGGCGTCGATCATGATGATCGGCGCGTCGCCGACGTCGTCGTCGCCACAGGCGATGAGCGAGAGTGCGCAGAGCGCGAGGGTGGCGGCGCGTAGGGCCACGTTGTCCGCAGTGCGGTGTCCGACGGTGTTGTGCTTCATGTAGTCTCTCTTCCCTGGCGCTACCCGAGCTGGGCGCGCAAGCGACCGAAAATGAGCACGAATCGAGGCGATCGCGCAAGGTTGCCGCGACACCAACGAGGCCACTGACCGCTGATGCCCGTGTATTTGCTCACAGATGATCTGGTGTTCCCTCCGCCCGAGCGCGCGTCGCGGGAAGGAGTGGTGGCGGTCGGTGGCGATGCGCGACCCGAGCGCCTGCTGCTCGCGTATGGACAGGGGATCTTTCCTTGGCCCGCAGAGAGCATGCCGCTGCTCTGGTTCTCGCCGGACCCGCGCTTCGTGCTGGTACCGCGCGAGGCGCATGTCGGCCGGACGCTGCGCAAACGGGTGCGACGTGGCGATCTCGAGGTGCGCTTCGACACGCACTTTCGCGCAGTCATCGAGGCGTGCGCGGAGGCGCCGCGACCTGGGCAAGACGGGACGTGGATCACCGACTCACTAGTGGCCGGCTATTGCGCGCTGCATGAGCGCGGCTTCGCGCACAGCATCGAGGCGTGGCGCGGCGACAAGCTCGTCGGTGGGCTCTACGGCGTCTCGCTCGGCCGCGCGTTCTTCGGCGAGTCGATGTTCGCGCGCGAAGACGACGCGTCCAAGGTCGCGTTCGCCGTGCTGCTCGCGCACCTCGTCCACTGGGACTTTCACTTCGTCGATTGTCAGGTGCGCACCGAGCACCTCGAGCGCTTCGGCGCAGTCGACTGGCCGCGGACGCGCTTTCTACGCCTGCTGCGCCACGCGCTGACGCTCGAGACGCGCGTCGGGCCATGGCGCACCGAGCTCAGCCCAGAGGCCGTGGACACGCAGCTCGGCGAACGGCGATGACGCGGGTGCCGCTCGCGATGTCGTGCAGACACCGCGAGCCCGGGGCGAAGATCCACAGCTGATCGGCGAGGTTGACGAGAGGGATGGCGCTCAGCAGCGTCTTTGCCAGGAGCGTGTGCAGCACCGCGGCGCGCCACGGCTCGGCAATGCAGAAGACCGCGCCGAGCGCGTCGGGCGCAAGACACTCCACGCAGAGATGGTCGCCGCAACGCCTGCAGATGGCGACGGTCGGATCCGATGGATGGGTGGCACAGCGAGAGTCGGACAAAGGGGTTTCGTCCATGGCGGCCAAGTGTACGCTCGTGCGCCCGTGACGAACGGCGGCGGTAACGCAGGGATCGGATCCCCCGGCTCTGACTCGCTACCGTTTGGCGCTCCACGGATCGACGACGACGACGCCGCAGGCCTCGAAGTCCGCGACGTTTCGCGTCGCGAGTTCCGCGCCAGTCGAACGAGCGATTGCCGCGATCTGAGCGTTGAAGGCGGAGATCGGTCGGCCTGCACGGTGACGGGCGGCCGCGATTACCGCGTATGCTGCGGCAGCATCGGCGCCGAACGGCAGGATACGCCCGGCGAACTCGTGCTTGAACATCTCGTCGGCCGCAGCGGCGACCGCGTCGCGGCGTTTGCCCTTCGGGAGCAGCGCTACCCCGTGCAGTATTTCGGCCTGCGTGATCGTCGTCGTGTAGAGGCTCAGCGCAGGGCGCCCGTTCACCCAGCGCGCGACCGCGTCGACCGGAGCTCGCCGCATGAGCTCGGAGATGACGTTCGTGTCGAGGATGATCATCGCAGTTTGGGCGGTGGGCGCGCCGCCTCACGCCCCGGCGGTGTCAGCTCGACTCCACCTATCGCCTGAAAGCGGCGCTGGATGGCCTCCGCGAGCCGCGACGCGGCCGGCGCTTGCTCCGCGATGGCGCACCGAAGAATCACGCGAGCCTCTTCTTCCATGGATCGACCATGCTCGGCGGCGCGCACGCGGAGTCGCTCTTTGAGCGCCGGATCGAGGTCGCGAATCGTGATGCTGGCCATGCCATCAATGATGGCACTGAACTCATCCGAGACAATCTCTCGTCACGGTGCCGCCGCCAGCGCGGCGTCGTCCCCTCATTGCCAACGCCGGTCGCGCTCCCCTACCCTCGGACGCATGTCGACCCGTCACGCACACGTCATCGCCGCGTCTCTCGCCGCACTCGCTGCGCTCACGCTGTTCTCTGCCTGCACCAAGGGGCGCGATCCGGGCGCGTGCGTCGAGGGCTGCGGCCGCACCGACGCGGGCTTTGACGCTGGCGCCACGCCTTTCGACGGTGGGCAGGACCTCGGGCCGATCGCGCGGCCAGACTTCGGGCCGCCCGATCTTGGGCGCGATTATCGCGACGCTGCGCCCGTCGTGCCGTGCACGCTGGCGTGCGGCGACACGGAGCTCTGCGGCGAGACCGGCGACGGCAACGGGCTCGACGATGACTGCGACGGCGCGGTCGACGAGGAGTGCAGCTGTGTGCTCGGGACGACGCGCGCATGTTTCCTCGGGCCGCCAGATCGGCGCGGCATCGGCGCATGCGCAGATGGCCTGATGGCGTGCGGCGAATTCTTGCAGTGGGGCCCGTGCACAGGCGGCCAGTTCCCGAGCGATGAGCTCTGCGATGGCGCGGACAACGACTGCAACGGCCTCGAGGACGACGGTATCGTCGGCTGCTCGACGGCGCTGTTCTGCCCGGGCTCCGAGGCCGCGACGCCGCTGTCGACACACACGCTCAACGGCAGCCGCATCTTCCTCGGCGCGGCGACCTCATGGCAATGGACCATCACCTGCCCTTCGACGGTCGCGACTTGCCCGCTGCCGACTGATCCGACGCTGGCCGATACCGACATTTATTTCGCGCAGAGCGGCAGCTACCGCGCGCGCCTCGAAGTCGTGACCGAGGCGGGCGAGACGCTCGCGTGTGACTGGGTGATCTTCGTCCAGGGCGCGGGCCTGCGTGTCGAGCTCGCGTGGGACACGCAGGGGGACTACGACAGCGGCGGCACCGACGTCGATCTACACCTGCATCGGCGCACCGTCCCAGAAGGCGCGCTGGTTACGGACACGCCGTTTTTCACCGACGACGACTGCTATTACGGCAATTGCAAGGGGTCGACCTACATTCCCGGGTTCCCGTTCCCGCTCGGTGTGCGCTCGGTCTGGGGCCTGCCCGACACCGCCGATCTCAGCGCGTGCTCTGGCGCGCCCAACGGCGAAGGCGAGGCGTGGACGGCGCTCGGCGCTTGTTACAACCCGCGCCTCGACGTCGACATCATCAGCTGCGATCCCGCGGTCACCGATCCGACGGGCGCGTCCGGCACGTTCTGCGCGCCGGAGAACATCAACGTCGACAACCCGCCGAACGGCGCGACGTATCGGATCATGGTCGACTACTTCTCCGCGCACGGCTTCACCGGCGCGACGCACCCAACCGTGAACGTCTACTGCGGCGGCGATCTGCGCGGCACGTTCGGGACGGATCCGTTCGTCGAGCTCACCATCGACTCACAGCGCTGGCTGGTCGCCGACGTGCGCTTCTTCACCGACTCGTGCGGCGCCGTAACCTGCGCCATCGAGCCGCTCGGCTCGCTCATCCGCACCGACGCAGCGTTCGGCCCGCCGTGGAGCTTCTGAGCGAAGCGCGCGGCACGGGCGGTGCAAGCACCTCCGCTGGTGCCGGCCCAACTCGCAACTCGTCAGCTTCTCACTCTCGTCGCGTTCGTCGGCGCCATCGGTCTCGCCCGCCCGCCCGCGGTCGAGGCGCAGGGGCGCGTGGTCGTGATCCGCGCCACCGAAGGGGTCGCCGACGCCGACGCGCAGCGGCTCGACGCGGTGCTGCTCGCCGAGGTCACGCGCACGACCGGGCTCGGCGTTCCGACGCTCGCGACGCTCGAACTCTCGGACGTGGAGCTCGCAGTGGGCTGCTCCGGGACGGCGCCCACCTGCCTGCAGGCCATCGCGGGCATGCTCGAGGCGACCGGGCTGATGGTGCGGCGGATGCGGAGCACGCCCAACGGGCTCGTGCTCGCGCTGACCTGGTTCGATCCGTCGTCGGGCGACGCCCCCACGACGATCGAGGCCGTGGCACCTGACGCATTGCGCCTCGCTGGGGCGCTCCCGCGCGAGGTACGGCGGCTCTTCGGCGTGCCCGAGCCGGTGGTCGCAGCGGTCGAGGAACCAGTGATGGAGCCGGCGCCGCGCGTCCGCCCGGCGCCGGGCGTGATTCTCGAAGTCGAGCGTCCGGGCGCGCCGGTGTTACCGCTGGTCGTCGCGTCGACCGGGGCCGCGGTCCTCGCGGTCGGCGTCGTGTTCGGCCTGCTCTCGGCGGACGCGCAGAACACCTACGCGACGACCCCGGTTCGCACGCCGGCGGAGGCCGACGACGCTCTCGCGGCGTTCGACGAGGCACGCTCGCGCGCTCTCGTCGCCAACGTGCTGTACGGCGTCGGCGGCGGGCTCCTGCTGGTCGGCGCGTCGTGGCTCGTGGTGGAGCTCATGGTGGGCCGTGGCCCGTCTGCCGAGCCGGGCTCGCCGCGCGCGAGCGTGGGTATCGCGCCGCTGCCCGGCGGCGTGGTCTTCGCCTTGCAGGGAGCGTTTTGATGCATTCCCCGATGCGCTCCCACCACGCCGCCCTGCTCGCGCTCCTGTCGCTCGCGATTCCGGCGTGCGCGGCCGATGCCTCGGCCAATCCAGCGGCGCGCTGCGACGACGCAGGGCTCTGTGGCGCGAGCCTCGTGTGTCACCGAGGCTTCTGCGTCGCTGACCTGAGCGCCGTCTGCGCTGACGGCGACGACGCGCCCTGCTGGGAGGGCGACAACCCCGGCTTCGCAGCGATCGGCGTGTGCCACAACGGAGTGCGCGCTTGCGTCGGTGGCGTGTGGGGCGGCTGCATCGGCCAGCGCTCGCCGACGGCGGAGATCTGCAACGAGCTCGACGACGACTGCGACGGTCAGACCGACGAGCTCGATGAGCCCGCCTGCGACACTGGGCTCCTCGGTCTGTGTGCCGCAGGCGCGCTCGAGTGCCGCGCCGGGGTCGCCGCTTGCGTGGCCGCGACGGCTCCCGCGGACGAGGCGTGCAACGCGCTCGACGACGACTGCGACGGCGCGGTCGACGAGGCAAACGACCTCAGCGTCCCCTGCTATCCGGGCGGCGCTCGCGGCTGCGTGCGAGACGCGACCGGAGCTTACGCGTGCGACGGCGTGTGCGCGTCGGGCATGACGACCTGCTCCGCTGGTGCAATGGGGTGTCTCGGCGCGATCACGCCTTCGAGCGCGACCGACGCGATCTGCGACGGGCTCGACGACGACTGCGACGGCGCGGTCGACGAGGACTGCGCCTGCGCTTTCGGGGCGACGCAAGCCTGTTACTCGGGCCCGGCGGGGACGGCCGCGGTGGGTCCATGCCGCGCGGGCATCCAGGCATGTATCGCGGGCCACTTCGGAGACTGCGTCGGCGAGGTCGTCCCCGTCACCGAGGCCTGCGGTAACGCGGGCGTCGACGACGACTGCAGCGGCGTGCCGGACAACGTAGTCGGTCTCGGCGTCTCGTGCGTCGTCGGCGTCCTGACCGGCGTCTGCACCGCGGGTGTGCTCGCCTGTACGAGCGGGGGCTCACCGACCTGCACGCCGCGCATCGCGCCGGGATCGCTGGCGGAGGTCTGCAACCGCCTGGACGACAACTGCGACGGCGTCGTCGATGACGGCTTCGACCTGCTCGCGAACCGCGACAACTGCGGCGCGTGCGGCAACGCGTGTGACCCGTCGCGGCTGTGTACGAACGGGGTGTGCTGCGCATTGGGACGAACCAACTGCGCGGGTGCCTGCGAGGACACGGAGGGCGATCGAAACAACTGTGGTGGCTGCGGCATCGTCTGCAGCTCCCCCGACCGCGACTGCTGCAGCGGCTCTTGTGGGCGCTGCTGATGTCTGCGGATGAAAGGCACCGACCATGAACGCCAGCGACGATTTCGTGAGGAGCTCATCGAACGGCTTGCAAGTCGAAGGCCGGCTCGCTGTGGGCGCCCGCGTCGCGGGCGAGCGTGTCAATGTCGGCTCGGTCGACGGAGACCGTCAATTTCTCGTGGCGGAGCGCGTCGCCGGGGACTCGCCGCTCACCGACCCCTTCGTGCCCATGAGCCTGACGTTTCCCCGCGAGCCCAGCCTGCTGCGCCCGCGTCGGGCGGTCGTCGTCTCGGTGCTCGGCGGGATCGTGCTCGGCGCAGCCGGTCTCGCGTTCCTATTCGTGCATAACGCGGCCGTCGCCGGGCCACGCGTGACGCCGAGCAACGACCAGCCGCTTGCTGCGAGCGCCAAGCAGCCGCTTGCTCCGCGCGCCGAGCAGCGGCCGACACCAAGCGCGCCCGAATTCGTCGCGGCCCCCGCCTTCGCGCAGGCTCCAGACGCGCCGTCGGTGCCGAAGGCCACTGTGGCCGAGGCGGTCGCGGTAGCGCCGATCGCTCCGCCCGAAGTTCGCGTGGCAGCAGCGCGGGTGACCCGTGGCGCCTCGCCGCGTCGCGCGCGCGCGGTGAACGTCGTCCATCAGGCGCCCGCCGTCCTCGTGGCGTCCGTCGCCGTCGAGGCTCCTGTGGCTGCGTTGGCCGGCCCGCGGCCTCCGGTGCTCAGCGCGGCGGCGCTGTCGGCGGAGGCGCTCGAAGCCTTCGTACGAGGCCAGTTCCCGCTCGCCCGGTCCCTGTATCTACGCGCGACGGAGGTCTCCCCGCGCAGCACGGTGGCGTGGCGTGGTCTCGGGCTTTCCGCCGCGCGCCTCGGCCAGAGGCACGACGCGGCCCACGCGTTCGAGCGCTACCTCCAGCTCAACCCGACGGCCGCCGACGCCGATCGCATTCGCGCGAAGCTCGCCGAGGTCATGGGGCTGAGTCCGCCTGGTACGTGACGTTCTGCGTCGCGTCGCCGCGATAGTCGTGACGTCGCGCGCAAACGTCAGGGCGTGACGGTCACGTCGAGCTGGAAGCGCCCAGGCGCTGCGGCGAACGCGTCGACGACGACGAAATATTCGCCTGCGGGCAGCGCGCGGAGCTCGAGCGTAGCGAGCCACGAGCGCTCCTCGGTCGGGCGGTCGTCGGCGCACCACGCGACGATGGGCGCGCCGGCACAACCCGCGATCGCGTAGAGCGTGCTGTCGAAGTTGGTGTACGCGTTGTTCGTCGAGAGCACGACGCGCGACGCGGGCGCCGCGAGGACGAAGCGCACGGCGGCCTCGGGGCGCGCGGTCGGGTCGCCGCTCGAACAGCCGGCGGGCGCGTCCCACAGCGAGGGCTCGTGTAGCTCGCCGCGCACGGAGCCAGCGCCGCTCGTCACGTCGACGGTGAGCGCGTCGGTACACGCGGTGCGACGCGCGGCGCCGACCTCGACGCAGCGGTTGGTCGCGCCGACGACGCCGGGCGAGCACACGGAGACACCGCAGCTGTCGAAGCCGCGCGCGTCGCACGCTTGACCGACGCTGCGCGCCGTCGGAGCGGTGAGGTCGGCGAACACCGGCTCGCTCGCCCGGCTACCGCGGTCACGCGCGATGACCGAGACGCGCGGCACGGCGCCGGCGAAGTACGCGCTCGCAGCGAAGCGATAGAAGAACGTGCCGCCCGACGACGTATCGCGCGCATCGGCGGCGAAGCTGGTCGCCTCGGGCGTGCCATCCGCGTCGAGATCGAGCGGGATCGGCGTCCCGGTGCCGTCGAAGAACGCGATGTCGATCTGCGAGACGTCATCGTCCGCGTCCGCGCCCTCGACGAGCACCTGCGCGCCCGCGGGGTGCGTGAGATAGACTGTGCGGACGATCGACGGCGCGACGCCAGCGGTGCAGACGGCCGGTACTGCGCCGCGACAGCCGAGGCCATCCTCGCATCGGTTCTCGACGGACGCGCTGTCGCAGAGCGCGTCGAGCGCGAGCACCGGCTGATCGCTCACGGTCGCGTCGATCGGCGCCGAGCGCGCGCCGAGCGCGTCGACGAGCACGACGCGCACGGTCGCGAGCTCCGGGTGTGCGCCGCGCAGTCGCGCGAACGAGACATACGCGGGCGCGTCGACGACCCCCGTGATCGGCGTGGCGAGCGGCACGAGCGTATTCCCGGAGTCGAGCACGCCGTCGGCATCGACGTCGTAGAGCGAGAGCTCGGCGCCATCGACGTCGAGGAACGTCACGTCGAGCGAGCTCGCGTCGCCGTCCGCATCGCGCCCGACGAGATCGACGCGCACGTCGTCGCCGAAGCGCCCCGCCTGACGCGCCGTCGCGCTCACCAGCACGGGCGGCATCGCGATCGGACCGCCGCCATCGGGGAGCACGACGACGTTCATGTCGAGCGGCTCGACTCGGCCGCCATCGGCCTCTTCGCCTGCGTCATCCATCGCGGGCGGCGGCGCGTCCGGCGTTGGGCTGCCGCAGCCCGTCCCCGCTGCGAGCAGCGCCGACAATGCGCCCATCGCGACCAAGCCTCCCATGCGCCCCCAGACAGTCTCGAGATTCGTCATGCAGACCGATACGGTGCGACCGCGAACATTCTTGAGGTGAGACTGCGACGGAACGGAAAAAGGCCACCGCGAGCTCAGCTCGCAGCGGCCTCTTCGTCGTTGCACTCAGCGTAGAGCCCTGCGTCAGGCGCTCTGCCCAGCGTGCGTCGTGGCTCAGAGCTCGCAGTCCGAAGCGCGCGTGCCCATGGCGCCTTCGTTGAAGGCGATGTCGTCGCCGGTGCCGCAGGTCAGCGCGTTGTCCCCCGCCGCGCCATCGATCGTGTCGTCGCCCGCGCCGCCGCTGAGGACGTCGTCTGCGGCGCCGCCGGTGATCGAGTTTGCGCTGAGGTTGCCGGTGATGGTGTTGATCGCCGAGCCGCCGACGATGTCTTCGACGTCGACCTTCACGTTGTCCGCTTCGCCCGCTTCGCCATCGTTGCCCGCGACGCCGTCCATCGTCACCGTCAGCGCCGCCGAGCGGCCGCTGTAGTTTACGAGGTCGCTGCCGAGGCCGCCGTTGAGCGTGTCGCTGCCATCGTCGCTCGCGCCCTGCAGGAAGGTGTCGTTGCCGTCGCCGCCGCTGAGCGTGTCGTCGCCGAGACCGCCGTCGATGACGTTCGCCGAGACGTTGCCGGTGATGTTGTCGTTCGCGCTGCCGCCGATGATGTTCTCGACGTCCGCCTTCACGTTGTCGAGCTCGCCGGTGAGGCCGTCGAGCCCGGCGACGCCGTCCATCGTGACGGTGAGCACCGCGACGCGCGCGCTGTAGTCGACGGTGTCGGTGCCGACACCGCCGTTGAAGATGTCACCGCCGCTGGTGACGGAGCCCTCGTCGAACGTGTCGTCGCCGCCGTCGCCGTTGAGGATGTCCGCGCCGAGCCCGCCCGCGAGCGTGTCGTCCTCGAGGCCGCCATTGAGCGTCTCGGCGCCCGCACCGCCGGTGAGGCTATCGGCCGCGGTGCCGCCGGTGACGATCTCGATGTCGGCCGCGACTGTGTCGGTCTCGCCGGCGAGGCCGTCGTCCGCGACCGCGTCGATGGTGACGGTGATCGCCGCGGTGCGCAGCGCGTAGCTCACGTGGTCCGCCGTGCCCGCGCCGCCGTTGAACGTGTCCGCGCCGCTCGTCACGGCGGTCTCGAGGAACGTGTCATTGCCCGCGTCGCCGTTCATCACGTCCGCGCCGAGGCCGCCAGTGAAGGTGTCGTCGCCGTCGCCGCCGTTGAGCACGTCCGCCTGTGCGGTGCCGGTGAGGTTGTCGTTTCCGTCGCCGCCGAACACGGTGACGAGCATCGCGAAGCCGGTGCCGACGAAGACGTCCGCGCCGCCCGCGAGGCTGACGCTGAACGACTCGATGTCGGCGACGAAGTCGATGTCGCGGTTCGCGCCCGTGTCGGTCGAGATGCCCGCCGCAGCGAACGTCATCGTATCGATCGCCGCCGAGCCACGAATGCGCAGCGCGTCCGTGTCCGTGCCGAGCGTCACGTTGATGCCGCGCACGGTCGCCGTGCCGAGACCGAACAGACCGTTGAGAAAGTCGAGGATGACGACCTGATCACCGGTCGTCGAGACCACGTTCAATATCTTGAGCGAGGTCGCGGTCGCGGGCGTCGCGCCGCAGGTCGCGCCGTTGATCAAGATCGCCGAGTCGACCGGGCGACGGCTGATGATGATCGTCTGGTCGGCCGCGGCCGTGCCGGTGACCGCCATCACGCCGGACACCGCGTTGAAGGTGCAGGTGCCGACCAGCGCAGTGAGCGACGCGTACGCGCCGCCGGCCTCGGGGTAGTAGTTCTCGTCGCCCCAGTCGGCGACCTCTGACGCGCTCGGTGCTTCGCCCATGCAGCCGGAGAGCGCAGCTACCGTCAGAATCGCCAAGGCCACCGCGTGGTGGCCGCTCTTGTGTCGAACGTTCGTCATGTACCCGCCTCCGTGTTCCGATGAAATGCGTCGACGCGTTCGTTGCGTCTCCGTGTCTCTATCGGCCCTGTCGGCGGTGGGCTTGAGCGGCGGATCGGTATATTTTTACGGGCTGCGCGGGCCGGTGCGTCTCGGCTGCTTCGCGGCGGGACGATCGAAAAGCTGAAGGGGGATCCTCAGATTGGATCGGAGCGCACGATGACGACGCCTACGTCCTCACCCAGCATGGGGATCGGCAACACACCGAACGCGTACCAGCGTCCGTATTGCTCACGCTCGATGGTGAAGCCGCCCGGGCTGCGCGCGAGACCGGCGCGGCGCACCGCGGCGTCGGGCGCGATCGTGTCGAGATCGGGGTGCGCTGAGCGCTGCGCGATGAGCGCGTCGCCGCGATAGACGTACGACCACAGCACGATGCCCTGAACGCTCGCGTGATCGAGCTGCAGCTGGCGGCTGATGCGCTGCTCCAACCGCCAGAGCGGGATGCCGAGCGCCGCACCGCCGACGACGCGCTGATCGTCGCGCGCACGAGACGGCGCCGCGAACACGATCGACGGCGACGGATCTCCGGTCGCCGTGCGCGGAAACTCGCCGAGCGCGAACGCGGCGTGCCCTTCGTTCAGCGCGATACGCACCGAGGGAAACAACGTGCCGAGCTGCATGCCCTTCATCGGATCCGGGCTGACGTCGCGCGCGAACACCTTGCCGTCCGGCTGCAGCGCGGCGAGGAACGTCATCGGCGACGCGATGAGCTGCGGCACACCGCGCGGCGGCTCGTGCAGCTTGCGCAGCGCGAAGCGGATCTGGCGCTCGCGCGTCTGTTCGTCAGGCAGCTCCGCGGTGAATCCGGGAGCGAGACGGTCCGCGGCGCGCGCGACGCCGACGAGATGGCGCGCGACATCCTCGCGCAACATCCGCTTCACCTCGGCGGCGTGGACCTCGCGTACTGCGCGTCGGGCCGGCGCGGCGCCGGTCTCGCTGCAGCCGACGACCAGCGCGGAGAGCGACAGCGAGAGCGAGACCAGGAGGAGAGCGATCGACGCGTTCTTCACGGAAGGCAGCATGGCGGCGAGGATAGCCGACAGCGGTCTCGCACAGATGTTCCGATGCGCGCGCCGCGACATGCACGCGCATGCAGAGCGCTCGAGAGGTGTCCAGCAATAGGCTCCGCGCGAGCGCGCCCGGCGACAGAACCGGAGGAATACTCCTGAATTTCGAGCTATCTTGGCTCGCCGCGTTGGACTGCGCCGCGGACGCTCGCGCCGTCTCACACCCGAGTCAGCCGCACGACGGCCTCGACGTGCGCGGTCTATCGATGAGCGCGCGAGCGCGTTGTGCTCAGCGAAACGCCGCGCAGCCACGCGGATCGACGTCAGCGTTGACTTCGCCACTTGACCCTAATGTAGACACATGAAGATCGTCGTTGCAGGCGGCACGGGGCAGGTCGGATCCCTGTTGCGGCGCCGCGCGCTCGCCCGGGGCGACGAGGTCACGATCCTGACCCGCACGCCGCGCCAGGCGGGGGAGCTCGCGTGGGACGGGCGGACGCTGGGAGCTTGGCGGAGCGCCGTCGACGGCGCTGAGGTCGTGATCAACCTCGCTGGGCGCACCGTCAACTGTCGCTACACGAGGACGAACACCTCCCGGCCATGCGATTGTCCCGCACCGTGCTGCTCACCATCACTACGACCCACTCGCCCGCGACCGATCTCGGCTACCTGCTGCACAAGTCACCGGGACGTCTACACACGAACGAACTCTCGTTCGGGCGCGCACACGTGTTCTATCCGCGTGCCGGCGAGCAGGACTGCACGGCGGCGCTCTTCCTCGAGGTCGACTCGGTGGCGCTAGTGCGCGGGCGCGGAGACTCACCGCTCGCCGCCTACGTGAGCGACCGACCGTATGCGGCGGCGTCGTTTCTTTCAGTCGCGATCTCGCGCATGTTCGGCCCGGCGCTCTCGGGCCGCAGCAGGGAGCGCGAGGAGCTCGCGCAGCTCGCCATCCCGCTCGAGGCCAGGGTCTCGGCGGTTGCGCCGCGCGGCGGCGAGCGGCTCGTGCGCGCGCTCTTCGAGCCGCTCGGCTGGCGCGTCGAGGTTGAGCGCGTTCCGCTCGACTCGGACTACCCGGCGTGGGGCGAAGGCCGGGTGATGCGCCTTACGCTCACAGGCACCGCGCGGCTCGAGGCGCTGCTCTCGCACCTCTACGTGCTGCTGCCGGTGCTCGATGATCAGAAGCACTACTACGTCGACGCCGCGGAGGTCGAGAAGCTCGTACGACACGGAGAGGGCTGGCTCGCGCAGCACCCCGAGCGCGAGCTCGTGACGCGGCGCTACCTGCGGTACCAGCGCTCACTGGTGCGCCTCGCGGTCGCGCAGCTGGATCCGGCGGCCGAGACGGACGACGAGCAGGCGCCGGAGGCGGCCGAGCCGGCGATCGAGGCCTCGCTCTCGCTCGACGCACAGAGGCGGACCTTCGCCCGGACGCTGCTCGAGGAGGAGGGTGCGCGCAAGATCGCTGACCTCGGCTGCGGTGAGGGCAAGCTCGCGGCGGAGCTCGCCAAGGCGCGCTGGAGCGAGTCGGTCATCGCGCTCGACGTGCACACGCGTGCGCTCGAGCACGCCGCCGAGCGCTTCGCGCGGCTGCCGGAGCACGCACGCAAGAAGCTGACGCTGCTGGTTGGCTCACTGGTGTACCGCGACTCACGACTTCGGGACCTCGACGCGGCGGTGTGCCTCGAGGTCATCGAGCACCTCGACCTCGATCGCCTCGACGCGTTCGAGCGCGCGCTCTTCGCCTCGACCCGCCCGCGTCTCGTACTCGTGACCACCCCGAACAAGGAGCACAACGTGCTCTTCGCGGCGCTCCCGACCGGCCGCTTCCGCCACAGCGACCATCGCTTCGAGTGGACGCGCGCCGAGCACGAGGCGTGGGCGCGCAGCGTCGGCGAGCGTCGTGGTTACGACGTGCGCTTCGCCCCGATCGGTGACGTGCACCCCGACTACGGACCACCAACGCAGGCCAGCATCTTCACGCGGAAGGACGCATCGTGACCCGCCGCGTCGAGATCCCGCAGCTCGCGCTCGTGATGCTCGTCGGCGCCTCCGGCTCCGGCAAGAGCACGTTCGCGAGACGTCACTTCCTCGAGACAGAGGTGCTCTCGTCGGACCGCTTCCGCGCGTGGCTCGCGGACGACGAGAACGATCAGTCCGTCACGAGCGACGCCTTCGAGTCGCTCCGGTACATCGCCGCCAAGCGCCTCGTGCGCGGGCGGATCGTCGTGGTCGACGCGACGAACGTGCAGATGGAGTCGCGCAAGTCGCTTATTGCGCTCGCGCGCGAGCACGACGTGTTGCCCATCGCGATCGTCCTCGACGTGAGCGCGGACGACTGCGTCGCGCGCAACGCAGGCCGCACGGATCGCCGTATCAACGCGGGGGCCGTGCGGCGCCAGGTGACGGATCTGCGGCGCTCGCTCCGTGGGTTACAGCGCGAGGGGATCCGGCAGGTGCACCGCCTCACGCTCGCAGAGCTCGACGATGCGGAGGTCGTGCGCCAGCCGCTCTGGTCCGATCGACGCACCGAGCATGGACCGTTCGACGTAGTCGGTGACGTACACGGCTGTCGCGAGGAACTCGAGCTGCTGCTGACGAAGCTCGGCTACGCGCCTACGGACGACTGTGCGTACGAACATCCGCAGGGGCGCAAGGCCGTTTTTCTAGGCGATCTCGTCGATCGCGGTCCCGACGCGGTGGGCTGTGTGGAGCTCGCGATGCGCATGACGGCGCGCGGAACGGCGCTCTGCATCCAGGGAAACCACGAGACACGCCTGCTCAAGAAGCTCCGCGGCAAGGACGTGAAGCTCACCCATGGGCTCGAGACGACCATGGCGCAGCTCGAGACCATCGACGCGGAGCGACGTGACGCGATCACCACGTGGATCGACGGACTCATCTCGCACTTCGTGCTCGACGACGGTCGCCTCGTCGTCGCCCACGCGGGAATGAAAGAGGCCTATCAGGGGCGCTCGTCGGGGCGCGTGCGCGAGTTCGCGCTCTACGGCGAGACGACCGGTGAGATCGACAGCTACGGGCTTCCAGTTCGCGCTGATTGGGCCAACGAATACCGCGGTCGCGCGACCGTCGTCTACGGTCACACTCCGGTCCTCGAGGCGGAGTGGGTGAATGGCACGATCTGCGTCGATACGGGCTGCGTCTTCGGGGGCGCGCTCACCGCGCTTCGTTGGCCGGAGAAAGAGCTCGTTTCGGTGCAGGCGGCGCGAGAGTACTTCGCGCCCATTCGTCCGCTCGCGGCTCCCGCGACGCGCCCAGCGCAGCACGCAGCCGACGACCTGCTCGACGTCGCGGACGTGCTCTCGCGCCTGCGCGTCGACACACGCCTCGCGGGCACCGTCGTGGTCTCCGAGGCGCACGTGCGCGCCGCGCTCGAGGTGATGAGCCGCTTCTCCGCCGACCCGCGCTGGCTCGTGTATCTGCCGCCTACGATGTCCCCATCGGCGACCTCGTCTCGCGCAGAACTGCTCGAGCACCCCGACGAGGCGCTCGGCTACTACCGCGAGCACGGCATCACGCAGGTGATCTGCGAGGAGAAGCACATGGGCTCGCGCATGGTCGTGGTCCTCGCGCGGGACGGCGACGCGGCTCGCCGCCGCTTCGGGGTCTCCGGCGCGGAACGCGGAGCGTGCGTCACCCGCACCGGACGGCGCTTCTTCGCCGAGGACCGCGCGATGGAGGCGGCTCTGCTCGATCGCATCGACGGCGCGATGGCGCGCGCCGGGCTCTGGGAGGAGCTGAAGACGGACTGGGTGGTGCTCGACAGCGAGCTGATGCCGTGGTCCGCGAAGGCGCAGGATCTCCTGCGCGACCAGTACGCGCTCACGGGCAGCGCGGGCACGACGGCGCTCGGCGACGCGGTACTCGCGCTCGAGAGCGCGACCGCGCGGGGCGTCGAGCTCGACGGGATGCTCGAGCGGACGAGGCGCCGCGCCGAGCACGTCGCGCGCTACATCGAGAGCTACCGTCGATACTGCTGGCCAGTCGCCTCGATGGAGGATCTGCGGATCGCGCCGTTTCACCTGATGGCGAGCGAAGGCGCGGTGCACGTCGATCGCAACCACCACTGGCACATGGGGACGCTCGCGCGGCTCGCCGAGACCGGAGATGCTCTGTTCGTCGGGACGCGTTACCGCACGGTCGACCTTGTCGATGAGCGCTCGACGGCAGAAGCCGTGAGCTGGTGGGAGGAGCTCACCGGGGCTGGTGGCGAGGGCATGGTGGTCAAGCCGCTCGACTTCCTCGCGCGTGGCCGCAAGGGCCTGCTGCAGCCCGCCATCAAGTGCCGCGGCGCAGAGTACCTGCGCATCATCTACGGACCCGAATATCCCGATCAGCTCGAGGCGCTGCGCTCGCGCGGCGTCGGCCGCAAGCGGTCGCTCGCGCTGCATGAGCTCGCGCTCGGCATCGAGGGGCTCGAGCGCTTCGTGCGCAAGGAGCCCCTGCGCCGCGTGCACGAGTGTGCGCTCGGGGTGCTCGCCCTCGAGAGCGAGCCGGTCGATCCGCGGCTCTGAGCTCGGTCGCTCAATGCTCGCGCGAGACTGGGCGTCGCGGTTCTCCCGCGTCGAGCGCCGGCGTCGCAGCGAGCCCGACGAGCGCGAGCTCCACGGGTTGCTCGCCGCGTTGGACTGCGCCGCGGACGCTCGCGCCGTCTCACACCCGAGTCAGCCGCACGACGGCCTCGACGTGCGCGGTCTGCGGGAACATGTCGAGCGCGACGGCCGCGTCCGGCGCGTAGCCGAGCGCGCGCAGCGCCTTGATGTCGCGACCGAGCGTCGCGGTGTCGCACGAGACGTAGACGATGCGCTGCGGCCGACGCGCGGCGATCGCGGCGAGCGCATCGCGCGCGCCAGTGCGCGGCGGATCGAGCACGACGACGTCGACGGCGCCGCCTTCGTACGCGGCCGCATCGGCGGCGACGACGCGCACGTCGCGCAGACCGCGCTGCGTGACGTTCTCGCGGCAGGCTGCGGCAGCGGCGGCGTCGTTCTCGACGGCGACGAGGCTGGCAGCGCCCGGCGCGAGCGCGACGGTGAGGTTGCCGTTGCCCGCGTAGAGCTCGAGGACGCGCTGACCGGCGGTCTCGGCCAGCCGCACGACGTGCGCGACCAGCGCGTCGTTCACGCCCGCGTGCGCCTGCGAGAAGCCGTGCATCGTGCCGATGAGCGGCTGGCCATCGGCGGCAAAGGTGCGCTCGCGCGGCTCGCCCCACACCGCCGGAGCGCTCGCACCGCCCGCTTGCAGCGCGACGCCGGCGATGCCGGGCAGCGCTGCGAGCGACGCGCACGCAGCGAACACGCCGGGCAGCTGCGCGCTCTCGCTGCTGATGACGACGACGGCGCCGAGCACCTGCATCGCACCTGCGCCCTGCATCGCACCTGCGCCCTGCATCGCACCTGCGCCCTGCATCGCACCTGCGACCTGCGTCGCACCTGCGACCTGCGTCGCGTCCATCGGCGCGGCGCCGAGCACCGACGCCGCGAGGTAGATCTCGCCCTCTCCCGCCAGCTGCGGCAGCAACAGAATGCGCACCGCCTCGAGCGCACGCGCGAGCGGCGCGGCGAGCACGACGCAATCGGGCGCATCGACGATGCTGTGGGTGCGGCGCGCGCGATAGCCGAGCCGCGCATCGCGACCGCCGCGGAAGACGAGGCGCGCGCGGCGTCGATAGCCAAGTGGCTCACCGGCGCTGACGAGCTTGACGGGCACGGCGGCATCGCCGATCGCCTCGACGACGAAGCGCTGCTTCCACTGCTGCTGCGCGTCGAGCGTCGCGATCATCCACGGGCAGCCGCCGCAGCGCGCGACGCGTGGGCACGGCGGCTCGACGCGCTCGGGCGCGCTGCTGAGCACGCGCTGCACCTCGCCGCGCAGCGTGCCGCCATCGCGGCCCACATCACCGAGGCGCACGCGCTCACCGGGCAGCGCGCCAGCCGCGAGCACGATGCCGCGCTCGGTATCGAGCACCGCCTCGCCGCCGCGCGCGAGGTCGCGCACGGTGCCTTCGATCCAAGGGGCCGATCGGGTTCCAGCAGGACGCGTCATGAACTCACGGATAGCGCTGCGCCGGGCGCCCGCGGTTGTAGATGAAGTCGAAGTTGCCGGAAACGGTGGCGTGCCGCGTGGTCGGCGCCGCAGGATCGATGAACTCGACGGCGTCGAAGGTGCCCACGATGTTCGGCTCGCTGTCGTCCGCCGCGGGGTCGTAGATCTTCGTGAAGGTGATCGTGCCGCCGACGCCCTCGAGCACGGCGGGCGCCTCGTGGCGCAGCGCCGGGCACGACGCGTTGAGGTAGAGCGAGACCTTCACCGCGTCGGTGCGCGAGCCGGTCGCGACGGGGATCGGCGTGCCGACGCCCAGATCGACCACCGCAGCGCTCGACAGCACGTCGATCCAGAAGCCGTCACTTTGTAACGGAATGTCGCTGCCATGCTGTATGCGCATGTGCAGCCCGCCGAGCACGCCTTCGGCGATGAAGAAGTTGGGGTCGAGGTCGAACGGCGCGTCGACGAGCTCGCAGTCGGCGACGGTAATGGTGCCGGTGAGCGCGCCGACGCCGTTACCCGGATTGCAGGCGACGATGCCCGCGCCAGTGCCGAGCAGCACAGCGATCGCGCAGAGGAGCGGAGCTGCGCAGCGCACCAAGAGCGGGAGTGGACTACGCGATGAAGCCACCGGCGACGACCTCCTCTCCGCGATAGACGACGGCCGCTTGGCCTGGCGTCAGCGCGCGCTGCGGCTCGACGAAACGCGCGTCGAAGCCGTCCGCCGTCGGTGTGATCAGTGCGCGCGCCGGCGTATGGCGATGCCGCACGCGCACCTCGCCCTCGAACGGAGACGCGGGACGGTCACCCGCCCAGGCGACCCCGGTGACGCGCAGCTGCACGGCGCGGAGCGCGTCATCGGCGCCGACCACGACGTCTCCCGTATCACGCACGATGCGCAACACGTAGCGCGGCGGCGCACCACCAGGCAGGCCCAGCCCGCGACGCTGGCCGACGGTAAAGCGGTGTACTCCGCCATGGGTGCCGAGGACCTCGCCCGTCTCATCAACGATACGTCCGGACGCGGGTTGTTCTTCTCCGCGCGCGCCGGCCGCACGCTCGACGAAGGTGCCGACATCGCCATCGGGGACGAAGCAGAGCTCTTGCGAATCGGGCTTGTCCGCGTTGGGGACGGCGAGCGCGCGACCCGCCGCGCGGGTCTCGTCCTTGGTCAGCTCGCCGAGCGGGAACAGCAAACGCGCCAGCAGATCCGTCGGAGCGCCGAACAGGAAGTAGCTTTGGTCCTTGTCCGCATCACGGCCGCGGAGCAGCCGTGGCGCGCCGTCTGTATCGTACGCGATACGCGCGTAGTGGCCGGTGGCAACGTGGGTCGCGCCGAACGCATCGGCGAGCGCGACCAAGCGCGTCAGCTTCACATGCTGGTTGCACTGCACGCACGGGGCGGGCGTGGTGCCGGCGGCGTACGCAGCGACAAACGGATCGACGACGCGCTCGCGGAACAAGGCGCGCTCGTCGACGACGTAGTGCGGGATGCCGAGGTGGTCGCAGACGTGGCGCGCGTCGTCGCGATCTTCCGGGGCGCAGCAGCGGCCGACCTTCTGCGCGCCCTCCGCGTCCCACAGGTGCAGCGTCACGCCGATGACCTCGACGCCGCGCGCGTGCAGCAGCGCGGCCGCGACCGATGAGTCCGCGCCGCCGCTCATGGCGACGACGACGCGACCGATCGACGGTGCTGCAGCGAGACTCACCGCGCTTCTATAGCGCCTCGGCCGAGCCGTGCGAGCACACGGTCGAGCGCGACGAGCGCCGCGTCGACGTCGCGCTCGTCGTTCTCTGGTCCGAGCGAGAAGCGCAGCGCGCCGGCAGCGCGCCACGGCGCGTGCGGATACATCGCCAACACCGAGGGCGACGGTGCGGCGAGGCCAGAGGAGCACGCCGCGCCGCTCGACACGCACACGCCCTCGACGTCGAGCGCGGCGACGAGCACTTCGCCGCGCAGGCCGTCGAACGCGACGTGCGTCGCCGTCGCCACGCGCTCGCTGCCGGCATCGTGCCCGTTGACGACGGCGCCGCGCGCGACCAGCGCTGCCTCGAGTCGGTCGCGCAACGCGGCGAGGCGCGGCATCGCAGCGAGTCGATCAGCGAGCACTGCGGCCGCAGCGCCGAAGCCGACCGCCGCGCGCACATCGGGCGTCCCGGGGCGGCGACCGCGCTCTTGTCCGCCGCCAGCGAGCAGCGGCGCGAGCGAGACCGCGCGGGCGACGTAGAGCGCGCCTGCGCCGTGCGGTCCACCGATCTTCGAAGCCGCGAACGCCACCGCGTCGGCGCCGAGCGCGCGCAGATCGACGCGCACCTTGCCGAGCGCCTGCGACGCGTCGACGACCAGCGGCACCCCGCGCGCGCGACAGAGCGCGGCGTAATCGGCGATGGGCAGCAGCGAGCCCGTCTCGTGATTCACCCACTGCAGCGCGACGAGCGTCGACTGCGGCGCGGGCGTTGAGCCGCTTGCGGTGAGCGCGGCGGCGAGCGCGTCGACGCTCGGCGCCGCGCCGCCGGGGACGCGCAGCCGGGTGACGCGCGCGCCCGCTTGCTCGAGCCGCGCGACCGCCTCGCCGAGCGCGGGGTGCTCGATGTCCGTCGAGATCACGTGCTGCGCGCGCGCGCCGAGGCCGAGCACCGCGAGGTTGACGGACTCCGTGCCGCCGCTGGTCATCACGAGATCCGCGGCGTCGGCGCACACAGCTTCTGCGATGGCGCGGCGCGCGTCCTCGAGCAGCGCGCGCGCACGGCGACCCGCCGCGTGCACGCTCGACGGGTTCGCCCAGGCGGCGTCGCGCGCCTGGTCCATCGCGCGCGCGGCGGCCGTGGCGAGCGGAGTCGACGCGTGGTGGTCGAGGTAGATCACGCGTGTTTCTCCGGGCGCACAGCTCAGCGCTTCGCGCCGTCGGGTCGCGCGTTGATCTGCGCGGAGACCGGCCGGCGCGCGACGCGCAACGCGACCGCCGTGCCGCCGAGCCGCCGTCCAGCGACGAGCTCCGCGGGCGGGCTCTGCACGTCGACGCCGCCGGAGTGTGCGAGCGCGACGCGATGTGCGAACGCGAGGCCGAGCCCAACGCCGCCGTGGCTGCGCGTGGCCGAGCCGTCTACTTGGTAGAAAGGCTCGAGGATCCGCGCGACCTGATCGGGCGCGACGCCGGGCCCGTCGTCGACCACGACGAACACGAACGAGGCCGCTGCGCCGGCGCCCAGCACGCGCACGCCGACGGTGACCTCTTTGCCACGCGGCGTGAATTTGAACGCGTTGTCGAGCAGGTGCGCCATCGCGCGGCGCAGCTTGTCCGGATCGCCGACGCCCTCGAGCCCGGCGGGGAACACCTCGGCCTCGAGCGTGATCTGCGCGTCCGCGGCGCGCGCGCGCAGGTCGTCGACGGCGCGCTGCGCGAGGCGACCAAAGTCGTACTCGCGCTCGTAGAAGTGCATCTGGCCGGTCTCGAGCGCGGTCACGTCGAGCAGCGTATCGATCAGGCCGCGCAGCCGATTGGTCGAGAGCTCGACCGACTCGAGCGAGCGCCGCTGCAGCGGCGTCAGCGCGCCGAGCTCTTCGTTGAGCAGCAGCCGCAAATAGCCGACGACCGGCGTCAGCGGCGTGGCGAGCTCGTGGCTGGTGTTCTGCAAGAACTGGCCGCGCAGCCGCGCCATCTCCTCGAGACGCGCGTTCGCCGCCTGCAGCTCGTCGATCTTGCGCTCGAGCCGCTCGACGATCTTCTCGGCGCGATCACGCAGCCGAAACTCGCCGGTCTCGTCCGCCCGCTCGCGGTGTCCGCGCAAGAAGCGCTCGACGGTGCGCGCGAACGTCGACGCCTCGATCGGCTTCGCGATGAAGCCATCCGCGCCCACCGCGAGGCTCGTCTGGCGGTCCCCCTCGGCGGTAATCGCTACGATCGGCACGCCCCTGAGATCCGGCATGCCGCGCAGGCGCAGCGTGACCTCGTAGCCATCGAGATGCGGGATGTTGATGTCGACGAGCACCAAGTCCGGATGGACGCGCGAGGCGAGGCGCACACCGTCGAGGCCGGTGGTGGCGTCGACGACCTCGTGGCCCGCGGCGACGAGCAGCTTGCGCACGAGCAAGCGATTGCTCGCGTCGTCCTCGATGTGAAGAACGGTAGCCACACGGGCGAGCGTAGCAAAGGCGCGCCGTTCGCGTGGCCCTCAGTCAATCGGCGCGGCATGCCTCGCGCCGCGCAATCAGCGCGTCCATCGCGTCGCGACGCAACACCACGCTTGACGCCGCGTTCTGCCGGGCTGTAACACCGCGGGACGCGATGGCGCAGGACTTAGGGGCACGACTGATTCGGGCCGGCCTCCTCAGCCGCGGCCAGCTCGCTCGGGCGCTCGCAGGCGGACCGATGCGCGGAGGTGCGCTCGTCGCCGCGCTCGTCGACGACGGCTTGCCGGAGGACGCGCTGGTCGGCTTCTTCGTCTCCGAAGGCGGCGTGAAGCACGCCGGCGACGCTGAATTCTCCGCGGCGGACTCCGCGCTCGTGCGGCTGATTACGCGCGCGATGGCGGACTCGCTCTGCGCGCTGCCGCTGCGCCGCAGCGGTGATGCGGTGCTGGTCGCGTTCGCTGATCCGACCGACGCACATGCGCAGGCCGAGCTCGCGCGCGCGCTCGGCGCGGAGGTGATCCCGGCGACGGTGCGGCTCTCCTCGCTGCGCACCGCGATTCGCCGCGTGTTCGCGCGTATCGACGAAGAAAACGCGTCGATCGACGTCGACCTCGACATGCAGGAGCTGTTCGACGAAGAGGACGCGCCGGTCGAGCTGGTGCGGCGCCGCTCGTCGCCCCAGCCGAGCGATGCGCCGCCGCGTGATACAGCGCCGCGCAATGCCACGCCGCTGGATACGTTGCTGCGCGCTACCGCGCAGAACGAGCCCGAGCGCGCTACGTCGCAGAACGTCGGCTCCGCCGGCGCGATGTCGGACAGCGGCGCGCTGCCGAGCGACGACGAGCTGCACGTACCGCTGGTGCGCACCAAGCCGGTCGCGGCGCCCCCGAGCGCGGGCGCGGGCGCAGACACGCCGTTCAGCCGCGAGCGCACGCGCACCCAGGACATGCTGCTCGTGCCTGCGGACCCGTCGACGTCGGTGCTGCGCGAGCCGCCCGCGCCGCTGCCGTCGAAGACGCCCACGCTCGCGCCGCCGCCAGCGCGCCCGGTCGTGCGGCCGGGAGTCGCGCCGGCGCCAGAGGACGATCTGCTCTCTGGCGATCGCTGGAGCACGCTCCCCGCGGAGACCGCGCGACAGCGTAGCGATCCTGCGCCGCTGCTCACACCGCCGTCGAAGCCGCCGCCTGCGACGCGTCGTCGCTTCGCGCCGGTGAGCGGCGCACCGCCCGCAGGATCGCTGCCCGACGTCGGCCCGGTGCTGGCCGCGATCCGCGGCGCCGCGAGCCGTGACGAGGCGGTGCGTCTCGCCTGCGAGGGCGCGCTTCCAGCGTGCCGATCGGTGGTCTTTCTCGCGCTGAAGCGCGACGTGCTGCAAGGGCGCGACGCGGTCGGCGGCGGTGTTTCGCGCGAGGCGATCTACAACCTGTGGATCCCGGTCACGAGCGCGTCGGTGTTCCGCGAGGCGATCACCAGCGGCACCGCGCACTTTGGCGCGTACGGCACGACGGCCGCAGATGGCATCTACAAAGCGGCGATCGGCAGCATCGGCGGCGAGGCGCTGGTGCAGCCGGTGATCGTCGCGGGCAAGCCCGTCGCGGTTCTGTGCGGCGATGATCTGCGCTACGGCTCGCGTGGGCGGCAGCGCGTCGAGGCCCTCGCTCTTGCGCTCGGCGACGCGTTCGAGCGGCTGATCGTCAGCAAGAAGAAGTGAACATGAACGACGAATCCGATCGTAAGTCGCTCACCGATGACGTCGCGCGCTGGCAGTCCGAGGTGCTCGCACCCTTCGAGAAGAAGGCAGCGCCCCGCGCGCGCGCGGCGCTGCTCGCGCAGAGCGGCGATCCGGCGGCGCTCTACACGCCGCTCGATGCGCCGGAGCGCGACTACGCGGACAAGCTCGGCTTCCCCGGTGAGGCGCCGTTCACCCGCGGAGTTCAGCCGAACATGTATCGCGGGCGTCACTGGACGATGCGCCAGTACGCCGGATTCGGCACCGCGGCGGAGTCGAACGAGCGCTATCACTACTTGCTGAAGAACGGCCAGACCGGGCTGAGCGTCGCCTTCGATCTGCCGACGCAGATGGGGCGCGACAGCGATCACGTGCTCTCTCTTGGGGAGGTCGGCAAGGTCGGCGTCGCGATCGATTCGCTCGACGACATGGAGACGCTGCTGCGCGGCATCCCGCTCGACCGAGTGTCGACGTCGATGACGATCAACTCGACCGCGTCGATCTTGCTCGCGCTCTACGTCGTCGTCGCGGAGAAGCAGGGCATCCCGAGCACGGCGCTGCGCGGCACCATCCAGAACGACATCCTCAAGGAGTACGTCGCGCGCGGGACGTACATCTATCCGCCGCGTCCGTCGCTACGGATCATCAACGACATCTTCGCGTGGTCGGCGGCGAACGCGCCGAAGTGGAACACGATCTCGATCAGCGGCTATCACATGCGCGAGGCCGGCTGCGACGCGATCCAAGAGGTCGCGTTCACGCTCGCGGATGGCGTCGCTTACGTCGAGACGGCGATCGCCGCGGGCCTCGACGTCGACACCTTCGGCAAGCAGCTCTCGTTCTTCTTCAACGGCCACAACAACGTGATCGAAGAGGTCGCGAAGTTCCGCGCGGCGCGGCGGCTGTGGGAGTCGATCATGCGCGAGCGCTTCGGCGCGAAGTCGAAGGAGGCCTGCGCGCTGAAGTTCCACGTGCAGACAGCCGGCTCGACGCTGCAGGCGCAGCAGCCGATGGTCAACGCGATCCGCACGACCCTGCAGGCGCTGGCCGCGGTGCTCGGCGGCGCGCAGTCGCTGCACACCAACGGCTTTGACGAGGCGCTCTCGCTGCCGACGGAGGAGAGCGCGACGCTCGCGCTCCGCACGCAGCAGGTGATCGCGTATGAGAGCGGCGTCGCCGACATCGTCGACGCGCTCGGCGGCTCGTATGCGATCGAGGCGATGACCGATCGCATCGAGGCCGGGGCGCGTGAATACCTCGCGAAGATCGATCGCCTCGGCGGCATGGTCGCGGCGATCGAGCAGGGCTACGCGCAGCGCGAGATTCAAGACTCGGCGTATCGGTATCAGCTGCAGATCGAGCGCGGCGATCGCGTCATCGTCGGGGTCAACAAGTTCCAAGGGCAGTCGGCGACGGTGCCGATCATGCGCGTCGACCCGCAGCTCGAGCGCGATCAAGTCGCGCGTCTGCAGGCGATCCGCGCGAAGCGCGACGACGCAGCGGCGCGCGCGGCGTGCGCGTTGGTCGAGACGACGGCGCGTGATGGCGGCAACCTGATGCCGCCCGTGCTCGACGCGGTGCGCGCGTACGCGACGGTGGGCGAGATCAGCGACGCGATGCGCAGCGTATTCGGCGAGCACGTCGAGACGCTCACGATCTGAGCGCAGGCGCCCACGACTACACCGCCAGCAAGCCGGCGAACTTCGACGCTCGCCGGATGAGCGGCGCTTCGGAGCGAGAGCGCGCGGCGCCGCCACGTTGACCTGCGACCGCGCGCAAATCTCACTTTGACGAGCGGCGTGCGCCGCTTCACCTTCGGCCGCTTCGAGCCGTGAACGTCACGTGAAAGGACTCCCCATGAAGATCGCGCAGAACGCCGTCGTCGCCTTCGACTACACGCTCACCGACGAGGAAGGGAGAGTCCTCGACGAGAGCGCTGGCGAGCCGCTCGTGTATCTCCACGGGCACGGGATGATCGTGCCGGGCCTCGAGGCCGCGCTCGCGGGCAAAGACGCTGGCGAGCAGGTGAAGGCTGTCGTCGCGCCGATCGACGGCTACGGCGAGCGCACCGAAGAGGGCGCCATGCGCGTCGAGCGCGCGCGTCTTCCTGCCGACTTCGACGCGGAGCCGGGCATGCCGATCGAGGCCGCGGCGCCGGACGGCTCGTCGCTGACGCTGTGGATCATCGACGCGGACGAAGAGGCGATCTTCGTCAGCACCGACCACCCGCTCGCGGGCGTCACGCTGCACTTCGACGTCACGATCCGCGAGGTCCGCGAGGCGACGCCCGACGAGCTGTCCCACGGGCACGTGCACGGCCCGGGCGGAGCACATTGAGACGCCGCGGGAGGGCAAGCGCCCTCCCCGTATGAGCTGACGTTGGTGCGGCGACAAGCGCTACGCCTCGCCGCTTTGCGATAGGCGCAGCGCTCTAGCGCTGCGCCTATCATCCAAGTTAAACCGCCGGCTCTTCGTCGGCGTCGTCTTCGTCGGCGTCTTCGTCGTCTTCGTCGGGTGCGTCTTCGTCGCCGTCGTCGGCGTCGGCGTCGGCGTCGCTGACGACTTCGTCGTCCACGTCGTCTTCGGCGTCGGTGTCGGCATCGCCTTCCGCCGTCGAGGCAGGGAGGAGCGGCTCGTCGTCGTCGTCGCTGTCGTCAGACGCGTTAGCGTCGCTCGCGTCGGTCGGCTCGGGGAGCGTCTCGTGGTCGGCGCCGGTGTCGGCTCCTTCGTCGCGCGACTCGCCGGCCGCCTCGGCAGCGATTGCGGCGGCGCGAGCCTCTTCTTCTTCGGGCGTGCCGGGGAGGCGGATGGCCTCGCCTTGGTTCTCGCCCTTGGCGAGGTCGCGGGCCTCGCGCTCTTCGCGGCGCGAGTGCCGATCACGTCGACCGCCCTCGCGACCGCCACCCTCGCGCGGCTCACGCGGCTCGCGTCCACCTTCGCGCGGCTCGCGGCCAGCGGCGTCGCGCGGTTCGCGTGGCTCGCGTCCACCGTCACGCCCGCCATCGCGGCGCGGCTCGTCACGCGGACGCTCTTCGACGCGTGAGGGCGGTGCGTTGCCCTGCAGGCTGTCGAGCAGATCGAGGTCGAGCGTCGTCAGCGGCACGACGTGGCGACGCAGTCCGACACCGACGCGCTCCATCGCACGCGCCAGGCCGACGCCATCGAAGCACGCGACCGGCGCGGTGCCCGGCACGGCCGCTTCTTCGCGTGCGCCGGAGAGCACCTGCCCCGTGGTGATGAGCCAGCCGGCGCTCGCGCTGCCGTAGTGGTGCAGCGAGCCGCGCACCTCGATGACCCGCTCGCGACCGATCTCGCGGCCATCGCGACGCGCGACGATCGCCAGGCGGGTCTCGTCGTGGCCGCGCTTGAGCGTGCCCGCGAGGTGCAGCTCGCCCGGCTGCGCGCCCGGACGACGCACAGCGCGTAGCGCGACGATACCCTCGACGTTGAGCCAGGTCGCGAGCAGCTCGGCGAAGCCGGCGCCCGGCAGCTCGCGCACGCGGCGCAGGAACGCCTGGCGCACCTGCTCGCGCTGACGATCCGCGGCGCGAACGGCGTCCTGCTCGAAGCGCACGGCCTCGGTCGGGAGCGACCAATCGGTCAGCGTCACGCGGCCAAGCTGCATGCGGAAGCGCGGCCGCACAGTCTCGGCTTCGCGACGCGCGACATCGGCGCGGATCGCCGCAGCGATCGTCGGGATGAGCATGATCGGATCGCCGGCGAGACGTCCGCGGCGCACCAGCTGCTCGGCCACGCGCGCGAGCGGCTGCGGCTGACGATCGAGCGCGGTCATCACGGTGTAGACGGCGTCGGCGAGGTCTTTACCGACCAGCTCGCCATCGGCGTGCTCGCGGTTCGGATCGCCGCGCATCGGCTCTTCGCGCATGCGGTCGTCGCGCGCGCGGTCTTCGCGCGGTCCGCGATCGTCACGAGCGCTGACACGATCTGGGCGATCGAGGCGCTCCGGGCGCTCGCCGCGATCATCACGCGCGGCACGCTCTGGGCGATCTGGGCGGTCGAGACGCTCTGGGCGCTCGCCGCGCTCCGGACGCTCTGCGCGCGCTGGCCGTTCCGCGCTCGGCCCTGGCGCCGCCACTTCGGGCCCCGCCTCGAGGCCGTCTGCGCCGCCGCGACGACGCCGACGGCGACGCCTCCGGCCGCCATCTCCACCGAGCGACTTGTCGCCGTTGGCCTTGTCGTCCTTGTCGAGGCCGCCGAGGATCGGCTCGTCGTCGTCGTCCTCTTCCGGGAACACGTCGGAGCCCGGCAGCGGCTTCGACAGCTTCTTTGCAGGCTTCGCCGCGCCCTCGGCCGGCGCTGCAGCCTCTGCGCCTTCGACGGCTTCACTCGCCACCGCGCCGTCTTCGCTCGGCTCCGGGAGCTCTTCGCTCGTCGCTTCTTCCGCGGCGGCGCTCGGATCGTCCGGCAGCTCGGCGGCGGCGGCCTCGATCACCTCGCGACCAAAGTCGCGCAACCCGAACACGCCGGGCTTGACCTTGATGACGAGCGAATCTGCGGCTTCTTTTTTGACCAGCGTCGCGAGGCGCGACGACATGGTCACTTCGGGCGTCTTGCCCACGTGCGAGAGGAGATTCTTCTGAATCGCCAGCTCAGTGATCTTCTTGTAATGAAGAGGCTTACCGGTGAGACGGAGTACCTCGATGGCGGCTTCCGTGAAAGTCATAGGAGCGAGTCTCGGGGATGGAAATGGAACCGACGCCGGGACGGTCGCTGTTGGGCGACACCAGGAGCTGCGGCACGCCGTGACCCTTAACACGGGACGCGCAAGCGATGCTCCCGATGGGAACGCTCTGCCCGAAATGCTCTGCACCGCACGCTGAGGCGCGCGTCACGAGAGTCTCTGGGTAGTGAGCGATTTCCACACCGGCGGGGCCGACCGTATCACCGGCCTCTCGGCACCGCCAGTCCCGCAGCGGCCTCCGCGGCGGCAGGCAACGCGCGTCTTCGGGCACCCGCAACGCTGCTCTGTCGCGCTATCCTCCGCGCCGCATGTGCGAGCTGCTCGGGATGGACTGCAACATCCCCACCGACATCGTCTTTTCCTTTCGCGGCTTCGCGCGGCGTGGCGGCGGCACTGGACCGCACGCGCACGGCTGGGGCCTCTGCCTCTACGACGGCCACGCGGTGCGCACCTTCCGCGAGGCGAATCCCGCGGCCGACAGCAAGCTCGTCGCGTTCCTCCACGGCAACGCGATCGCGACGAAGATCGGGCTCGCGCACATCCGCCAGAAGACGCACGGCGGCGTCTCGCTCGCGAACGTGCACCCGTTCACGCGCGAGCTGTGGGGCCGAACGTTCAGCTTCGCGCACAACGGCAAGGTCCCGAGCGCGCGTCGACTGCCGCTCCGCGGCCGCTTCTCGCCGATCGGCACCACCGACAGCGAGCACGCCTTCTGCTGGCTCCTCGAGCAGATCGCGCTGCGCTTTCGCGCCTATCCGCGCGAGCCGCGG
>Ga0163144_10004962_pt1 | contig 29766 bp, 43 predicted proteins | sample OliLak19BULKMAT1_FD_123175 | JGI IMG/M metagenome (GOLD analysis project Ga0163144, IMG submission 123175) | Freshwater microbial mat bacterial communities from Lake Vanda, McMurdo Dry Valleys, Antarctica - Oligotrophic Lake LV.19.BULKMAT1 | ecosystem: Environmental > Aquatic > Freshwater >...
AAAAGCCGATAACACTTGGTCGGGCATCATTGAACAAAGCAACCGATGGAATAATGAAGCAGAGCCTCTTGTGGCGGGGTTTGTCGACCGCCTTAAAATTCTGTATCCCGACGTTGAAATTTTCGCGTGGATAGAAGTTGTTGCCGAACTACCAAATGGCTATCGCCTCGACCGCGCACCTGTTCAGCGTGCCGTTGCAGAGTTTAGTAGCCGTATGGTGAACACGCTAAAGTTTGACGGTGTTATGCTAGATGTAAAACCCATTGCAGACGGCAACGAAGATTTACTGGTGTTACTGAGAACCACGCGAGGCGAAATCGGGCTAACAACGCCACTTGGGGTTGCCGTTCCCGCCGATTTAACACCGTCTAATGTCACGTTTGGCTTGCCATCCGTCATTGCGCCCAACACCGTATGGAGTACCCAGTACAAACAGCGGGTTTCGTTACAAGCCGACCAAATGATTATAACCGCCTATAATAGCTACCAAGAAAACCCCGTAGATTATATCTTTTGGGTGGGCTATCAAGTGAACGCCTTTACCCAAGCCCTAAGCGATGTCACAACCAATTCGCGGGTTCTCATTGGCATTCCTAATTACGCCGAGTTCTTGCCCGCTCACCGCCCGAATGTTGAAAGCATTGCGGGCGCACTAGATGGCATCTCACAAGCCTACCCCGACCTTTCGGCAGCCCAACGCGCCCTTTTGCAGGGCGTGGCGATCTTTACCGATAAGCCCCTGACAGAAGGCGAGTGGCGCATTTTTAGAGAAAAGTGGATTAATCGCCCAGTTCTCACCACACCCTAACGCGCCCTTGCGATAATCAACGCATTGATAAGCGTTGTTATGGAGAAACAAAAATGCCTTGTATGGTGAAGATTTTAGATGAGAACGGCACACTTAAAGACGCACCGTACACGGGCGATTCATTGGCAGATACGGCTAAATTTGAGCCACAAGGTGGCGTGTATACCATTACGAATACCAATGAGCGTTTTAAGGTGCTTAAGCTAGGCGCACATCTAGACCGTCTAGAAGATTCTGCAAGGCGTGCCGATATTGTCTTAACGCTTAATCGCCCACAGCTTCAGCAAGCCCTACGCGACATGATTAGCGAGGCGGATTGGGGAGATGTGCGCTTTAGAGTAACCGTAGATAAGCACGCTCCAACACAACTTATTTTGTCGATAGAGCCGTTTAAGCCCATTAGCCCATTGCTCTTAGAGAATGGCACGCGCTGCATCACCGCCCCTAACAGCGCACGAAGCAACCCAGAAGCCAAAACAACCGATTGGATGCACTACCGTGAAGCCTTACAAAACGCCATGCCAGAGGGCATTTACGATACGTTCTTAATGGACGAACACGCACACATCTTAGAGGGTCTGGGAAGTAATTTTTACGCTATTGTGGATGATACGCTAAGGACGGCTGATAAAGGCGTACTCAAGGGCATTAGTCGCCAAGTGGTGCTAGAGATTGCGCCCGCACTATTGCCTATTCAGCTGGAAGCCGTTTTTGCTAAAGACATAGCACATTTTAACGAGGCGTTCTTGTCGTCCAGTAGTAGGGGCATTGTGCCTGTGGTGGAAATTGACGGGGTAGTAATTGGTGATGGCAAAGTGGGAACAATCACAAAACAATTACGCCAAGCCTATAGCGCATGGATGCAAACGCACCTAGAGGAACTGTAACTATATGTCATCCCCCACGCCACCCAAGCAAGCACCTCAACCCATCCCTAATATGCGAGAGCTGCGCCGTGATACATTGCCGTTGCCAAACTACACGCTTTCTAGTGTGTGTCCGCAATGTGGCGATAAAACCTTCAAATTGGCGTGTAAAATACGGTGTGGGCGATGTGGTTTTATGTGGGATTGTAGCGAGCTATAAAAAAAGAGAGCATCTTAAAGATGCCCTCTTTTTGAGGCGACTGCCGGGTTCGAACCGGCGTAAACGGTTTTGCAGACCGGTGCCTAGCCACTCGACCAAATCGCCTAATTTAGCGGTGATTATACAGAATGGCAGGGGGTGATGCAAGTATGAAATGCCCCCGTTGCGCGTTACGAGGCTTTCATCTACAATAAAACACATGGAAAACGACACCGATAAACAACCCCCACCACCCGAAGAAACACCACTCACCCCATCACTATCTGATGAGGAGAATGTGGATTTGGCAATTGCTGCGCTTGGCAATTTAGCAGAACTTACGCAGATTGATGATACAGACGAAAGCCTAACAGAGGCTTTTGCCGATGGCGACAGCACGGCGAATGACGACATGCCAGAGCGTTCTGCGCTTCCCAAAGAAAGCCCTCACCCTGCCTTTATCTTGCCGCCGCTTAGCTATTTAGAACGTGGACAAAGCGGTTCTGTATTGCCCGCACTTGGCTTAATGGGCGTTGGCGCGTTCCTTACGTTTATGTTTACCACCAGTGACACCCCACCTGAACCACTTTCGCTATTCGTTTTAGGGGTATGCTTGCTTGGGGCGATTTTTCTTGGCTATTGGGTGTCCTCTGGACGATGGTCAGTAGGCAATTTCTTTGTAGGTGCGTGGCTGTTGCTTTCGGCGGGTGTGTTCTTTTTCACCACCCAAACCAACATTATTCGCCTGGAGAATGGTTACCCCTTGTTTATAAGCGCGTTTGGCGTGGCAATGGTACTCACGACGTGGCTTACCCCCTTTAGAGGTCAACGTCTTGGGGCATTGGGGTTTGCAATGATGATAGCAGGCATTATTGGAACAATCTGGACAGCAGGACTCATTTAACGGTATGTCACGTAAGCACATTGCCATTGATGCCAGCCGAAGCACCGTCAGCGCACCCACAGGCACAGAATACTATGCCCAAGAGTTGATTAGGAATATCATTCTTGCCAATGATGCCCTAGATTATCCCCACACATTAACGCTTTATTTCAGAGACACGCCCCCTAAAGGCTTATTTCCTATGTCAGCCCACGTTTTACAAAAAGTCATCCCGTTTCAAAGGGCATGGACACACCTGCGCTTCGCCTATGAAGTTAGCAAAGATAAGCCCGATGTCACTTTTGTACCCGCGCATACCCTCCCCTTGCTCTTTAGAGGTGATGCGGTTGTTACGATTCACGACTTGGGTTATAAGCTATTTCCACAAGCACACCCGTTTCCGCAACGTGCCTATTTAGACTTTACAACACGCCATAGTGCAAACCGCGCTCGCGTTATCTTTGCCGACAGTCAAGCCACCGCCCATGACCTGGTGCGCTTTTACGGCATTGCAGAGCGCAAAATACAGGTCATTTACCCCGCCATTCATCCGCCCCAAATGACCAACGCAAACATCAAAGAAAAGTACGGTTTGCCCGAACGCTACTTTTTGTTTATTGGCACGCTACAACCGCGTAAAAATATCGCTCGCCTCATCAAAGCCTATACGCTCTGGCGCAAAAATAGCAACGAAAACATTGGGCTAGTGCTGGCGGGCAAAAAAGGCTGGCTCTTTGACGAGACGTGGCTGGCAAATACAGAAGTCGTGCATGTGACGGGCTATATTGACGATGCCGAAAAAGGCACGTTTTACGCCCATGCCGAAGCGTTGGTATTTCCGTCATTATACGAAGGGTTTGGCTTTCCTGTGCTAGAAGCTATGGCGTGCGGCACACCCGTGATTGCCAGCAACACCTCTAGCCTGCCCGAACTGGTAGGAGATGCGGGCTTATTGGTAAACCCACTGGACATTAACACCATCGCACAGGCTCTCTCGCGGGTACTAGATGCCAATACCCGAAAAGCCCTCATCGAGCGTGGCAACGTCCAGTGGCAACAGTTCTCTTGGCAAAAGAGCGCAAGACGCGCCCTACACGCCCTCGCGCTTGTCCAGCTTTAGGGTTTGGCTTATCGAGGTTGTCGGTGCGCCATTCGGCAATAGCCCCACAGTGAGCGATTCTACATACAAGCACATGTCCCAAGGAATAGACACATCTGCCGACGTAATAGCGCGGTCTGTGAGCTTAATCGGCGCATTGCGAATAATGGCAAAGGGCGTTGCTTCATCGCGTTCACCCATCACCAATTGCGCCGCCACACACAAGCTATCTGCCATGCCCCGTTGGGTAACTGCCATCGGATTGCCAAAGAGGTCGGCTTTACCGCGCTCATCTTGAAGTGGCTCAAATCCCGCACAAGAAATTGCCACGCCCGTTGTTCCCCAACGCCCCGGCACCAACCAGCTATCCGTCAAAAGTACCCCTAAACGCACGCCATACGCCAGTTGTAGGGCATCGCGTAGCTCATGTGCCGTACCATAGCTATCCTGTGGCAAAAGCACCGCCTTGCCATTTGGGATGTTAGAACGGTCAATGCCAGCATTGGGCGAAATAACGCCATTGCGCCATGTTAGCAAAAACCCCAGCTGAATCCCACCGAAGATATGTTCGGCTTCATCAATAACCAATTGTGCAATCGCAGGGTTCATCTGATAGCGTTCTGCCAAGTCACGCGCTTGGTCAGAGGGCATAACATCTGCAAGGTTCACCACGCGCCCCTCACCAATAGCAACATACTTACTAGAAATTGCCACCACATCGCCCTCTTGTAGTGTTACTTTAGACGCTTTTAGCGCAGCAATCAGCGTTGTAATCAGGTCGAATGCACCCTCTTGAACAGGGGCTTGAACGGGCAAAATGCTTAGGGTTGGGGTTAGGGTCATGGAATCTCTCTTTACTGTGTTAGGGTGTAAAAGAGGGGGACAATGCCCCATCATTATAGGTTAGGTGAAACAAATACTAGGGTACTTTCCAAGTGTCTAGTAACGGGGCAATATCCTCTTCGTTATCCACAAAGTACACGCGCCCATCTTGCCCTTCTAGCACACGATTTGTCTGAGGGAGTGTTTGTAGGATGTGTAAAGGCATCCCTAGCACAATCGCATTGCCACTAAGGGCGGGCATGTAGCGTTTGCCAAAAGTACGCGAGTGCGCCATCGCCCCCAACGGAAACCGCCCATTGATAGAAAGACGTAAGTCAATCAGGCTATGAACGCTTTTTTCGGGCAGGCTCATCATCTGAAATACCGACACACGCACCACACGATGATAATCGTGCCAATTCCATTCAGGCTCTGCGATATAGCGCATGATGGTTTTTTCTGGGTTGTACCACTCAAAGCGTATGCCCATGGCGTTCTTTATCCCTCTATAAGTCTTTAGCCTGCACCCAACAAACGGAACTTTTCTAAAATTTGCAAGGATAGCAAGTTCCACATCGTGGCGGCATATTGGTCTTGTGCGCCCGTAAAGTTACCCGCTAAAGCCACATTATTGGTAGGATGAATACGGTCTGCTTCTAAGCCATTGCTTGGCAATGGTTGGGTCGCTAACCACAAGTTGACCACAGGCACGCCATATGCCCGCCCAACATCCGCAATAATCACATTAAACGCCACCCATCCACGCAAGCCGTCTTCAGCACGCACCAATACCCAATCCCCAACACGGTTACGCCCTTCCACTGTTACGTTAGAGCGCACGCGAATTTCACCTATTTTTTCAAAGGTTTGCGCTGAACCCGCGCGGACATTCACTGTGTCCACCACGATGGCAGGCTGTGAAGCAGGCTCTTGTGCCATTGCCGTTAAGCCCGCTGCCAATAGGATGAATGTTATGAATAGTTTTTTGATCATACTGTCCTTTGTCCCTCTACTTATTTGACTTGTTATTATAACCCTTTGCGCTTCGATTCATCCCAAAGCGCATCCATCGCCTCTAGTGTCATGTCCTTCAGCGACAGCCCTTGTGCTTTTGCACCCTCTTCTACGTAGCGAAACCGCCGATAGAATTTGGCGTTGGCTTCTCTGATAAGGCTTTCGGGGTCTTTCTCCCCTAGCCAGCGCAACCAATTCACCAATACAAACACAAGGTCGGCTATCTCTTGTATTTTATGGGAATTATCGGTTGCTTCCAAGATTTCATTTAGCTCTTCACGCACTTTATCTTCAACGCCGCTCACATCACGCCAATCAAAACCCACTTTAGCGGCTTGTTTGGCGTATTCATACGCCACCATCAACGAAGGTAACGCCTTAGGGACTTTGTCTAGCAGGCTTGTTTCTTCTTGCCCTTTGTCGGCACGTTCTGCCCGTTTGATGTCATCCCAATTTTTAAGGACTTCTTGAGCGTTATTTTGCACATCCACATCACCCCATACATGCGGATGACGACGAATCATCTTGCGATTAACATACTCTAACACATCCGACATCTTAAACTCACCGTCATCAATGGCAATTTGCGTATGCAAAACCACCTGTAACAGCAAATCGCCCAGTTCCCCCATCAAGGCTTCCGGGTCATTGTTGTCAATTGCTTCTAGCACCTCATACGCTTCTTCTATCAAGTAAGAGCGCAAAGAAGCGTGCGTTTGCTCTTTATCCCAAGGACACCCTTCAGGAGCGCGTAAGTGGGCAATCGTCTCTTGAAACGATTCAAAGCTGGTATATTGCCCCAATGACGGCACATATAATGATGTCAGGTGATTGATAGAACGGCTACGGTCTATTTCATACAGGGGCAATGTTTCTATAAACGGGTTTTCTGTGCCTGCCCCATGTACCAGCATCACCGTAAAATCATCGGGATATTGGTTCATCAGCGTTAGCTTCACGTCACTAGCAACCATACGGTTGTAAACTTGTGCCACAAATGCGGGCATGGCGGGGTTAATTTGTGGGTGATGCTGGATAGCAATATCCAGGGCATCATACACTTGCAAACCGTTCATGCCGTCTATGCCCACTTGCCTTAGCATTGGCTCGATAAAGCTTACCCCATGAATAATTTCTAATGGGATGTTGGTTTCTGGGCAACGTGCCATTAAGCGCATCACTGCCGCTTCACCCATCATCGGGTCACCGGGGACGGCGTAGACCACATCGCCCTTTTGCGCCTCCTCCATGAGCTTGGTGACAATTGCCTCATATACATCATCAAATTGCTCATGAGCTTCATACAGGCTATCAAAGCTAATATATTCGGGGCGTTTAGGTAAGTCTGGCACACTCGGATGGCGTTCTGTACGTAGGTAAACCGTTTCGGCATTTTCTAAGGCACGCCACGCCTTGCGCGTAATGTCGCCACTATCGCCCGCCCCAAGCCCGATGATTGTTAGTGTCATAACGTGCGTTATTCCTCTTCTGGCAACGCCCTAATTTCGGCAAGCACGCGCTCGCTAAGGTGTGGAAACTCTGAATAATCCTCAACATAGAGCGTTTCTATCCACTCTAGGGCTTGCGCTTTGTTGTTGGGTAGGGTGCTTTCTGCAATGGGCGCAACCATAATTCGCATAGGAACAAAGCCCTGCCCCGTGTCATCTGTAAAGTCGGGCATGGCAAATGGTGTGCTAAATTTCACCAATTCTGCCCCATTACGCTCGTAAAAGCGAATACGGCGACTGCGCTCGTGATTAGGGTCTTCGTGGGGAGGTTCAACTTCCCAAAGAAGCGTTTGAGCATTAGGAAGTGTCCCCAAGTAAGAAACCGCTTCTTGCAACAATTGACTACCAATGCCCCGACCATGATAAGCACTGTCAACAGCAAAATAAGGCAAAAAGAAATAAGGGCTATCTCCCAGTCGCGGTGTCCAAATAACGCCCACCACGCGGTTTTCTGCGTCAGTATCACGTGCCACCAACGTAGGAAAGCGTGGTTCGTTACGTTGCATGGCGTTTCTCATTCCTTCATAAGGCACTTTTTCCTCTGGAGGAAAGTTACTTTCATAAATGCCGCCGATGGTATCTAAATCGCTCTCGCTAGGGTCTTTAAGATGTTCATAAAAAATGGTCATAGAAACAATACCTTATCACTCAAGAGGCTAGATAATGGGTCTCATTGTAATGCCGAATACCCTCTTTATGCTATGCCTTCTCCGCCACCCACGCGCAAAAGCATCACAAAAGAACGCGCTACTAACGCAAAAAAGGCAAGACCACTTTCGTGACCTTGCCTTGATTTACATTGCAATAAGAGACGTACAGACCCTTTAGCGTTTTGTATAGGTAGGTGCTTTACGCGCACGCTTGAGACCCGGTTTTTTCCGTTCCTTTTCGCGTGAATCACGGGTAAGCAAGCCCTTTGTCTTTAGCGCAGAACGGACATCGGGGTCAAGTTTAAGCAAAGCGCGAGAAATACCCAAGCGGATTGCGTCACGCTGACCGGTTACGCCGCCACCCGACACCTTAACAGTAATGTCATAGGTGCGTTCTTGCCCAATTGCGACAAGGGGCAACATGAGAAGGTTCATGTCGTTGGGGCGCGTCAGATAGTCTTCTACATCGCGCGTGTCTTTTTCACGCAGGATGGTAATGCGTCCTGTTCCGCCAGGGTAAAGGCGCACGCGGGCTGTTGCGCTTTTACGACGACCTAGCCCTTCGTAGTATTGTGTGGTGGACATAGTTGCTCCCTAAAATTAAAGTTCTAGCACTTCTGGCTTTTGTGCGGCATGGGGGTGTTCATTACCGGCATAAATCTTTAGCTTGCCAATAATTTGATGCCCCAAGGCACCCTTTGGCAACATACGCTTTATGGCAAATTGCAGCGGGCGGGATGGGTGCTTAGACACCAAATCTTTTAGCTTTGTGCCATAAATACCGCCGGGATAACCACTGTGACGCCAATAAATCTTATCTTCCATACGCTTGCCAGTAACGTGGATTTTTTCCACGTTAATAACAACAACAAAATCACCACAATCAAGGTTGGGTGAATAAATCGGCTTATTCTTGCCGGTTAGGTACGGCACAATCTTTGAAGCCAAACGCCCAAGTGTCTTGCCCTGTGCATCCACCACAAACCATCTGGCTTGAATGTCTTTGGGGCTTGCGGCGTAAGTTTTTTGGTCTTTGACTCTCATTCTCAACTTCCTCCAGACGGGGCATCTTCCCGTCTTTACCCATTTTCTTTTGGTTTGGTTAAGGGCGGATACCGCACCTCGACCAAGACTAAACCCTGTGGCGGGGCAATTTTCCCCGCGTATTTTAGATTGGCTAGGGCAAATGCCCTCTTGAATGTTGGCACACTAAGCCAACCTCGTCCTACATCCACCAGCATTTGCACAATACGGCGCACCATGTGATGCAAAAAAGCCGTTCCTTCAATGTGGTAGCTATAAAGCATTTTTGTTTCATCCACCGTCCACACCGAGTTTAACACTTTGCGGACAGTGTTGTCCCCTATTGGGGGCTTGCCAAAGGTTGCGAAGTCATGTTCGCCTATCAGCAAAGATGCACCCTCATTAAGCAGGTCTAAAGACAAAGGCGATGACTTATGCCACACGAAACGGCTTTGAAGCGGGTTTGCGCGTGGAGAAACCGCAACATCATAGCGATAAGAGCGCGAAAGCGCATCATGTCGCGGATGAAAGGTTGTCTCTGTTACTTCCAAATTTTGTAACACAATATCATTTGGAAGAAAAACATTGACTGCTGTTAAGAGTGCGTCTGGGGCGTGTCCCCAATTTGCGTTAAAGGCGATGACTTGCCCCATGGCATGAACACCCGCATCCGTGCGCCCTGCCCCTATAATGGGCGTTGTTATCCCTAGCACGCGCTCTAGCGCGGTTTCGGTTTCACCCTGAATGGTGGGGCGCACTGCCTGTTTCTGAAAGCCTACATAAGCAGTACCGTCATAGGCTAAGGTTGCACGGTAACGGGTCATTGAGTCTGACCAATGGGTTTAGCCAAAGTTGGCGTAATCCACCAGTTCCAATAGCACCAAGTCTGCGTTATCACCCTTACGGGGATTAAGGCGGTAGATGCGTGTATAGCCACCGTTACGGTCTTTGTAGAACGGGGCAATCGTGTCGAACAATTTTTGGACAATTTCACGGTCATTGTATAAACGACTGGCGACAATACGGCGGGCGTGTACTGCAATAGCTTCGTTGTTAGCACCCTCAGCCTTTGCCAGACCGCGTTTTGCAATGGTAATCAGACGTTCCGCTGCGCCGCGCACAAAATCTGCTTTTGCGCGGGTTGTGGTAATACGTCCGTGTTGGAACAATGCAGCTGCAAGCCCCTTTTTGAGTGCCTTGCGTTGCGATGTATTCCGACCTAATTTCTTTCCATATACCCGATGACGCATCTTCGCGCTCTCCGTTAATTCTTACTTATCGTCTTTATCAGAGGGCCAATAGCCCTTTTCGCGTAATTTGTCGGTAAGCTCGTCTAAGGACTTTTCACCAAAATTACGAATAGCCAGCATGGCATCACTGCCACGGTGTAACATGTCAATAACATCACCAATTGAAGTAATGCCCGTACGCTTGAGCGAGTTAAACACGCGCACGCTCAAATCAAGCTCCTCAATGGGCTTATCGTACAAAGGCTGGCGATGCTTGTCTGCCACCAAGTCGGGTTCACTATCAGGGAGGACGATATCATCAATATGAACGCCACTCACCACCGCTAGGTGACGGATGAGAATTTGGGAGGCTTGGCTCATTGCCTCTTCGGGACGCACTGTGCCGTCTGTCCAAATCTCTAGGATGAGCTTATCATAATTTGTGCGTTGCCCTACTCGCGCCCGATCTACGTCGTATTTAGAACGGCGTACAGGGCTAAAGATAGCATCCACTGGCAACTCACCAATAGGCAAACGTCCGCGTTCTTCTGCGGGGCTATACCCACGACCTGCACGCACTTCAAATTCCATTTCAATATGCGCGTTAGCATCATCCACCGTGAACAAATACAGTTCAGGGTTTTCAATGACCACTTCAGCGGGGCAAGAAATATCTGCCGCCGTTACTGTGCCTTCACCACGATGGTTTAAGCGAAGTCGCGTGCTTTCTGCATCATGAAGGGTAAGGCGTAATTGCTTGACCTGCAAGATGAGCTGGGTCATATCTTCACGGACACCGGGAATTGCCGAAAATTCGTGATGAACATCGCTCACGCGAATGCTTGTCACGGCAGCACCGGGTAATGAAGATAACAACACACGGCGCAAGGCGTTACCAATGGTTAAGCCATATCCACTTTCCAAAGGACTGATGACAAATTTGCCATAGGTGCGAGTTAATGCTTGGCTTTCCACTTTATGTGGAAGCACCATGTTGCTCGTAATTTGGTTCACATCCGAAGAATGGGATGAGGAAGTTTGGAACACCATCTTGGCAGGTTCTCCTATCGTTTAAACACGACGACGTTTTGGCGGACGACAACCGTTGTGAGGCACGGGGGTGATGTCAGTAATCGAGCGCACCTTCAAACCACTGCCTTGGATGGCACGGATTGCCGCTTCTCGACCTGGACCCGGTCCCTTAATGAAAACGTCCACTTCTTTCATGCCGTGCTGTTGTGCAGCTTCGCTTGCGGCTTGTGCCGCCATACGTGCTGCGTAAGGGGTGCTTTTGCGGCTTCCCTTAAAGCCGTTTGTGCCTGCGCTTGCCCAAGTAACAACATTCCCGCTTTGGTCGGTCAACGATACAATTGTATTGTTGAAAGTGGCGTAAACGTGCGCCTGTCCATAAGGGATGTTCTTAAGCACTTTTTTAACGGCGCGGCGGCTAGTCGTTTTCTTCGCTTTTGCCATTACGTGATACTCCGTTGGTTAGGTCTTAACGATAATTTAGCCCTGTAAACCTCACAGGGCATCCTCTTACAGCCAATGTTAGTTTATTTGCTAGATGCCCAACAGCATGCAACAAAGTCTACTTCTTGGTTGCACCACGACGGCGACCACGACCGGGGACAGTTTTCTTTACCCCACGCCGAGTCCGCGCATTTGTGCGCGTGCGTTGACCGCGAACAGGTAAATTACGACGGTGGCGCAACCCACGATAGCTCTGAATTTCCATCAGACGCTTAATGTTTAGTTGCACTTCACGGCGCAAATCGCCTTCTACAGTCATCATGCCAATTTTTTCGCGGATTTTTTGTACGTCCGCTTCGGATAAGTCGCGTACCCGTATATCTGGGCTAACTCCCGTTTCTACCAGAATTTTCTGGCTGGTCGTCAAGCCGATGCCGTAGATATAGGTTAATGCAATTTCTACGCGCTTATCACGAGGGAGGTCAACACCTTCAATACGTGCCATAGTTGCGTCTTACTCCTCAGTGATTCTTTCGGGTCCTAGCCCTGTTTTTGCTTGTGTTTTGGGTTTGCGCAAATAACCATTACGCGCCCATGACGTTTAATCACACGGCATTTAGGGCAACGGACTTTGATAGATGTGGAAACCTTCATCAGTCAAAACCTTTACTCGTGTTCTTCTAACGAAGAAAGTATTATATGGAAATCTACTTAAAAAGTAAACGCCGAACTTATCAACTAGATTTAGGGGTGCGCCCGCACTTTTTTACAGGGCGCACACGGCTTTTTTAACGCCTAAACTGCCCTATGGCACAAAAAATTTGGGTGCGGTCATATTCCCCACACAAGACGAATCAAGGCTAGACGGGTCAAGGGTTTCTAAAAATTCTAACGCAATTTGTGTTGGGCAAGGATGCGTATCCACTGCCCCATGCCCGATGCCCGCAAAAACAAAATGCACACTATTGCTTAAATAACGTTGGGCTTCATCACCCCATGCTGGCGGTGTAATGGGGTCATAATTGCCACTCAATACCAACGTAGGAATGCCACTAATAACAGGTTCGTTTTCAATGGCGGGTGAAGCGGGTACGCCCCATAATTCACAAGTAGCAAATGTTTGCTCTACGCTTAACAACATAGAATTGGCGATTTGTGGCGGAATCCCTACAGACAGGGCTTCTGCGCCTTCTAGGGTGTTAAAGGGGACTTCTTCTTGGCACTCTACACTGTTAAACATGCCGTCTGCATCGCCGTCACTCACATATTCCCCGTCCTCTATAGACGATTCTTCACCCTCACCCATCGAATCATCTGGGAAAGAGTACATCTCGAAGTCACGGTTAGCAGCACCCTGTATCATCGCGGGCAAAATATACAGGCTACTAGAATCATACATCACATCAAAAATGGTATTGACTACGTCATCGCCATACAATTCGGTTTCGTTGTCGTCCTCATCATAGCCAATCATCGGTTCTTGATTAAGGTCGTCTACCATCGTGTAAAACAGTTCTTCTAGGTCGCCATAGGCTACGGTGCAAGCACTATCGGCATTACAATCATCAAAAAGTTGCTTAAACGCACGATAAGCATTAAGGGCTTGTTCTTCATAGCCTTGTACATGAGGGGGATACACCGCATCAATAATGACCGAGCGAATGCGCTCTGGATAATCACGCATCACGGTTAAGGCAAGGCGTGTGCCATAAGATACGCCAAACAAGTTAGCTTCTATATCTAGGGCGATGAGCAGGTCGTTGATGTCTGCGGCACTTTCTGCACTGTTATAGGCTTCTAGCACAATGCCCTCGTCCAGAAAAGCCTGCAAGCAAATGGCTTCAATGTCAGCGTCTTCTGCAACATCTTCGGGCAGATACTCGTCACAATCAAGCGCAGGGATTGAATAGCCCGTTCCGCGTTGGTCATACAAGATAATATCCGAGTAAGTGCGAAGCGAACTTTTTAGCCAAAAATCCACAGCCACCACAGCCGAGCCACCGGGCCCACCTTCAAGGTAGAGAATAGAGTCACTTGCAGGGTTACTCGATGTTGAGGTAATAATGACCACTTGCAGTTCAATGTCAGCGTCACTAAGTCCCTGACGGCTTTCTGGCACAATTAAAACACCACAAATGACTGTCTCACCCTCTTGTTCTGTGTTTGGCAAACCAAAGGGACAGTCACTTTCTATAAATTCGGGCGATTGCGCCCACACTGGAACACTACACAAACACAAAAAAAGCATCAAACTCATCAAGCGTTTCATTTAACCACTCCTATTTCACAAAAAGCAACAGTTACAAAGTGGCGTTATAGGTCACCGTTTTATTCCTTTTTGGGGAAGAAAAGAACGGAATAACACACACCGCGTAACTGCCGAAAATTTAAATATTCCAAGCGTTGATTATACTGTTACTTCCCCACAACTCCTGCAAAAAAGCCGTAAAGATATTATAGCAATGTCAGAATCATGGGATTGTCTTCTGTAATGACCACTGTATGCTCAAAGTGAGCGCATAACGAATGGTCTTTTGTGCGTACTGTCCAGTGGTCGTCTTTATCCTCTTCAAGAGGGTTATTGCCCGCAATGAGCATCGGTTCTATGGCAATGGTCATCCCCGCCTGCAACGGATAATCTGTCCACATACGGTTTCCCAAACGCATCGCCAACGCCTTAGAGGGCCACCAATTAGGCACTTGTGGCGGTTCGTGCATCTGTTTTCCTACACCATGCCCTGTATAGTCCAATGCCACGCTATAGCCGTTTTTGCTGGCAAATTTTTCTGTAGAACGTGCAATATCACTCACGTAATTACCAATGATACACTGCTCGATTGCCACATAGAGGGCTTTCTCACAGGCTTCTATTAGGCGTTTTACGGCGGGCTTGATTTTGCCAATGCCATACGTAAACGCGGCATCGCCCACGTAGCCCTTATAAATGCACGCCGTATCCAAGCTGATGATGTCACCCTCTTTTAACACACGGTCTGCCGAAGGCACGCCGTGTACAAGCTCGTCGTTAATGCTGGCGTTAATCGTGGCGGGATACGGCGGATGATTAGAGGGCGCGTAATTCAAAAACGCGGGTACAGCCCCATGGTCACGAATGACAGCTTCGGCGATTTGGTCTAGCTCAATCGTTGTAATGCCCTCACGAAGCGCATCACGCATGGCTTGATGTGCTAATGCCGTAATGCGCCCTGCTTCACGCATAATCACAAGTTCTTCTGCGGTTTTTAGAACAGGCTCGCTGGGTCTTTTGATAGGTTTCATTGTCTTTTTATAGATGCTCATTAGCCTAAAATCTTCTTTATCTCTTCGCTGACGGTTTCAATGGGTTGGCTGGCATCAATGCGTTTAAGTAAGCCTTTGGCTTGGTAGTAATCAATAAGAGGCGCGGTGTCTTCAACGAATTGGTCAATGCGCTTCACAACAGATAATGCGTCCGCGTCATCCACACGACGTTTAAGCGTTTCGCCCGTCTCATCAATTTTAGCAACGATGCGTGGGGGAAACTGCTCATCGGGGTGCTTATCTACCGTCACATCTACCCCTTTAGATAGAAAGAAGATGTTAAAGGCTTGTCCATTTTCGTGGGTTACACGCCCAAAAGCGCGCTTAAACGCCGTATATAAATCGAGTTCGAATAAAAATACAGTGTGGATAGACTCACCCTTCTTTGCCAACAAATCAGCCAAGAAATCGGCTTGCCCTGTCGTGCGCGGATAGCCGTCTAAAATTACGCCCCCCTGTGCATCGGGCAAAGACAGGCGTTCTTCTACAATCCGATTCGTGAGGTCATCAGAAACAAGCGTTCCTGCGTTCATAATAACTTGCACTTCTTTAGCTAGGTCGTCCTCACGAACTTTCATTGCCCTAAACAAATCACCCGTAGATACTTGGGGCAAGCTATATTTTAAGGCGATGAACTTAGATTGTTCGCCCTTGCCCGCACCCTGCACCCCCATCAATAACACATAAAGACCCATAGTGAAAATACTCCCTTTGTAAAAATAAGCAAAAAGGGGCAAGCCCATACTATGAGCTACGCCCCTTCACCATTCTTTAACCAGCAGTATGCCTAGGTTGCGTTGCCCGACTAGCTCATAAAGCTTTCGTAGTTACGCATAACCAATTGGGCTTCTAGCTGACGTAGTGTTTCAATAACCACACCCACGATGATGATTAGCCCACTGCCCGTTAAAACAAGCGCAGGGTTGTTTGTGGTAGTTTGGGCTTCAAATGGGAACAAAATCCCGTTAATAAAGCTCACAATGCCCGGCACAATCGCAATTGTTCCTAAGAACAGCGCACCAACAATGGTAATACGACGCGTGGTGTTGATGATATATTCTTCTGTCTTTTGCCCCGGACGAATACCCGGGATAAAGCCACCCTGACGCTGTAGCGTCTCGGCAAGACGATAGTTCCCTACCATCACATCAGAATAGAAGAACGTAAACGCCACCGTCATCGCAAAGAACACGCCCCAGTATACAGCCCCCTGTTGGTTACCAAAGGTTTGTTGTACGCTCCATAAGAAGCTACCCGCAGGCGGGCTGAACAAGCCAATAAGCAACGCGGGGAAGGTGATGATGGACTGTGCGAAAATCAACGGAATCATGCCCACAGGGTTGACGCGCAACGGAATGTATTGCCCACGCCCCATTTGCATTTGACGATTCCCGCGAACGCGCTTGCCATATTGAACAGGCACACGACGCACACCTTCTGCAATGTAGATGATGGCTGGCACGCTGACCAAAACAATCAGCAAGAACACCACTAGGTTATAAACCGCGCGGTCTTGGTTACTTTGAAGCAAGTTAAACAGGTTAGCAGGTGCATTTGCCACAATGCCCGCAAAGATGATAATCGAAATACCATTGCCTAAGCCTTGTTCGGTAATCAATTCACCCAGCCACACCGCAAACATCGTACCCGCAGTCATGGTTACAATGACCGAGATAGTGAGCAAGATGTTGCTCCCAAAGCCCGGAATAATTTGTGTACCGCCTGCTACCGCCGTAAAGAACCCGATTTGTGCTAAAGACTGCAAAATTGCCATCGGAATTGCAAGGTAGTAAGTGTAGCGTTGAATCTTTTCTCGCCCACCAGGCTCACGTTGCATCGCTTCTAGTGAAGGGATGATAGGAATGAGCAATTGGAAAATGATAGACGCAGTAATATAGGGATATACCCCATTTGCCAAAATGCTGAAGTTGGAGACTGCGCCACCGGAAAGCAAGTTCAGCACGCCAATGAAGCCCGCCGCTAGGTCACTGCTTAGCACGCTTTCAAGAGCGATGCGGTCAACGCCGACAACGGGAACATGTGTGCCAAACTGATAAACCACTAACACGAAGAGCGTAAACAAAATCTTGTTACGCACATCGGGCAAGCGAAACGCATTTCTTAAAGCCTGAATCATGGTCGGCTAACCTCTCAAAATTTAGTCTGCGGTAAAGTGTCAACACACACTACCAGTATAACCACAAAAACGGGCGATAGACACGGTGTTTATCGCCCGTTGGTTTGTTTTACTTGGTTTTGCGCCCCAAAGCCACATCTTCTTTACGAAGTTTCTTAATGGTGGCAAATGCACCCTTAAGGGCTAATTCTAAGGCAACCACGCTACCGCCGGCGTTTTGGATTTTCTCGGTTGCGCCAGTGGTAATACGATGAGTATGAACGGTCAACGCCTTTTCAAGGTCGCCACGTCCCAAGATGACCACAGGCTTTGATGCGTCACGCACCAAACCAATAGCAGCTAGGGTTTCGGGGGTCACCGTATCGCCCGCATTAAAGCGTTCGTTAAGGCTAGAGAGGTTCACCTCTTGGTATTGAATACGGAACAAGTTCTTAAAACCGCGCTTAAAAGGCAAACGGCGCACCAATGGCAACTGCCCGCCTTCAAAGTAAACACGCTTTCCAGAACGCCCACGCGCACCCGCGCCTTTTGTACCACGACCAGCGGTCTTACCGCTACCGCTGGCAATACCACGACCGATACGGGTCTTTTTGCGTACAGAGCCTTTTGTTGGCTTCAAATCTTGTAGCTTCATAAACCTTCAATATGAGCGCAACTGCACCGGGCAAGTTGCGCTCTCTCCTTTCAAACAGTTCTCGCTGTCACTCGTGGTTATTCGCTTACTTCTTCCACTTTAAGCAAGTGGGACACTTTGTTAATCATGCCACGAATTTGGGGGCTGTCGGTAATCACAACCGAGTGATTGAGCTTACGTAAGCCCAAAGCCACAAGGTTAGCTTTTTGTGATTTATGATAGCCGATACCACTTTTAACCAGCGTGACACGCAATTTCTTGTTTTCAGCCATGTGCTTTATTCCCCCTTATGACGGCGCATCCACACAGGGCTTGTGTGCTTCACCGATTTGCCACGCATCTCTGCGAGCAGTTCTGGGCTACGAAGTTGCGTTAGGGCATTGATGGTTGCCATTGCCACATTCAGCAAGTTCGGGCTACCTTGGCTTTTCGTAAGGATGTTCTTCACACCCACTACTTCCAACACAGCACGCACACCACCGCCAGCAATCACACCCGAACCGGGAGCAGCAGGCATCAATAGCACCTTAGACCCACCATATTCGCCAGTAACGGCGTGGGGGATAGTGCTTTCTACCAACGAAACCTTTTTCAGGTTCGCACGGGCTTTCAGGTTCGCCTTACGGATGCTATCAGGTACTGCACGAGACTTACCGATCCCGATCCCGATTCGTCCTTCGTTGTCACCAACGACGACTACGGTTCGGAAGGCAAAGCGACGCCCACCCTTAATAACTTTCGCTACGCGCCGAATATCGACGACGCGCTCATCTAATTTCTCTTCGCGTTCTTCTTCACGTTCACGACGCTTCTCACGACGCTCGCGCCGTTGTTTTTCTGCCGCCATAACTCTCTCCGACTAGAATTCCAAACCGGCTTCGCGTGCGCCTTCTGCAAGTGCCGCCACACGCCCGTGATATCTATAACCACCGCGGTCAAAAACCACCGCGCCAATGCCCGCAATTTTTGCGCGCTCCGCTACTACTTGTCCCACAATTTTGCTGGCTTCTACTTTGGTTTTACCCACAACTAGTGCCGCAACGTCTTTGTCGATTGTGGAGGCTTGAGCAATCGTCAACCCTTGTTCGTCATCAATTACTTGTGCGTAAATATTGGTCAAGCTACGGTATACGTTCAAACGAGGACGTTGAGACGTACCTGCCAACTTGGCACGCACACGGGCATGACGGCGTTCACGGGCGCGATAAGTTTGTTTACTGGTTGCATCAGACATATCCGAACACCTCTACTTCTTCTTACCCTTACCGCCACCCTTAGCGGATTTACCCGCTTTACGACGGATTACTTCGTCACTATAACGAATCCCCTTACCAAGGTAAGGTTCAGGGGGTCGCCAGCCGCGAATGATGGCGGCGATTTGCCCTACAGCTTCTTTGTCTATACCGTCCACATGAAGTAAACGCCCTCTTTGTTCTGTTGGCGTTTCAAATTTCACGTCTTGGGGGGCTTCGATAATCACTGGATGGCTATAGCCTAATTTTAATTCCAGGTTCTTACCCTGCAAAACAGCTTGATACCCCACCCCTTCAATTAAGAGGGTACGGCGGAAGCCATCGCTAACCCCGGTCACCATATTACCGATGAGCGCGCGAGTTAAGCCATGTAACGCCTTATGGTGGCGCAAGTCGGACGGACGTTCTACTGTTAATACGCCATCTTCCAGTTTTAATGTCATATCTGGATGAATTGTGCGTTTCAATGAGCCTTTGGGGCCCTCTACGGTAACATCATTCTTATGAATGGTTACATTCACTTTTGCCGGAATAGTAATCGGCTTTCTACCAATACGAGACATGATTCGCCTTCCTTACCAGACGTAGCACAAAACTTCGCCGCCAAGACCTTCTTTGCGGGCGGTTTGTGCCGTCATAACACCTTTAGGCGTGGTTACAATGGCAATACCTGTCCCACTCAGCACAATCGGGAGTTCCGCACGCTTGCGGTACACACGACGACCCGGCTTGCTTACGCGCTGGATAGCGGTAATGACTGGGCGACGCTCACGGCGTGCGCCGTAATACTTGAGTTGGATGGTGATTTCAGCAGGCACAACATCGCTTACTGTGTAACCGTCGACATAGCCCTCTTCTTGCAAAATGCGAGCGAGTTCTACCTTAATTTTGGATACGGGCATGGTTACTGTTTTCTGGCGAGCCAGAAGCGCGTTACGCACGCGAGTAAGCATGTCTGCAATGGGGTCGTTGGTTGTATTCATATAGCCCTCTAACTCCTACCAGCTGGACTTGACAACACCGGGGATAAGCCCCTGTAGTGCCAACTCACGGAAACAGATACGGCAAAGCCCAAAGCGGCGAATGAACCCACGTGGACGACCACATTTTTTACAACGACTGCGGACTTGCACGTCAAATTTACGTCTTTCCTCACGGAATTGCATACACTTTTTCGCCATACCTACTTATCCTCAAAAGGCATACCCAACAAACCAAGCAGGCGACGACCTTCTTCATCTGTTTGTGCCGTCGTCACGAAAGTGATTTCCATCCCGCGCACTTTATCAATACTATCAAAAGGCACTTCAGGGAAAATCAATTGTTCACGCAAGCCCACCGTGAAGTTACCACGTCCATCAAGCTTGGCGGGAATCCCACGAAAGTCACGGATACGGGGGAGTGCGATATTGATTAGGCGGTCAACAAACGCCCACATCTTCGCGCCACGCAACGTGACCTTAACACCAATGGCTCTGCCCTCACGGAGCTTAAAGCTCGCGATGCTCTTACGGGCGCGGGTAATCACAGGTTGTTGACCCGTAATTTGGCGCAATGTCTCCACGGCAAAGTCTAGGACTTTGGGGTTGTCATTGGCTTCACCAGCACCGATATTCAAGACAACTTTCTTGATAGCAGGCACTTGCATCACGTTCTCATAACCGAACTCTTGTTGCAAGATAGGCAAAACTTCTTGGCGGTAGCGTGCCTGCATTACAGGCACTTCTTGTGTTTCACTCATAAGTTACGCTCTCCGCTTATTCAATGTCCGCGTTGCATTTTTTGCAAACGCGCACTTTACGACCATCTTCGCGCAAACGATACCCAACGCGGGTACGCTTGTCACAAGATGAACAAACCAACATGACGTTAGACAAATCAAGGGGCGCGTCTTTTTCTACAATTTGGGCGGGCACTGTTTGGTTGCCTGCCTGACGTGCCTTTTGATGGCGTTTCACCACATTTACGCCGCCGACAATGACGCGGTTTTCTTTGAGCAAGATAGAAACTACCTGCCCACGTTCCCCTAAATCTTTGCCTGCGATGACTTCAACGGTATCACCTTTTTTAATGCGTTGCATCGCTTAATCTCCTACAGCGTTTCCGGGGCAAGTGCAGCAATTTTTGTGTAGCCCTTTTCACGTAGCTCACGAGCTACGGGCCCAAAAACGCGCGTACCCTTCGGATTGGTCAAGTCATCGGCGAGCAATACGGCGGCGTTGTCATCAAAACGAATATAAGACCCATCAGAGCGACGGTATTCTTTTGCAACGCGGACAATAACCGCCTTGACAATATCGCCCTTCTTAGTGTTGCCTTGGGTATTAGCAGACTTTACCGCGCCCACAACAATATCACCAACGTGACCATATTTACGGCGAGAACCGCCCAACACACGGATAACTAATATCTCTTGCGCCCCGCTGTTGTCGGCAATCTTAACACGAGATTCTGTTTGAATCATGGCACCGACTCCCTATTGTTCAGTCGCCGGCTTGGCGAGAACTTCTTCTACCACCCAACGCTTTTGACGGCTCAGGGGGCGGCTTTCAACGATTTTCACGGTTGCGCCTACGGGGATTTCGTCACTTTCATCGTGAGCCATCACCTTTTTTGTAGACTTTACCACTTTCTTGTATACAGGGTGGAGGGTACGGCGTTCAATGGAAACCGTCACGGTTTTATCCATCTTATTACTTACCACAACACCCACCAAACGTCTGCGTGAATTCGCCATCTTATTCACCCTTCTCGGCAACGCCCGCCGCCAGTTGACGTTCGTTAAGAATCGTCAGCACACGGGCAATTTCACGGCGCACATGACGAAGGGCATTGGTGTCTTTAAGTTCACCACTCGCCTTCTGTTGGCGCAAAACGAACATTTCTTGTTTCTTGTCGTCAAACAAATCGAGCAACTTCTCGTCACTTAACGCGCGGAATTCACGGCTTTTCATGATAACGACACCTCCACGCCAGAGATGGGGTCAATCCGCTTAACAAACTTAGTGCGGATAGGCAACTTGGCGGCGGCTAAAGTAAGAGCTTCACGAGCAAGATCTTCTGGAACGCCACCCATTTCAAATAGGATACGACCCGGCTTAATCACTGCCACATAGTATTCGACAGCACCCTTACCGTTACCCATGCGCGTTTCGGCGGCTCTTTTGGTAAACGGTTTATCAGGGAAGATGCGAATCCAAATTTTACCACGACGACGAATAGCACGAACCATAGCGCGACGAGCGGCTTCAATTTGACGGCTGGTCATCCACACAGGTTCAAGGGCTTGCAAGCCAAATTCGCCGAAAGAGACGGTAGAGCCACGATAGGCACGACCCTTCATGCGTCCGCGCATTTGCTTGCGGAATTTAGTACGCTTTGGCATTAACATCGATTAATAACTCCTTCTCGTAACGTGCCACATTACGAGTTGTAAACGTCTTGTGTGGCACTTTTGGGTGTTTCACGCGGGCGTTCACTATAAAGCACACCCTTGTAGACCCACACCTTAACGCCAATTTGCCCAAAAGTAGTGAGCGCTTCGGCAGTACCATACTCAAAGTTGGCACGAAAGGTGTTGCGTGGCACACGACCATCAGACATCCATTCACGGCGTGACATATCAGAACCGCCCAAACGTCCGCTAACTTCAATGCGGATGCCTTCTGCGCCAAGACGCATGGCTTGGGTAACGGCACGTTTCATGGCACGGCTGTGACCAATACGGCGCACGAGCTGGCTGGCGATGCTTTCCGCCACAAGCGTTGCATCTAAGTCGGGCTTGTCTATTTCTGTCACTTCTACTTTGACAGTTTTGCCCGTCATGCTTTCTAGGGTGGTACGTAGCTTCTTCACTTCATCACCCTTGCGCCCGATAATAAGACCGGGGCGAACAGTGTGAATGTTGATGCTGACCACATTCGGTTGACGTTCAATCTCGATCCGAGAAACGCCCGCTTGTGTATGCTCTTTTTTAACGAATTTACGTAAGGCTAAATCTTCATGAAGCAACTCTACGTATTTTTCGCCTTCGGCATACCAGCGTGCATCCCAGTCACGATTGACCTTGAGGCGTATCCCTATCGGGTGTACTTTACGACCCATATCTCTTACCTATCTCCCTTATTGCTCCGCTAGGACAACCCACAGGTGGGACTGACGCTTAACACGGGGCTTATATCGACCACGCGCACCTGCCTTAAACCGTTTCAGACGAGGTCCCTCGCCTGCCCAAATCTGACCAATCTTCAAAGTGCGACGACTGAGTTCAAAGTTGTTTTCGGCATTGGCTACTGCGCTTGCCACCGTCTTTTGGACGAGCTGCGCGCCCTTTTGGGGCATAAATTGCAACACGACCAACGCTTCTTCTACGTCCATCCCGCGCACTTGGTCACAAACCAACGCGAGCTTTTGGGAAGAGATAGGCAAGTAGCGCGTAATAGCTTTTACTTCCATGGTTCTCTCCCTTTACTTCTTCTTCTTCTTTTCAGCCAAGTGACCGCGGAACCCACGTGTGGGCGCAAATTCACCTAGCTTATGACCCACCATGTTCTCGGTTACATAAATCGGAACATGTTGTTTCCCATTATGGACAGCAATTGTGTGACCCACCATCTGGGGAAAGATGGTGCTGGCACGGCTCCATGTACGAATCACGGTGCGTTTGCTGGTTTCGTTCATCTTCTCTACTTTAGCGAGAAGTTTGGGTGCAATAAATGGACCCTTCTTAAGTGAACGTGACATCTTTTACATTCTCCCTAACTACGCCCGACCACGCGAAGAGCGACGGCGGATGATAAACCGATTGGAGCGTTTGTTGGTGCGCGTTAGCACGCCCAAAGCAGGCTTACCCCAAGGAGTTTTTGGCGACTTCATACCAATACCGCTACGACCTTCACCACCACCATGGGGATGGCTATTAGGATCCATGGCGATACCACGTACAGCAGGTCTCCAACCAAGCCAGCGAGAACGCCCCGCTTTACCAATCTTAACGTTACCATGTTCGGCGTTGCCTACCTGACCAATGGTTGCCATGCAACGTTCATGTACATAACGCATTTCGCCACTAGGCAAGCGTAGGGCGGCATAAACGCCTTCCTTCGCCAATACTTGTGCGCTTACGCCTGCAGAACGAGCCATTTGACCACCCTTGCCGGGCTTTAGCTCTACGTTGTGAACCAACGTACCTACTGGAATATCACGGATAGCAAGGGCATTACCAGGGCGAAGTTCGGCTTTTGCGCCATTCCCTAGTTTGTCACCCACTTTTACACCCAAAGGCGCAATGATATAACGCTTTTCGCCATCTTCATATTGCACTAAAGCAATACGAGAAGAACGGTTAGGGTCATATTCAATGGCAATGACTTCGGCACGCACATCAAACTTATTACGCTTGAAGTCGATAATACGATAACGGCGGCGGTGTCCACCACCACGATGGCGCACTGTAATGCGACCCGTGTTGTTACGACCGCCGGATTTCCGTAACGCAACGGTTAGGCTACGTTCTGGCTTGCTCTTGGTAATTTCCTCAAAGGTATACCCCGTCATGCCACGGCGACCCGCCGATGTGGGGTTGTATGCTTTAATCGGCATCGTCAGTCTCCCTAGACGTTGAACAATTCAATTTGTTCACCCTCAACGAGCGTGACGATGGCTTTCTTCCATTGACGTGAGCGCAAGAAATACTTACGACCACGACGACCACGCTTTGCGGGCATCACCATTGTACGTACTTTGACAACCTTATCGGCTTTGTCAAATACCAGTTCAACAGCATCTTTAATTTGAATCTTGTTTGCTTTAGGTGCCACTTCAAACACATACTGTGCCAGACCATCCATCATAACGTTGGTCTTTTCTGTTACCACAGGACGGCGAATGACATCATAAGGGTGGAGTTCAGGCATTGTTCTTGCTCTCCTTACCCCAAACTTTGGTAATGAAATCGAGCGCATCGAGCGGGACAATGACCTTGTTAAATTGAAGCAGGTCACGGATGTTGAGGTAATTTACCAGCAAGCCGCGTGCTTTCGGAAGGTTGCTTACGCTACGTTGCACATTGACATTGCCATGTGTAAACAGAACAAGGGCGTTTTCGCCACCCGTTAAATTGGCAATGACTTCTTTCATCAGCTTTGTCTTGGGGTGATCTAAAACCAATTTATCCACAAATACAAGCTGGTTATCACGCGCCAACGCACTAAGTACGCTACGAATCGCCCCTTGGCGCATTTTACGGGGCATACTCTTGGTATAATCACGCGGTTTTGGACCATGAGCCTTACCACCACCGACAAAAATTGGGGCATTACGTGACCCATGGCGGGCGTTACCCGTGCCTTTTTGGCGGTATACTTTGGCTTTTGTACGGTCTACTTGACCACGTGTTAGGGTGGAGTGAGTCCCCTGCCGTGCGTTCGCCATTTGACGAACATAGGCTTGGTGCATCAAACCCACGTTAATTGTTGCTTCAAATACATCTGACGGCAGGCTAATTTTCTTAATTTCCGTGCCGTTCATGTCTAATACTGATACGTCCATCGTTGTCTCCTTGCTCACCACGCGCCTACTTTTGCTTCGCTTGCTTGCGCGTCGAAGGCTTAATGACTACAATGCCACCATTAGCACCTGGAACAGAGCCTTTGATAGCGAGCAAGTTCTTCTCAGCATCCACAACGACCACCTCAAGGTTTTGCATGGTCACACGGTCATTGCCCATGCGTCCACCCATGCGTTTGCCCTTTAGGGTACGTCCGGGATACGCGCACATGCCGATAGAGCCGGGAGCGCGTTCACGGTCAGATTGACCATGGGTCTTGGGTTGACGATGAAAGCCATGACGCTTGATCGTCCCTGCAAAACCACGCCCTTTGCTTATGCCAACAACGTCCACAGCCTCGCCTTTTTCAAAGACATCTGCCTTAATTTCCGCGCCTTCTTCAAGGTCAACGGCTTCTTCTTGCTTTAAGCGAAACTCACGGAGTACGCGCAAAGCGGGCAGGCTCTTCTTATTCAAATGTCCGAGTTGTGGCTTTGTTAGCCTCGAAGGCTTTGTTTCTTCAAAGCCCAGTTGCACAGACGCATAACCATCACGGTCTGCCGTGCGTATTTGTGTTACATAGCAAGGACCAGCCTCAATGACGGTCACGGCAATTGCATTGCCCTTTTCGTCAAAGACTTGCGTCATCCCTACTTTTCTACCAATCATGCCTTTCATGATTCCTTCAGCCTCCAGAGGGGGGTTAGGCGCAAAAAAATAGCGCGGGTCTAGTTCCCCTCCCCACACAACTTTACCAGTAAACGATACGATTCATGGGTTGCCGTTTGTATTACATTAACGGACGTTAGATTTTAATCTCGATGTCAACACCTGCGGGGAGATTAAGGCGCATAAGCGTGTCGATGGTTTTGCTATCTGGGTCAAGCACATCAATCAGGCGTTTATGCGTGCGAATCTCAAAGTGTTCGTGCGAGTCTTTATCAATGAACGTTGAACGGCGTATTGTAAACCGTTCTAGCCGTGTTGGCAAGGGTACAGGTCCCACGACACGCGCACCAGTGCGCTCGGCAGTCTCTACAATGCGTTGTGCCGATTGGTCTAGCACCCGATGGTCATATCCTCTTAAACGGATACGGATTTTGTTTTTAACTGCCATTTCGTCTGTTCCTCTAGGTTTCTTTTTCAGTGTGAAAGCCCACCTCTTGCTTGCATGGGAAAGAACCTTGCAAGTGAGGGGGGCGTTTCGTCACGTCAATTAGTCAAGAATTTCAGTGATGATGCCTGCACCAACGGTCAAGCCACCTTCGCGGATAGCGAATTTGGAGCCTTTTTCAATGGCAACAGGAATAATCAATTCCACTTCAAAGCCTACGTTATCACCAGGAACAACCATTTGCACAGTATCGGGCAAGCTGATGGTGCCGGTCACATCCATAGTGCGGATGTAGAATTGTGGGCGATACCCTGTGGTGAAGGGCTTTTGGCGACCGCCTTCTTCCTTCTTGAGGATGTAGACTTCGCACTTAAACTTCTTGTGAGGCTTGATGCTCTTAGGAGCAGCCAATACCATACCGCGTTCCACTTCTTCACGGGTTGTACCACGAAGGAGGATACCGGCGTTGTCGCCTGCAACCGCAGAGTCAAGTTCCTTGTGGAACATTTCGATGCCGGTGACGATGGTCTTTAGAACGGTTTCACGCAAGCCAACGATTTCAATTTCTTGACCCTTGTTCAGCGTACCGCGGTCAACACGACCCGTAACCACTGTACCACGACCCTTGATGCTGAAAACGTCTTCTACGGACATCAAGAAGGGTTTCTCGATTTCGCGGACAGGGTCAGGAATCCAGCTGTCTACTGCGTTCATTAGCTCAACAATACATTGGTATTCAGGAGCCTTGGGGTCTACACTAGTGCTTTCTGTTACCTTAACAGCAGAACCCATTACGATAGGGGTATCTGCGCTAAAGTTGTAGCTTTCTAGCAATTCAGACAATTCCATCTTCACCAGTTCGATGAGTTCGGCATCATCCATTTGGTCAATTTTGTTCAAAAAGACCACCATCGCAGGCACGTTTACTTGGCGAGCCAAAAGAACGTGTTCGCGGGTTTGGGGCATAGGACCATCCGGTGCGCTTACGACCAAGATTGCGCCGTCCATTTGGGCAGCACCGGTAATCATGTTCTTGATATAGTCACGGTGACCGGGACAGTCTACGTGGGCATAGTGACGTTTGTCAGTTTCATATTCCACGTGGCGGATGTTGATCGTAATGCCACGAGCGCGTTCTTCAGGCGCGTTGTCAATGTCTTCGTAGTTCATTTTTTGAGCTTGACCCTTCAAACCCAACACTTTCGTGATGGCGGCGGTCAAGGTTGTCTTACCGTGGTCAACGTGACCGATTGTCCCAATGTTTACATGGGGTTTGCTACGCTCGAACTTAGCTTTAGCCATTTGCGAATTCCCTCTAAATTTATGTCATCTAACGATTGATTGCTGAGACAATCGTCTCAAAACTCTACTTACCGCCCGCCACTGATGACTTCATCAGCGATATTTTTCGGTGCGACAGTATACTTGTCAAATTCCATCGTAAAGTTACCGCGCCCCTGCGTCATGTTACGCAAGTTCGTTGCATACCCAAACATCTCTGCCAATGGCACAGATGCCTTGATGGAGGTCGAGCCGGTGCGAGGCTCCATGCCTTCAATAATCCCACGACGGGAGGCAAGGTCGCCAACGATGTTCCCTGTGTATTCGTCAGGAACAACCACTTCAACGCGCATTGAAGGCTCTAGGATAACAGGTGAAGCGGAGCGAATACCGCTCTTAAACGCAATGGAACCGCAAATCTTGAATGCCATTTCGTTAGAGTCAACATCGTGCATCGCGCCATCAACCACACGGGCTTTAATACCCACAACAGGATAGCCGGCAATTACGCCACCTTCCATCGCTTCACGTGCGCCCTTTTCGGCAGCACGTACAAATTCTTTGGTAACCGAACCACCTGAAACCGCATCCACCCAAAGAAGCTCGTTGCCATTCGCTTTTGCGCGTTCTTCATCGCTCATTGGCGAAAATTCAATCACAACGCGAGCATACATACCGCTACCGCCAGACTGACGCTTAAGCGTTTCGTCCACAGTTTGGGTACGGGTAATGGTTTCACGGTAAGCCACACGGGGGCGACCTACGGTAGCTTGTACACCATATTCACGCATCAAACGGTCAACCAAGACTTCAAGGTGAAGCTCACCCATGCCCTTGATTTTGGTTTGACCCAAAGAAGCATCCACTTCAACCTTAAAGGTAGGGTCTTCTTCGGCTAGTTTCTTCAAGCCCAGCGCCATTCTGTCTTGGTCAACTTTTGAGTTTGGCTCAATCGCGACTTCGATAACGGGTTCGGGGAACTTGATGTTTTCTAGCACAATGGGTGTTCCTTGTTCGCACAAAGTATCCCCAGTGAAGGTTTCCTTCAAGCCAATAATGGCGGCAATGTCGCCTGCTTGCACTTCGTCCACGTCTTCGCGGCGGTCTGCAAACATACGAAGAATACGTCCAACGCGCTCAGTGGTGTTCTTTGACGGGTTATAAAGAGTGCTACCCGCACGCAACACACCGCTATAAACGCGGGTAAACGCCAAACGACCATATTTGTCGGAGATAATCTTGAACACCAAAGCCGACAAAGGTTCGTCGTTACTAGCTTGGCGCACAACAGGTTCATCCGTTTTAGGGTTAAGACCCGTTACCGCAGGAATATCCAACGGAGAAGGCAAGAAGTCGATGACTGCATCAAGCATCATCTGAACACCCTTGTTCTTCAACGCAGACCCACAGATAATAGGGTGCAATTTGTTTGCAATAGTCCCCAAACGCAAAGCTTCTTTAAGCTCTTCGTTGTTGATGGGTTCTTCGTTAAGGTACTTTTCAGTGAGAACTTCATCTGCTTCAACGATGCGTTCAATCATGGTAAGACGGGCTTTTTGGGCGATGTCGGCATAGTGTTCTGGAATAGCAACACGGCTAATATCTACACCCAAATCATCCCCGTAAACGACCAATTCCATCGCAAAGAGGTCAATAATGCCAGCAAATTCATCACCGCTACCGTAGGGAATTTGAATGCAAACCGGATTCGCTCTCAAGCGGTCAACCATCATTGCAACAGTACGTTCAAAGTTCGCGCCAGTTCTGTCCATTTTATTGACAAAACACATGCGAGGAACGTTGTATTCTGTTGCTTGGCGCCACACTGTTTCAGACTGAGGTTCAACACCCGCTACGCTGTCAAATACGGCAATACCGCCGTCTAATACGCGCAAGCTACGTTGTACTTCAGCGGTAAAGTCCACG
>Ga0163144_10004964_pt1 | contig 29759 bp, 31 predicted proteins | sample OliLak19BULKMAT1_FD_123175 | JGI IMG/M metagenome (GOLD analysis project Ga0163144, IMG submission 123175) | Freshwater microbial mat bacterial communities from Lake Vanda, McMurdo Dry Valleys, Antarctica - Oligotrophic Lake LV.19.BULKMAT1 | ecosystem: Environmental > Aquatic > Freshwater >...
AGCTGGCAGCTGGCCTTAGTACATATCAATACCTTTTAAGAACGCGTCGACAACTTTTCTAAATTGCCCGTGATAGTAGTTTTGCAAAAGTTCAGATTTTAGTTCTAATCGCAAATTATCAAAACTTTCTTCACTTAACGCTTCAGCTCGAACTGAAATAAAGTCGGCCACTTTAAGCGCGACTATGTAAATGGCGCCAAGAAGTGAAATAGCGTTGGCACCAAGACCACGGGGAAAGCCAGATCCATCAGGTCTCTCGTGGTGCTCGCGTATAATAGTTGCAACTTCTTGTGGAACATTACGAATTTCCATCGAGAGTTTGGCCGATTCATTGGGATGTTGTTTTAATTTTTCTTTAGAGAGTGCTGTGAGTTTGGCAAATTTAGGATGATTGGTATCAAATATTTCTGAGTACTCTTCTTCTTCTAATGATATATCGTGTAAAATTCCTGCGAATGTGAATTTGTCTAAGAGTTGTTGGCCAAAAAAATCAAAATTTAAATTTCTAGAAATTAAGTATGAGATGTGAATACTAAAGAGTGAATGGGCCCCAAGATAATTATTTTTAGTAAAAATATCTTTAGCGAATTCTTGTAATTTTGGAGGAGTGTGTAAGTTTTTAACACAGGATTCAACACAAGCATGGATAATTCGTTGCTGCGCTTCTTTTATTCCAAAAATTTTGCAAGCTTGCTGTAGATACAGCGCCGTGTCCATCGCCGCTTTATCCACTGAGCCAGCGGTAGGAGCTTTGGCGCTTACTTTTTTTTGAATTTCATCGGTGATTTGAAAAATAAATTCTTTAAAATCATTTTTTTGTAAGTAACAAAATTTTTCTCCGCGCGCGAGATATTTTTTTATATCATCAGAGCTTTGTAAATCTCCTCGGTGGAAAATTTTTATAAAACGATCGGAGAGTTTTATATAGACGGCCGGAGAGTAGTGAACGTACTCCGCTACAAAGTCGAGTGGTAGGCGTTTGTAGTCATGAGTCGAGGTTAGACTTTGATCATTAGAGATATTGGGTATGGCCTTTTCAATTTGCGTGAAAAGAAAATCATCTTCAAAAGGTTTTCCAATGAGGCAATTCTTTATATGTGTTTTGTGAAAGTCTTTGATGCCTTCGCAATCTTCTAGCGTCGCACCAGTAAATAAAAAGAAGGGAATATTCTTAGCGTTTTTATTATAATTAAAAACCACGGCACCATTTCCATTGGGCATGCCGTAATCAGAAAAAATCATTTCAATATCCGGGTGTTGACGCAAAATTTCCAGCGCCTCTTCACCGCTTCCAGCTTCCAAAATTTCTACTTTGTATTTTGCTTCCAAGACAAATCGCAAAATATCTCTGAGGTCTGCTTCATCGTCGACTATTAAAAATTTACTCATAGATTATATTGTAACGAGGTTTAAAAAAAAGGCCTAATTTTTTTTAAAAAGAATTTTATGCGTGTGAATTAGTTGATGGTTCAAGTAGTGTAAGCACGTTCCATTATTTTGCAGTTCAAAAATAACTTGCGCTTCTTCTTCTACAGGATTTTGCCATTCATTATCCAAGAGAGCGTTAGTGGTGAGCGCTAAATTATGAGGTATTTCTGTTTCATAATAATTACTAGCAGTTTGCAGGTCGTAAGCGCTCAAGGTTCTAAAAATATCTATATGTCTAGCAGTGGAGCGCATCACTGAATTTTCACCAGTTGGCGCATGTTGCATGCCAATCATGTGACCAATTTCGTGTACTAGTACTGAGGGCAAATCAAATTTCCCAGACTCTCCAGTAGTGGTAAAACTATGGTTAAGATAATTTACTAAAATATCAGAGTGAGTCAGTTTAAAATATTTTAATCCATTTTGAATAATAGGAGTGGTGTTGTAATAGTTGGCGGTGATGGCGATAGCATTAGATCCGAGACTACTGGGCCAGTTCGTCACTTTATAAATTCCAAAATTAATATCATTTCTATAATCAGATAAATTATTGGAATCAATATTTGCTACGGTTTGATAGGGGATAGTGTAAAAATTTAAACTTGAGACCGATAAATTCCACTCGTTAAAGGCATTATCCATAAGAGTGCTAGTCATTTGAGCATTAATTTCGGTCGCCACTTTTATATCTAACGTAGCACTTTGCAATTGGCTTTTTGGCCAATAGAAACGATCTGTGTCGATATTCGCTGGAGGCGGACTTCTGATATTAAAATTTGTTTGAGTGATTTCTTCTGGCCGACAGCTAATAAAAAGAAAAATAAGGATAAAAAAAATCGCCTTGCCCATAGTAAAAACCTATCGGCAAGGCGATGCTATTTTTTATCGATTAACCATTGGCCTTAGCGTGGTCGGCAAGAAATGCCTCTAGTCCGCGATCTGTTAGCGGATGTTTAAAAAGTGTTTTCACGACTGAAATTGGCATGGTACCCACGTCAGCACCGACTAAAGCGCATTCACGTACATGTGTGGCGTGACGAATCGAAGCGGCCAAAATTTTAGTAGTAAAACCATAGTTATCATAGATGGTGCGAATTTCACGAATCAGATCGATACCATTGTGACCAATATCATCTAGGCGACCGATAAAAGGTGAGACATAAGTCGCGCCATTTTTAGCCGCAAGTAGCGCTTGGTTACAAGAAAAAACTAAAGTCAAATTAGTTTTTATTCCGTTACTGCTAAACCATTTTAAAGCAGAAATTCCGTCCTCAGTCATGGGTAATTTAATCACCACATTGGGATGAATTTTTGCCAGTTCTGCGCCTTCTTTAATCATCTCTTCAGCTTTTAGGGAAATCACTTCAGCTGAAATCGGCCCATCGACAATAGAGCAAATTTCTCGGATAACGTCGGCTTGTTTGCGACCTGTTTTGGCAATTAGAGTTGGATTGGTAGTAACTCCATCTATAACTCCCCATTTGGCAGCTTCACGAATTTCATCAACGATTCCTGTATCTAAGAAAAATTGCATAGTATTCTCCTTGGTTTTTAGACCTTCAGATTATCCTTAAGAAAATTTTCCTGTAAAGCATTTTTCCTAAAATGAGGCATAATAGAGTTATGTTGCTTCGTACTTTTTTATTGGTCATTATGAGTGGGCTTTTACAGGCCAAAGATTTGCCTTATAAAGGCGAAGACATTGCTCCAAAAAGTCGTGAAACTTCGGCGCAAGAAGTAATGAAGAAAATGGCCGAAGATGAAGATGCCTATTATGATCCCAAGGTCGATTATGCACGTTTTTCGGGTCGTGTTAGTGACCGAGATGATGGTCACAATATTTTCAAAGTTCAATCCGAAAATTCTAATGTGCGTTTTTTTCGTGCCGGTGATTATATCAAATTTACTATTCCCAATATTAGTAAAGCCAGTTGTGAGGCCTATATTAGAAGTGTTGAGACGGGGTACTTTGTCATGTACGTGACCAGCGTTTATCCTTGTTTTCCTGACGGTGAATATTTTAGAAGAGGCACTATTTTACATATTTTTTCAGAAAGATTAGTCGAGAGAGTGCATGATGCTAGTAATTACCGAGTGCTTTTATTAAAACGCCGCGAAGATTTTTTTAGACAACTTAATCATGTGAATCATTTTGTGTGGAGTTATGATCAAGAAAAAATAAAACTAGCAGCAGAATTTGATCAACAAATTATTAGTCTGCAAAAGAAAAAACAAAAGGGGCTAGAAAATCTGGTGGAAAAGAAAAAAGACTCACAGATTTTACAAAAAGAATTAGCAAAACGATTGGATCTTATGGATAACGACTTAGAGTTTTATCGCATTGGTAAAAATGAATTATTTGTGGACAGATGGAATGCAGATCAAGATTCAAGTGCTCCTGTGCAAAGTTTCCCGGAGCAATATAAAAATTCAGAAAAAGCACCGGCCTTCTAGTTTTAGAAGGCCGGATTTAATAAATTAGTTAAGAGCAGTTTTCGCAGTAGACATTACATCATTGTAATTTTCTTCTATGAAAGTGTCGTGGTATGGATGTGATTCCATGTGTTCACGATAAAGTTTTAAGCTGTATGAAGGAGCAACGCCCATCCATTCTTTAATTAGAGTTTCACCACGTTTTTGGTGCAACCATTTAAAGATACAACCTTGTCTTAAAGATTTTGGAGTAAGAGTAATCAACAATTTGTGACGAAGATCTTCAAAAATAATCTCTAAGCCGCGTGGAGATAATCCACCCGATAAAATTTTATAAGGGTTAGCAGAAAATAACACGTCATCAAAGTCGATATTACTGTCACGCTTACAAACCTCTAATGTCTCAATATAGTTTTGGTAAACAGCATTGAACGTTTTTGGCAATTCAACAGAATACGGATCACGTTTTTCTGGTTTTACGATCACTCTTGGAGTGTCACCTAAAACGATGTGTTCGCGTTTTAATACTGCTAAATCAGAAACTTTAAGACCACCACCGAAAATTAAAAGAGTGATGACTTGGTTTCTTTTTGCCGTAAGGCCCATAAGATTTTGACCATTTTTTCCTTCAGTCAAAAGGTATAACCAAAGAGTTTTAGTATCCACTAGTGGCGTTGGACGTGGAATATCTAAAAATTTTGGAGATGTAGGAATTTTTCTAACTGGATTGTTAGGGAAAACGCTTCTTTCAACTAGAAAGTCAAAAAACATACGTAGAGCTTGCACGCGACGTCGGCGTGAGTTCTGCGACTGATATTTGTTTTCTAGGTGGGTACCGTAGTCCATGATATCAGAAGTATTAAACTTACTAACGTCACGAGTACTAGTTGCTTTTTCAATAAAGTTATTGAAGCAGTCAAGATCGGTTTTATAATTCTTTAGCGTGTTTTTGCTTTTTCCTTGAGTTCTAAGTCTTTGAAAAAACTCACCTTGCAGGTCCATCAAATCGGTCATGTTCGTCTCCTTTATGCTAACGATTGGTATGAAAAAATTACATAGATTACGAGGCGGGAAAATACAGTAAGGGCGAAGCTTTCACAACAAAAAAAAGATTCTTGTCGTAGAAATCTTTAGATGCTAAATAGCGTTATTATTGATTTTCTTTTAAGGAAAAGCATTAAGTCCATAAAATTACATAATTTTTGGGCCTAATGAAGTAGACGACCTGGTGGCCTCATATGAGTTCGACATCACCGAGATTTATCCTTGCGGAGCATGTTCATGCGCAAAATTCAGCGTCTGCGCAGCTTTTAGACTCATTTCATGACCATTATTTAGTAAAAGATTTGGCCAGTAACATCGGCTATCAGTTTAAAAATACAGAATATCTAATTTCGGCCTTTTTACATCGCTCATTCACTCATGAAAAAAATGAAGTTGCTCTGGCAGTATCTCAGCAGCGTCTAGAGTTTTTGGGTGATGGGATTTTGAATGCTATTGTTTCGCATTTTTTAATTTTGCGTTTTCCTCACCTTAATGAAGGAGAGTTATCTAAAATGCGCAGTCGTTTAGTTAGTACTTCTGCACTCGCTATGCTTAGTGATGACTTGGGACTCGCAAATATTTTATTAGTGGGAAAAGGTGAGCTTAAACATTTTCCACCGAGTGAAAAAATGCGCGCCGATATTGTGGAATCACTTTTGGGGGCGATCTATTTAGACAGTCACTTTCAAGAGGCGATGCGTGTTTTACGTTTTTGGTTAGAAGGTTTTGAAAAGCGCTCAATGGCGCCTTTGTGGGATTTAGAGTTTGCGCAAAACCTAGATGAGAAATCTATGCTACAAGAATGGACGCTGGCGCGTTTTAAAGAGTTGCCAACTTATGCAGACGAACAAGTGGGAAGTGACTTTAAAGTAAAAGTTTCTTTGCAAGGCAAGGTTTGGGGAGAGGCGCAAAATCTCTCGAAGAAAAAAGCACAAAAGTTAGCAGCAAAAATAAGTTTAGAAAAATTGAATGAGTTTTATAAGGAGTAATTTATGTTATTAACTGATCAGCATCCGCTCAATAAATCAATTGTGGTTTCCGTTTTAGGTGCACCTAATGTGGGAAAGAGCTCTCTCATCAATTATTTATTAGGCATGGATTTATCTGTCGTGACGGCCAGACCGCAAACGACGCGCAATAAATTTAATTGTGTTTTTACTGTTGATCGCACCGAAGTGGTTTTAGTCGACACTCCGGGATTACACCGCGCTAGTCATGAATTTAATAAGCGACTTAATGATCAGGCCCGTGAAGGTGCTGATGGGGTGGATTTAAATTTATTGTTAATTGATTTATCGCGCGAGGTGATGAAACAGTTTACTGAATTTAAAGAAATTTTTCGTCGTGATTTATCTAAAACTTGGGTGGTTTTCACTAAGTCAGATTTAATTGAAGGAGCAGAGTCATTGCCGCTTAAAGAAATTATTGAACAAGCAAAACTAGTCATTCCCAGCATTCAAAAATATTTTGTTTTATCGAGCCTAAAAGGTGAAAACGTCCATCATCTAATTGGAGCTCTTTGTGATGCCGCAACTCCTGGCGCGCATTTGTATCCAGGTGGCGATATCTCAGATAAAAATGAAAGATTTTTTGTGACCGAATATATTCGGCAGCAGGCCTTTGAGCTTTTACGTGATGAAATTCCTTATGAAGTCGCTGTAGTGATTGAGGAGTATAAAGATTATCGCGGTAAAGAAGTTCCTGAGAGTAAATTAGTTTCAGAAATTTCTGCCTGTATCCTCGTTAATCGTCCCAGTCAACGCGCGATTGTGATTGGATCTCAAGGCGTGATGATTAAAGAAATCGGAGTTCGTTCACGTAAAAAAATTGAGGCCCTTGTGGGCGGACAAGTCCATTTAAATTTGCACGTTAAAGTTTCGCCAAAATGGTTTAATAATAACTTTGTTTTAGAAGAAATAGGTCTACCACGGGCCCAAGATTCTCGCCGAGTGTGGAGGAAAAAATGAGCACTGAAATAAATAATATCGCACCAACTAGATCAATGGTTGTTTCAATTATTGGTCGTCCCAATGTTGGAAAAAGTTCACTTTTTAATCGATTGATGAAAAAGGCCAACAAGGCAATGGTTTATGATATGCCTGGCGTGACTCGAGATCGTCACTACGGAATTTTAGCTTTAGATGAAATTGCTGAAGCGAAAGCGACCGAGGCCATCGTAGTTGATACGGGAGGATTTTATCCTGATCGCGCGCCAGAAAAACGTGGTGGCAATTTAATTACGAATCAACAAGATCAACAACAGGTGATGGATACTTTTTTTAATATCATGACTGGGCATGCGAAATTGGCGATTGAAGAGGCCGATTTAGTATTACTTGTGGTCGATATTCGCGAGGGATTAATTCCTTATGATCATACCATCGCTAATTATATTAGAGCGCAAAAGAAAAATTTTTTAGTGGTAGTTAATAAGTATGACGATGAGAAATTGGCCGGCCAGGAATTTGATTTTTATCAATTAGGTATTAATCAAGATGAAATGTTTCTCGTTTCTTCTAGTCATGGCAATGGTTTTAATTCTCTAAGACGACGATTGCATGAAGAAGTTTTAAATTTTAATCAAAATGTAGGAAAAATAGACGGAGCGCCAGGATTACAAAAAGGCGTGACCCCTAGAGAAGCAGTAGTTTCAAGACTGGCCATTATCGGTGCGCCTAATGCTGGGAAATCAACTTTATTAAATCAACTCTTAGGAGCTGAGCGTGCACTAGTCAGTGATATTGCAGGGACTACGGTTGATCCGATTGAAGGATTTTTTGATCTTTATTTTGGTAAAGACGCAGCACTATTAACAGAAAAAGATAAAAATGCTTTCAGTAGTGATGTGATGGTTGAACAGTACGAGCAGTTTAGACAAAATAATCCAGATGTTTTCACGCAAATGGTTGCCTCGTATGAATTTGCGGAATCGGGGCGTCGTCATTTTTTAGGAAATATTAATGAAGAAGTAGAAGACGAGTTGTATGGAGATAAGAAAGAAGCTGAGGAAGAAATATTTGCAGAGGAAGCGGAGTCGGAAATTACTGCTGAGGATTTGGAAGGTGAGTCTGATGTTGATTTGAATCAGTATTTAGTTAGTGGTGCAGTTGATGAGCTTTATGAGACTGTTTTTGAAGAAGAGGATGAGGAAGAGTCTGGTGAGAGCGATATTGCTGCTAAATCTAATATTTCTGTGGACCCTGCGGGTGGCCATTGGAGATCACTTCACATAGTTGATACGGCGGGAATTCGTAAGCAAAAATCCATCCATGGATTTGTGGAAGCACAATCGGTTTTTAGATCACTTCGTTGTATTACGGAAGCAGATATCGTGCTGCATTTAATTGATGCCAGCAAAGGAATTTCTCACCAAGATAGACGCTTGATTGATATTGCCTTGGAAAAAGGAAAATCAGTTATTGTGGTATTAAATAAGATTGATCTTTTAAAAGAACAATTAAAAGATCAAAAAGCGCGCAAAGAGTGGCTGGCCGATCTTCGTGCTTATGTGCCGTGGTTAGATTTTTGTGACGTGATTACCATTTCTGCCAAATATAAAAAGCAGTTAAATCAATTGAAGGAGTCGATTAAAAAAACTGTGCTGACCAGACATTCTCATATTTCTACTGGACCGCTTAATCGTTGTCTTTTTGGATTAATTGAAAAAAACCCAGTGACAGTGGAGAATGCGAAGGGTGCTAAGCTAAAAATTAAATATGGCTCGATGATTAAAAGTGGTCCGCCTACCTTTTTATTATTTACTAATAAATCAAAAGGTATACCAGAGCATTATAGACGTTATTTGCAGAATGGGATTCGTCAGGAGTTTAGTCTACGCAATACACCTGTGCATTTGATTTTCCGCTCTGGAGCGGACTTAGATAATCGCATGAAAAAGATCGAAGTGAAGTAGATTCCTGCTTGATCTCTTTGTAATAGGGCCCTAGAATTTGTTTATGACAAAGCTGAATTCGCTAAAACTATTAGAAGAGATCATTGAGTATTTGCCTTGCATGCTTTTTGCCAAATCAGTGAAAAATGATTTTCGTTTTATTTTATGGAATAAACAAGCGGAAGTTATTGTCGGCCTAACCAAAGAGCAGGCGATTGGAAAAAATGATTATGATTTTTTTCCCATCGATCAAGGCAATTTTTTTCGGCAAAAAGATTTAGATACTTTCAAAAAAAAAGAAATCGTTAATATTCCAGAAGAGATGGTTCAGTCTCCTACTTTAGGTGAGCGTTGGTTGCATACTTGGAAAGTTCCACTTTTTGATGAGGCAGGAAATCCGGATATTTTATTGGGGATTTCACTGGATATTACGGAGTCAAAAAAATTACAAAAAGACATCGAAGATCATCGTTTAAAACTAGTGCACTCTGCCAAGCTCTCGGCGCTGGGGGAAATGGCGGGCGGAATTGCTCACGAAATAAATAATCCCCTAACTATTATTTTAGGTTGGGCCAATCGCTTAAAAAGTGATGCTGAAAAAAATAATAGTACTAGCGAAATGGTCTTAAACTCTGCGACTAAAATTATTGATACCTCAGAGCGAATTGTAAAGATCATTAAGGGTCTTAAGGCCATCTCACATGAGAAAGATGGTGATGATTTTGCCGAACATAATATCGTAGACATTATCAATGAAACTCTCTCTTTTTGCTCCGAACGTTTTAAAAATAACGCAATAGCACTGGAAGTCGTTTTTAAAATCCCTAATGATTTTAAAGTGAAATGTCAGTCAGTACAACTTGGCCAGGTACTGCTTAACCTTTTGAATAATGCCTACGATGTCGTAACCTCTTTAAAAACTAAATGGGTAAAAATTTTGGTGGAAAATCAAAACGGAAAACTACAAATAAGAGTGAGTGATGCAGGGCCACTGATTGAGGAGGGCACTCGGGGAAAAATATTTCAACCTTTTTTCACCACGAAAGAAGTAGGTCAGGGAACGGGACTAGGGCTTAGTATTAGTAAAAATATTATGACTCAGCATAAAGGCGATATTTATCTCGACGAAAAAGCCTCGAGCACTACTTTTGTGGTGGAGCTTCCTACCAATTAAAGACGTAGTGAACCATGGTGGTGAAGACGTTGCCAGAGAGGTCAGAGAAGCCACCCGTTTTTCCAGCTTCGGCAGGTTGATAATCGCTAGTGTATTTATCATGGAAAGCAACTGAGTGATAAAGCAGTTCTAGATTTAAATAGGATTCTTTAATCACAATGGGAAATTCTAAACCAAATCCTAATCCTAGTCCGAGTCCGCCGCCCGTATCATTGGGAATAGGTCTATCGCGAAATTTATTAGTCACGTACCAATACTCTAAGCGGCCGGTGAGATATGGGTTGGAGTAGGTGATGGCAGTGCCAAGATTAGTCGTGTCGATATAATAACGATAAGAAAAATAAGTGCGGGTGATATTAACTTCAATCAGCTGACAGCCGCCCGCTTCTCTACAAATTTGCACCGGATCAGAAATGTACATGGAGTGTTTGGAAAATTCTAAGCCTAGTCCAAATGAAGAATGAAAATCTTTAAAATAATTATAACCTAAAGAATAAGTCGGGGGATGGTTTTCATAGGCAATACCGCGGTTTCCATCAAAAGTAGTAAGACCTATACCCACTTGAAAAGAAAAAAAGCGACCATAACGATAAAAGCGCTCATCTTCTAAAACTTGAGCATCTTCAATGTCTTCGTTAAAATCAGAAAAAATGTCTCCGCCAATATTGAGTTCATCCTCGTCATCCAGATCGAGCCCAGGCGCTTGGCCATGACTTACAGACGTCATTATTAAAAATAAAAGCAGGAAGTATTTCATATGTAAAAATGCAGGCCAGCAGTAATAAAATTATAACCAGCACTTTGAATTCTAAAATCGTTCACGTTATCCATAGAAAAACCAAATTCAAAACTAAAACCTAAACTCTGTAGCCCTTGAAAACTAAATTCAGATCCCAGCGTTAAGTCGATTTGAAAACCAGAATAATCACTGGCCCCAGCTCGCTTTTTGTTGATCAGCCCAAACATCGCCGAGCTGTAAAAGTTTAATTGGGGTTCATCAAAAATCATGCGATATAACTTTAAGCCAAAGCCATGACCTCCGCTGTTAGTGTCGGTGTTGACTCCAACTAAGCCGCCGATGGCCAATGATCTGGATTTTTGCAGCTTAAATGAAATGGCCCGCATATCATTCAATAATTGATTTGAGGTACCTACTCCCAGGCGATTTACCCTCTCCAAACCCCACGATGGCGCGGCGAAGGTTAATACAAAAAGTGTGACTAAAATTATTTTTTTTATTTGCATGATTAAATTGTAAATGTTCTTTTGATGTTTTGACAACCTAAAGTCTGGAAGTTAGGATTTTAGAAACAAAATGAGGATGGATGACTATGAAAACAACTACTGAACCAACTGCCAATAATCGATCAATCAACGATATTTCTGGAGACTCTGGTCTTAATGTATGGGTGCAAGAAAATAAAAAGTTATTGGTGGTCGGACTTGTTTTTGTCTTAATTTCGGTGCTCGCCGCGGGGGCAGGTTATCAATATTTCAGTTCAAGAAAAATTAAACAATCAGAAGCGGCTTATATTTTTACAAAAACTACACTGAAAGATTTTCAAGATAAAAAAATATCGGCCGAAGAAGTATTAAAAGCGGTAGAGGCCTTAAAAACTAAATTATCTGTTGAGAGCGCTGGCTACATTGCCCTCGTGGCCGGAGATGAACTCATAAAACAAAATCAAGGTGTGGTGGCGAGCTCACTATGGAAAAACACTTTTGAGACTTTAAAAAACCAATCTTATCTTATTTATTTAATAGGCTTGCGTCTGAGTGTGCAATTGGAAGATCAAGGTAAGCCAGCTGAAGCAATTAGCGTTTTAGAAAAAATGGCGAGTTCCACAAAAGTGATGGAAGCTAAAACTAATTTAGACCTAGGTCGTCTTTATTTACAAACTGGCAACAATGAAAAGGCCAAAAAACATTTACAATATGTGGTAGATCAATATGCTCAAGATGAATTTGCCAAAATCGCGAAACTTTATTTAAGAAAAATTTAATGAAATATTTATTATTATGTTTACTATTTCTTGGTTGTTCCCATTTAGCGCCGGTGCGCGAGGCCCAAAGGAATTTTCAAGTTTTATGGAATCACAACAATGATCCTGAATATAAAACGGGGAATTTGCCAGTCGCCTTAAATGCTCCCGCCATTTTTCAAGGGGTGGTTTTTCTAGGTCATAACGGCGGTGGAATGCAGGCGTTTGATATTAGAAATGGCCGTCTATTGTGGCACGCAAAAGATGAAAATGAGTACGGACAATTTCATGATCAGCCCGTTTTTTATCAAGAAATGGTTTTATACGGGACGGTTAGAGGAAGATTTTTTGCCCGCGATTATTTAACTGGTGATTTAAAATATACTATCGATCTGGGTGACTCACCGGAAGCTCCTGGGCAAGTTTTTGATGGCAGACTATTGCTGCACTTGCGCAATCATAAAATTGTGTGCCTGGATGTGCTCACAGGAAAAATGCTGTGGTCTTATCAGCGCTCGGTTCCTTATGTCACGACTCTGCAAAAGGCCAGTAAGCCGATTATCTTTGGCCGCAAAGTGATTGTGGGGATGGCGGATGGATTTATTATTGCGCTTAATTTAGATGATGGCGTTTTAGCGTGGGAACAAAAGATTTCTTTTGGAAATAAATTTGTGGACGTTGACACGGGCCCAGTTTTAATTGGAGATAAATTAATGTCCGGACCTCTCAACGGTCAATTGGCCCTGCTTAATCCAAATACGGGAGCATTGGTTAAACGTTTTGATTTTGCGGGAACGCGCTCGCCGGTTCTTTATGAAAAGAATTTTATCTTGGGCACCCCTGAAGGTCATTTAATTAAGCTCGATCAATTTTTCAATGTGATTCAAGATGAAAAAATTATTGATGGGGCCATTACCAGTTTAAAAGTTTGGCAATCTAAGTTGGTGGTAGGGACCACTACTCCCGAACTATTTTTAGTAGGGTTAGGCGATTTAAAAGTTCAGGAAAAATTTAATTTTGGTCACTCCCATTCTTCAGTATTGGGTGAGATGGATACCCAGGAAGATTATCTGGCGGTACTTTCATCACGCAATCGACTTTATATTTTTAAATGAGATACGTTCTTTTTAATAAGCCTTATAATGTTCTCTCTCAATTTACTAGTAACGATCGAACTACTCCTTTGGATGAAACATTATCCTTTTATCAGCTGCCTAAAGAAGTTTATGCCTGCGGGCGCTTAGATAAAGATAGTGAGGGTCTACTTTTACTCACTGATGACGGAAAATTAATCGAGCGCTATTCACATCCACGTTTTCATTTTCCTAAAACTTATTGGGTGCAAGTAGAGAGAATTCCCAGCATCGATTCTTTAAACACAATGCGCGCCGGACTTAAAATTCAAGACTATGTGACTAAACCTTGTCAGGTAAAAGTTTTAGATGATCCGGGACTAACTGATAGATCAAAACCGGTGCGTTTTAGAAAAAATGTTCCGACCTGTTGGTTAGAAATAATTATTTCAGAAGGAAAAAACCGTCAGATAAGACGCATGACGGCCAGCATTGGGCATCCTTGCTTGCGTTTGTTTCGTTATGCCATTGGACATTTAAACACCCAGGGTCTTTCCCCAGGTGCTTTTAGAGAGATTAGTGGTACTGAGTTAGATATTCGTTAAACCACGACGCATTTAAATTCTTTAATATTTTCGTTAAAAGATTTTTTTGTTCGATTGAACCAACTGAGCTTGGAGCGCGGCCAGTATTTTTTTCTTGCATAGAATTTAACAAAGCGTAGTTAGATAAAATAGTGGTTTTAAACATGGACTGAATATTTTCGCTGGTAGAATTTAAACCTTTTTGGTCTTTGGCGTAGGTGATAAGACTTTCAAAGGCGTAATAGTTATCGCTAGTGCCATATTCACACAATTCATTTAATTCACTTTTCATTTTTTGCGCGTGCAGATTGATGGCGGCTTGAGTAATTTTTGCGGCGTCTTTTGGATTTTTGATAATTTGATCAAAAGCAGTAGGCGTACTCTTATAAGATTCAGTAGGGAGAAAAAATTCTGGATTAGAGTTTAGTGTATCCGCTTTATCCCACGCCATGTGTTCAATATTTTTAAAAGATTTAGGTGTTTTTTTATCATTTCCTAACTGGATTTGATTATTTAATAAAGCGGTATGAAAATGCGGGCAAGATTTTGGTGCCTCTAGATTTTCAGAGGAATAATTTTTAAATTCTCGAAATTGCCAGTAGAGTGATAAAAAGTATAAACCTTTTGGCGAATAGGTTTGATAACGCTCTTCTTGTTTTTCGTTTTCAATGGGAGTGGAAGCGGGAGCGCGTCCTTTCGTTTTTGTTTGATTTTTATAAGTCAAAACCGGAAATTGCGGCACCACATTTTCACCCAAATTCTTGGCCTGAAAACGGTTCATCTTATCGGAAAAACTCTCCGGTTTTTGATAATGTGAACAGGCCACAAGTAGGGTGGCAAGAGAAAGAAGAAGAGTGGAATTAGTTTTCATGATTACCTCGCTAGCAAACTCTTCGTCTTAAAGAGCAGAAAGATAAAAGTATTAAACGAGAGGGGAATTATTTGCTTAACCGAGCATTAGAGGCAGGTTTCCGGCATGATAGTAACTGATAGATTTTTGGTGCTATTGTTCCAAACTTCTTTACACAGAGTGTTGCCGTAAAGATTAGCAGGGTATTTTTCTTTGGCCCAGGCCGCTAATAATTCTTTTGGACAATCAACGGTGGAGGGGAAAAAATTAGGTTTTTTTATTTCAGAAAATTCTAATTCTCCATTTACTTTAATCACTAATCCTAGATATATGCCATCTTCTTCGTGAATAAAATGCACTTCATTTTCGCTCATCATTTGCGGCGTTTGATCGCGCGGAATAGAGAAGGTGGTCAGAGTTTTAGTTTGCGGATTAAAAGCAATCAGCGGCGACCAGAAGGCCGTGGCAGTATTTTTTTCATCCACTATTTGCGTCAGCTCTTTTAGATTCTTGATAAAAATAATGCCTTGTAAAAAATCTTTAGTTTTTTGATGTTGGCGGCAGGAAGAATCCCATAAAATAAATTCACCTTTTTTTTCGCCGGAAGGTTTAACCCAAATATTTAAAGGCACGCCATTTTTATTTTTAAAATCATTTAATAAAGTGATGGACGGTGGGAATTTTAAGGTGCCTAAAAAATCTTTCCATTTGCGATAGCGATCGCCATTAATGGGACTACATTTAGAATTGCTAGGGCAGCCGGGATTAATATGTTCGAACTGATCGGCCTTTACTAAATTGGTGGTTTGGGCCAAAAGAGTTGAAGAGAAAAAAGAAAAAAAACAAAAAAGGAGCAGGGATTTCATTAATGTTTTGCCATTTTTTTGCGTAAATCAATGCGCTCTACCGCTTCAGCGTGACGTCTTTTATCTTCATCATTTTCTAGCAGTAACGGCGGCACTGGTTTAGGATTTCCTACGCCGTCTAGTGCCACAAAAGTTAAATAAGCAGTAGTGGTATGTCTTGATTCTGAGGTGATGGGATTTTCCGCAATCACTTTTACCCCCACTAGCATGGAGCTTTTTCCGACATAATTAATCATCGCCATAATACGTACTTGTTCGCCGATACGAATGGGGGATTTAAAAGAGATGCTGTCGATATGCACTGTCACTACATTGGCCTTGGCGTGGCGAGTAGCACACATAGCGCCGGCCAAATCGACCCACGACATGACGACGCCACCAAAAATAGTATTTTGCGGATTAGTGTGCTCCGGCATAACTAGTTGCCACATTTCAAGCTGACTATGTCTAGGTGAGAGAGCTTTTGTATTTGTCATACTTATAATTAGACTTTAAGTCGCGCCACTTTTTCAAGTAGAAAGGAGAGGAGAAAGCAAAAAAATTGCACCGTCGCTAAAGATGAGCCCGGTGGCAGTTCGTAATGATTGGCCAAAACTAATCCTATAAATGAAGTGATCAGTGAAAAAAGAATAGAGTAGATAAAAACAGTATGGAGTCTGCGACTAAAACGCAGGGCAAAGCTTCCGGGTAAAATTAAAAGCGTATTGATTAAAATAGTTCCCGTGAGTTTTAAAGAAACCACTGTGACCAAGGTGATGATCAAAAAAAAGAGATACTGCATATAAAGAATATTGATGCCTTGAATTTCTGCCGCTTCAGGATTGAGCGACATCAGCCACCATTTTTTGTGAAAACTATAAACGATGGCAAAAACTACGAGGGTGGTGAGGACTAGAATCCACAGATCAGCTTTAGTTAACAGCAAAATATTGCCAAATAAAAAACTATTCATCTGTCCTTGCGCGCGCGGGTTTATAGAAAACAAAATCAGCCCCAAGGCCATAGTAGAAGTATAAAAAACCCCGATTAATGAATCAGAGGGCAGTTTGGCCCTTTGGTTAGCAAAGGCAAGTAACATGACGGCCACAGAGGTGATTAAAAAAGTGGTGGCGTAAATGGCCACAGTTTGTTCCATGTTAAAAAGCCACAGGCCAATGGCCAAGCCTAAAATCGTAGAGTGAGAAATGGCCGAGCCAATAAAAGCAAAATGATTAGCGCATAAAAGAGGAGAGATAAAACCAGTCATAATACTTAAGAGAGTAATTCCTATTAAGGCCGGCAATAAAAAATCGTATTGAAAAAAATCAGTGATCATGTTCGCCCTCGTGATCACAAGAGTGATGATGCGAGTGCACTGAATCGGGTTTGGATTCGTGAATCATTTGGTGTTCTAATTCGCAGTGATAGAGAGAATTAATAATATCTTGCGTGAGCAGATTTTTTTCGTTGTGCCAGTGCAGTCCCAGGTTTAGACAAATCACTTTGTCGCAAAATTGTAGTGTTTGTTTTATATTGTGATCAACAATAATAATGCCGGCATCAAATTCATTTTTATAATTGGCGATAATTTTATGTAGGAGATCTTGGGCATGAGAGTCCAGGCCTTGAGTTGGCTCATCTAAAATTAATAGACGCGGAGTTTTAACTAAGGCCTGCGCCAGTAGTGCTCGCTGTCTTTGTCCGCCGGAGAGTTCACGCAAAAGTTTGTGGCGTAAATTCCATAAGTCGACGCGATCTAGTGCCGCTTTGATTTTCGTTTTATCATTTTCAATTAATTCTAAGAGTTCGTAGACTTGAATGGGTAGAACAAAATTAACTAATTGGTGTTGCGGTAAATAACCCAAAACGTTTTTTGGAAAATCGCTAGGGGATTTGATTTCAATATTTTCAAAAAAAACCTTTCCTTGGTGCGGGGTGGAAATAAGTCCTAAAATGACTTTTAATAAGGTCGATTTTCCTCCGCCGTTGGGGCCTATGATGCCCAGTGATTCGCGGGCATTTAATTGCAAAGAAATATTTTTTAGAACTAAAGTATTGTCGATGGGGTAACTAAATGTGAGGTTTTCTAATTTTATCATTTTAATTTTTCTAACTCAGTTAAAACATTATCTAACGTTTGAAAGAGTCCATTATGTTTTTCGGTGCCGGAACAAGTCGCCAAGCGCAAGCTTAAGTGATCCCGTTTAACCAGTTGTTCCACCGCAAAAGGAATTCTAATCCCACTCTCAAAAACCCAAACCACTTTTTTATTAGTAATCTTTAAAATGCTACTAACATCCTTCAAAGTCTTAAGCGAAATCTCCTCATGATGAGCATGCCCTTTCAAAATCATCACTTCAACTTTCAAATCGCGTAGCAGTGACAATAAAGGATCATGAGTTAAAATAAAAAAATATTTATCCAGTTTTTTTTGCAGCAATAAAAAACGCGTTTCTAATTTGCTCTTTTTTTCTAAGCAAGAACTTAACCCACTCTCAATATTCAAGGCCCCCGCTAATTGTTTTAACAAGTCACAAGTTAAACTAGGCGAAAACCAAAAATGACTTTGTAATTCATTTTGCGGCAAAAGCTTTAGGATAATGGTTTTTTGCTTAATATTTTCAGACCTTTTGCGAAAAATATTTTTCATCCAGGGACTAAGCGAGAGTGGTCCACTCACAACCACATCGCTAGTTAATAAAACTTTAAGATCAGAACTGGTGGGTTCATAATCATGATAGTCGCCGGCAAAAGGTGTCAGATTTATTATCTTATAATTTTGAAGGGCAGGAGCAAGTTCGTGTACCAGAGTGCAAACTTCAGGATGCGTGCAGGTGAGAGTTTCAGCGTGTCCCGATAAATACGGCAATAAAAGTATTGGCCACAAAAAGATAAAGTTTTTAGTATATTCTAAAACTTTACCCAGATATTTTTGATGGATTTCTTTCGTGATGGCACCTGGTTTTCCATCGCCCACCACTTTTCCATTGAGCATGGTTACCGGAACGACTTCACGGGTGGAGCTAGTCATAAAAATTTCATCAGCAGCTTTTAATTCATCCACTGAAATATTTTTTTCGCTGCCTTTAATTTCTAAAATTTTTTGACGTGTGATTCCTTGTAAAAGACCGGCAGCATTGGGCGGAGTTTTGATTTCGCCATTTTTTACCATCCAAATATTAGAAGTGGTGCCTTCGGCCACCAGGCCTTCTTGATTGAGCATAACCGCTTCAAAAGCATCAAATTTAGTTTTTGCTTGATGAATGGCCAGTACGTTATTTAAATAATTGCCCGATTTAATATTGGGATCTTGCGCGCGAGGGTGATTGCGTGTGACGTCCACAATGGCAATGCCCACACCTTTTTCGTACCACCAAGTGGGATTTTTTTGCAGCGGTTTAGCGATGATGATTAAATTATTTTTGGTGGAGAGTTTTGGATCAAGCCCAATTTCACCTTCACCGCGAGTGATGATTAAACGCAAATAACACTCATCACTAGATGTTTTTTTTAAGGCATCAATAATTTTTTTTATTTCTAACGAAATTTCCTCGCGCGAAAAACTAAGCGGCATACTCATTAAGCGCGCCGAATTTTCCAAACGATCTAGATGCTCATTCCAAAAAAGCGGTTTTTCAGCAACGGTGGATGTGACTTCATAAACCGAATCGCCATAAAGAAATCCGCGATCAAAAACTGAAATTTTTGCCTCAAATTCAGAGGTAATAGTGCCGTTAATATTAACTAGTTTCATTATTTCTTGCTTATGACTTAATTTATTGACGAAGGCCAGAAAAATTGCGGAAAATGTAGATATGAAAAAGCTCGTTTTATCGCTCTTTTTACTCGCTGCTTCATTGCCTAGTTGGGGTACCCCCAAAGTGGCGCTGTATGGTGCTTCACCTAATGCGGCTTTTGCCGGCAACGCGATTGCTTCTCCTCTGGCGATGATTGCGGAAGTTACGGGTGACGCTTCTTCTTCTTCGGCTCCGATTAATGTTTATATTCCCTATGTTGGTTTAACTCTAGCTAATGAAGATTACGTTGCTGTGAATGATATTAACAGTGTTCCTCAGGCTTCAGGAGCGATTGCTTTGCTCTACTTTCGCAACTCGTTGACGCTAACTAACGACACTACTGACACCATGAATCTCTATGTTGCGGCATCGGTGGGAGGAAGTTATAAAGTTATCAAGGCCATAACCACTGTTGACCCAAGTTCAACAAAAGATACTGGAGCAATTGTTACTTTAGATAATTCTTTGGCGGAAAGTATCTGCCTTTTGGCCGGTAATACATTTTGTACAAATTCTAATACTGATACTTTCACCGCTACTATTCCGCTATTTTATTTTTTAGACAAAAATACTATTGCTAGAGATGCCACTATCACTACCACCAGTTATACTGGTGTTTATTATAATTTAAAAATTTCTGCTAATATCCCTGTAGGGAATATTATTTTTAACGAATTGCGAGCGGGAGAATCCAAATTAGCGGCAAGTTTTAATGCTGCTACGATTACCCAGATGAGTTCAGATATTTATCAAACCTTAATTTTTAATGTGGCCAATCCAACTTCAATTGAGATTGGAAATTTGCCTGGTGCCAGCGCAACTAATTATACGGCGCAAATATTTAAGCGATTAGGTCCGGCCACCAATGCGACGATTGATATTCGTGGACTAGACAATAGTGTGACTTACAATATCGCCATTGCGCTCATGAATAAGTATCAATTCGTTTCGAAAGTTTCTATCAGTCGCCAAGGGACGCCACTTAAAATTGAAAACCTTTTACAATCACAAGCTTGTTTTTTACTGACGGCAGGATTTGGAGAAGAACATTGGGTGATCGATTATTTTAAGCAAATTCGCGATCACTTTTTGGCGAAGTTTTCAGTCGGCAGATGGTTTATTGGGGCCTACTATGAGTCAGCGCCAAAGTACGCCATGCAGATTTATCATAGTCCATTTTTGAGATGGATCATTCGCAGTATGGCCTATGTGGCCTATTCTATGATTCATTATTTTTATCTTTATTTTATAGCGCTTAGCTTGGTCACAGTTGTGCTACTTCGGCGCCGAAGAAGCGTTGCGTCGTAGGTTAAAAACGTCGCACAGCTTTACAAAAATTAAAAATCGTATATAACCTTTTCATGAATCTAAAACGAGAATTTAAAGGTCAATTATCTTTTGACTTTGAGATTCCTAAAGAAGCGGATCGAAATTTTCATCTGGGCGGCAGATCGTTCTATTTCTTTGACTTCGATGATAACGTTGTCTACCTCTCCACTCCCATTATTTTATTTCACAAAGATACCGGCGGCGAAGTTTCAGTCTCTAGTGGTGAGTACGCGCACGAGAGTCGAAGCGTAGGGAAAGCTGGAAAATTTGCTGATTATTTTATTGATATCAACGATGACAAAGGATCGTTTCGTCACTTTCGTGATAAAGAGTTCACAATCGGTGAACGCAAAAAAGGTGTGAAGCAAACTTTTGTTTCCGACATCGAAAGGGCACTAGAAAATGCTGAGCATGTATGGAAAGCGCCCTCGTGGAATAGTTTTTATCAGGCGACTTATAATCAGCGTCCCGTTTCTGTGATTACTGCTCGCGGGCATGGCCGTGAGACGATAAAAGATGGCATTGCTATGATGGTGCGCGAAGGTCATTTGCCACTGACGCCAAAATACCATTCGATTTATCCCGTCTCAAATTTAAAAGTGCGCCATGAATTGGGCGACGTCGAGCTTAAAAAAAATGTGGCAGAGTTAAAACGTGTCGCTATTCGCGCCAGCGTGGAGAAGGCGATTAAAGAATTTGGTTATTCACCTTTTCATCGTTTTGGTATGAGTGATGATGATCATAAAAATATTGAACTTATCTGTGAAGAGATGAGATCGTTAAAGCTGGATTATCCCGACATGAGTTTTTTTGTGATTGAAACTTTTAAAGATGCCTACGCCAAATATGAAATCTTGGCCCATGAAACCAGAGAAGTTGTTTCTAAGGCCGAGTCACGCAATAATCAGCTCTCACTGCTTTAATTTTTAAATTCTTTAAGCTAAGATGTCTTATGACTAAAAAGATCATTTTAAGTGGCTCGACTGTAACTGGCGATTTGACGTTGGGAAATTATATTGGCGCCATTAAAAATTGGAAAGATTTGCAAAATGAATATGACTGCTTATATTTTTTAGCAGATCTACATGCTTTAACTGTGCATCAAGATCCTAAAATTTTACGCGAGAGAACTTATAGTTTTTTTGCGCAATATTTAGCGCTGGGTTTAGATCCGGATAAAAATATTATTTTCGCGCAATCGCAAGTGCCGGAGCACGCGGAACTCTCGTGGATTTTAACTTGTTTGACACCGATGGGTTATTTAAATCGTATGACGCAATTTAAGGATAAATCTGCTAAGACAGACAATATTAATGCCGGTCTTTATAGTTATCCGGTTTTAATGGCGGCCGATATTTTATTATATCAAGCCGACATGGTGCCAGTGGGAGAGGATCAACGGCAGCATATGGAATTATGCCGCGATATCGTGGGTTTTTTTGAAAATCGTTACGGCGCTGGTATTTTAAAAATGCCGACGGCCTTTATTGGAAAGCAAGGCGCACGCATTATGTCGCTGCAGGATTCTTCTAGCAAAATGTCTAAGTCTGATGACAATGAGAAAAATTTTATTTCGATAATTGATGATCCAAAAAAAATTGAAAAGAAAATTAAAGGTGCGGTGACGGATTCAGATACGGTGGTGGAGTACAACGCTGAAAAAAAACCGGGACTCGCTAATTTGCTGACTATCTATTCTGTTTTAAGTGATCGTCCAGTGGATAAAATTGTAGAGCAGTATCAGGGAAAAATGTACGGCCATGTGAAAGTTGATTTGGCGGAGCTGGTGATCAATTCTTTAAGGCCCGTGCAAGATAAATATCATGAGCTAATGAAAGATCGGGCACATCTAGATAATCTTTTAGCAAAAGGTCGCGATCGCGCGCGTGTGCGTGCTGCTCTTACGCTTAAAAAAGTTTATGCAGCAGTGGGGCTTTTGCGCTAAAAAGCAGCGTCAAAAAATTCTTGCATCCAAGGCAATGATCTAAAACCATAATGTCCACCATCTTCCACGATAAGCGCGTCTGGAACTTCACTCCACACATTTGGATCGTTTAGAAAATCATCATTGGCGGCAAAAACTCGCACCGTTTTTCCAGCATTTTGCGCGCGCGCAATCCAGTTATAAATTTGTGCTTCTGGGCGAGTCATCATTTCTAAAACTTCGGGCGCAAATTTAGTTAAATGGCCGTTAAAAGTTAAATGTTTTAGCCACAAAAAATATTTAATGGAATACCATTTTTTTTGCAAGATACGGCGGCGCTTCCACACATCATCATAAGTTCCCAAAGCTTCGGCCAAAAGATATTTAAATCCAAAATAAGAAATCACTTGGCGCGCGCGCAGTAAATCTGAGCCTGCGATTTTTCCGTCTTTTTCGTGGCGACAATAGTTTTTGTAATTTAAAAAATAGTTGATGTCGTTTAAATTATTGCGTGTGTAGCGAATAAGGAACGAGTCGAGCCTGGCGAGGGTGACGGGTAAATGGTAGGGAGGAGAAATTAAAGTGGTTTTTCCATTGATGATTGGTGTGCTTGATTCAGCATCAAGTGCCGCCAAACTGGCACTCATAAAGGCGCCGTAACTAATTCCTGTGACATTCACGCTACCATTAAAAAAATCATCATACTGTGGGATAAAATAATCGTGATAAAAAGTTTGTACTTGTGCAAAAATACTTTGCGCTTCCGGCATGAAACTACCTGGGTAATGAAAAGGTTTTTGTTTAATGTACTTTGGCGACCATGGATTATTTAAAACTAAAACATGATAACCGCGGGCAGAAAAATCTTTTAGCATTTGATCGGCTTGATCTGAAGTGTTGGGCATAAAGGCGCCAGGAATAAAAATCATCAGCGGCGATTTGACTGGCACATTATTTACTGTGTGTAATAAAAAACGCACCGACATTTTTTTTGTTTCAAATCCTTCTAGTGGAATATCAAATTCAGAAACAATGCCTTCCATTTTATGTTTGGTTGCGGTACTGACATGACAATAACCAGAAAGCGTGGAAGCAAAATTATCGGTAAAAGGCGCCTTATATTTTGGCATCAAGTTCATGACTTTATCGTCCCAGGCGTCAGCTCCAAATAAAAGGGGAGAAGAAATTAAAAAGAGGGATAAAATGCAGATCATTTTCATCGGATTCTCCTGTGACATATTGTTAATTTTATATTAGAATCGTGTTTTGTAGTGAAAATATTTGAGGCGAGATTTGATGAAAAAAATACTTTTTTGCTTGGTTTTGCTAACACAAACAGCACTAGCAAATTTTTCGGAACTTGATGCTTATCTTTTTGACCAAAGCGCGAAGTATCAGACAGATTCAGTGCTGCTTTGGGAAGATGGCAAAATCATTTATGAAAAATACGCTCACGGATTTAATCCAGATCAACCGCATTTATTGTGGTCGGCCACTAAAAGTGTGGCGGCGACGTTAATTGCTCTGGCAATTAAAGACAATCAACTCAATCTAACTGACAAAGCTGGCAAGTTCTATCCACCGCTGCGCCGGGCGCAGGCAGATACTATTAGCATTCAACATTTATTAAATATGAGCTCCGGCCTTGAGTGGAAAGAAACTTATGAAAATGATCCATGGACCAGTGATGTTATTTCCATGCTCTACTGGAAGGGTTATCAAGACATGGCCGCCTATACTGCTAGCAAAAAAGTAGTACATGCGCCGGGCAGTTTTTTTTATTACTCTAGCGGCGAAACTAATTTACTGATGGCGGTTTTACAAGGAGCGCTGGGAGCAGATCTCTATAAGCGCTATCCTTGGACGCATTTATTTGAACCGCTTGGTATTAAGTCGGCAACTTGGGAAAAAGATAGCACGGGAAATTTTGTAGGATCATCTTATCTTTATTTAACGCCGCGAGATTTTTTAAAGATTGGACAACTCTATTTGCAAAATGGTGCATGGGAAGGAAAACAAGTTTTGCCTAAGGACTGGGTGAAGTTTTCTACCACGCCTGCTGCCGCTGCACAGGATGAATCCTACGGTGCTCATTGGTATATGAATACTATTCTGCCTAAAACTGGACAGCGTCCTTATCCGCATGCGCCAGAAGATGTTTTTTTAGCGCTTGGTCACCACGGACAAATGTTATTTGTGATGCCGAGTCAAAAAAGAATTTTCGTGCGTTTTGGCGCGGATAAAAAGGGAAGTATTTCTCACGATATGATCTTTAAGTTAATAATGAGTGGGGGTGCAAAATGAAAGAAAAAATTATATTACTCAGCACTCTAATTTTTGGCTCTTGTGATTTTCCTCAAGTAGTTTCTAATAGTTTCACCAAAGAATTTTGCTCATGTTATTTTGTAGTTGGCCAGAGTGAAAAATACTGTTATGACTATGCCTTGCAATCTTTACAAATTAGTAGTTATGAAATTCATAGAGAAAGTAAAACTATCACCGCCAGTGGATATGGTTTTAGCAGTGAGGCCAAATTTTTATCTAAAGAAGAAGGCTGCCGTATTACAAATCTTTGAAAGAACTAATGAAACAATAATAGATGCCGCGATTAACGAGAGCTAAAGAGCGATCGGAAAATGGCCTTGGTGTAAATCATTTAACCAGGCCATTTTGAGACCGACAAAAATCAGGACTAATGCTAGTCCGTATTTTAGATAGCGGAAATTGTCCATGGAGCGAAGACCTATTATGGGGCCTAAGCATGCATTAATCCAATAGATATATGAGCACCTATGGTTTGTTTAAAGCGAGTCAACAAAAACTCGGCGAAAGGTTTATTCTCTGGTATGGTCTACCCATGAAACCATGGATTAATTATCATCATTTAAACTATTTTAAAGTGATTGCGACAGAAGGAAGTATTTCTAAGGCCGCGCTAAAACTTAGATTGGGTCAACCCACATTAAGCGCGCAATTAAAAAACTTTGAAGAAAATATTGGCGCTAAGCTTTTTGAAAGACAGCATAAAAAATTAATTTTAACTGAAGCCGGACATATGACTCTCAAATATGCCAACGAGATTTTTAGATTGGGTGGAGAGTTAGTCGAAGTATTACATGATGATTTAGATCAAAGAAGAATTAATGTGCAAGTAGGTGCGCTTGATAGTATTCCTAAACATCTAATCGTGCAAATTGCCGAGATGGCGCAAAAATATGGCGATTGCACGCTCTCGATTTTAGAAGGAAAGCCGGATGAAATGCTACGACTTTTAAGATTGCATCAAATTGATCTTTTTATTACAGATGGTTTACCTTCAGGCAATGAGGCGACAGGTATTTTTAGTAATAAAATAGCTCGTGTTCCGGTATCACTTTATGCAGCTCCAAGGTTTAAAAAATATAAAACAAATTTCCCGCAATGTTTAGATCGTGCCCCTTTTATTTTGCCGACACGCGATAGTAAATTAAGACACGACTTAGAAGATTATTTTAGAATACAAAAATTTAGTTTTGAATTAGTCGCAGAGACTCAGGATATTAGTTTGCAGAAATTAATGGGAATAAAAGGCCTGGGAATTATTCCTTTGCCACAATTTGCAGCGGCAGGACCAGTTCGCGCTGGGCAATTAATTGAAATTGGTCGTCCGCCTAATTTTTTCGTCGATTACTACATGGTGGCGGCTTCTAGAAAGATTGAAAATCCAATTTCGTCGAGACTCTTAAAGGAATTTAGGCTATAAATTGATATGAAAAAGTTATTAAACGGATTATTGGAATACCAAGAACATCTTCGTTATAATTATCTTTCACTATTTGAAAAGTTAAGACACGGGCAAATGCCTGACTCACTTTTTTTGACTTGCGCTGACTCCAGATTAATTCCCAATTTAATTTCTGCCACTGCGCCAGGCGATATGTTTGTGGTGCGTAACGTAGGAAATCTTATTCCTCCTGCCGATGTTCACGGCATCACTTTAAGTGATGAATCAGAGCCTGCTGCAGTCGAATTTGCGCTGGGAGTTTTAGGTGTGAACGATATTGTGGTATGCGGTCACTCGGGCTGTGGGGCAATTAATTCGGTCATGAACGGGCGCGAAAAACTGACTGCGCCGAATCTTCGCTCATGGCTTAGGCACTGTGAAAAAGCGCGCGATTTAGTTAATGAATTGAGTTTTGGTAAAGACTGGAGCTTAAACGATAAGGTTTCGCAGGCCAACGTACTTTTACAATTAGAACATTTGGCCTCCTATCCACTAGTTCAAGAAAAAATTCAGCACAAAGAAGTTTCTATGCATGGTTGGTGGTTTGATTTGAATGATGCCATGGTTTATCTCTACATACCGACAGAAAAAAGGTTTATACCGCTCAACCAAGAAAATCTAAAAAAATTAATCAGCGAGTAATTTCTCATGAAGATTTAGCTACTGCACAAACTGATTACGATTCTAATGGCGGAGTCTGGGAATAATTTTTTTTCTTAGGGTTTCATCTTAATTGATGGGGCTATTCAATTGGTTCTGGTGTTGTCAAAGGTGCAGCTTCGGCCGGAACATTTTCAAAAAGATCACTAGATAAACCATAATTTAAAAGTTCGCTCTTCGCTTCTTCAGAGCTTTCGCTGCCTAAAAAACTTTCTGAATGAAAATAAATATTAAGTGAAATGTTTTTTTCGATTAGGTCTATTCTTGTAGAAGAATCAAGCCCCAGAAGGTCCCAAATCCACTCGTGAGTTAAAATCCATGCCATTTGATCTGTGTTTTCTGCTAGTTCGCTTAATTGCTCTGGGTTGTAAAAGAAAAAGACTCCATCAGCTTTAGTAAAGCGCCATACAGATTGTTTTGCGGTCTGACCGCAATAAAGTTTTGTTTCATTGATGGCGGTGTTTGTTTCATAGTAGAACTCAAGCCATAATTTAGAATCAAAAAGAGTTTTTATATATGTTTCAAATCTTTTTGTAATATTTTTTTCTGGAAATAGGGTTTCAAGTTTAACTAAAATCAGCGCCATTTTTTCTGACGATAAATTGCTGCTTACGATATTATAATTATTATCATTGGCGATTTGATAATCTAGTGAGAAGCGGCGATCATTACACACGATAGTCCCGCCACCATTCCCCACGTTGCCAGAGTCTGAGGTTTTAAGTGGAGCTAGCTTTTTTAGAGTTTTATTTTCTTCAGTTACTGCGGCCACGGGAAATTTTTTAGTTCGCAATAATTTAGCATTTTTTAATATTTCTAGTTTTAAGTGCGGCTGAAAATCTTCAGCGTAAGCACTGGTAGTTAGTAAAAATAAAATCAGAATTATATTTTTCATGCTTTAATCACCGGGAAAAGTTGCATTTGCATTTGCACCACAGTGTCGCCTTCTTTTTCTTCAAATAATTCTACGAATTTCTTTTTAAAATCTTCAATCAGCTCACTGGCCTTTGCCATATTGTTTTGATTAAAACGAATGGTGGAGGCACTAAAATGTCTTTCATTGGTGGCAATATTTTCTAGTGCTGACTGCGCATTATTTAACATTGAGCGGTGATACTGTCTTACCGCTGGCGCCACACCTTTGTTACCGGTATTTAATCTTCCAGTCGCTGGTTTTAATAAACCTTTTTCATCTCTCGTTAAAAGACCTAGTTTAATCATGGTATCGATGGCCTCAGCAATTTCATCGCTAGTTACAGGAAAAAGGAATTTTTTGGCCAACTCAGTTGGATTTTGATTAAAGTTTTTAAAAAGGACACTCTCTCGCAGTGGCAAATAATACCAATGTGCAATAGTGATAAAATTTTTCTCATCCATTTCTTGCTCAGTTAAATCGGGTTCAATTTTTCCCATTTTCTCGAGCAGCATTAAAGATAATTTAGGGTCATTTTGTATTTTATTTAAACGAATCAAATCTTGAAAATAAGAAGATTCATTTTCATTGAATTTAAAAAAATTTACTAGTTTTTGTGCTAGCTTTTCGCCTGGTTCGGCCGAGCCTTGTACCACTTTTGAAATACTAGATCGATCAGAAAGTCCTAATTGTTTGGCCCACACGCCCCAAGTCCATCTAGGATTGACAACTTTTGATGACTCCACATAATTACGAAGAAAACTTCGAAAGTCGGTGTAGTGACGAATGTTTAAATCTCTAGAGAAAGTATTCATACACTAAAGTATATAAGGTGGAAAAATAAGGTGCTTGGTTTATGAATTTATTTTAAAAAGGGTGTACAAGTTTTGTACACCCGTAAATAAGTGATTGAAAATTAAGAATCGCCACCATTACGAACCAGGGCCTCTGGCGCGATAATTTGTGCATGTAAATATTCACGGTTCATGCGGGCGATATTAGAGATAGATATTCCTTTCGGGCATTGTGCTTCACATTCTGCTTCATTAGTACAATTTCCAAAACCTAATTCATCCATTTTTGCCACCATTTTTCTAGCGCGATCAGGGCCTTCGGCAATACCTTGAGGGAGTAGAGCAAGCTGTGAAATTTTAGCGGAAACAAAAAGCATGGCAGAGGCATTCTTGCAACTTGCGACACAAGCGCCGCAACCAATGCAAGCCGCTGCATCCATGGCCAGTTCAGCATTCTCTTTTGGAATTAAAATGGCATTACCATCTGGAGCGTTTCCAGTATTAACAGAAGTAAAACCACCGGCGGCCATAATTTGATCAAAGCTTCCGCGATCTACTATTAAATCTTTTAGTACAGGAAAAGCGCGAGCACGCCATGGCTCAATCACCACAGTATCACCGTCATTAAATTTTCTCATGTGCAATTGACATGTTGTCGTTTGAGATTGTGGTCCGTGCGCTTGACCGTTAATCATCAGTGAACACATACCACAAATTCCTTCGCGGCAATCGTGATCAAAGGCGACTGGATCTAAATTTTTTCGCACTAATGATTCATTTAGAACATCTAGCATTTCTAAAAAAGACATATCTTCAGATACACCTGCTAGTTTATAGTCTTCCATTTTTCCTTTGACGTCTTTGTGTGCTTGACGCCAAATTTTTAAATTTAAGGTCATCATTCTTGGGTTTGCTTTTCCGCTCATATCAACCTCTTATTTATAACTTCTTTGAGTTAATTTTACGTTTTCAAAACTTAATTCTTCAATGTGACGAACTGGTTTTGATTCACCTTGATATTCCCACGCAGCGACATGACAAAAATTTACATCATCTCTTTGCGCTTCATTTTCTGCCGTTTGACATTCTTCTCTAAAGTGTCCGCCGCACGATTCTTTTCGCTCAAGAGCGTCCATCGCCATTAATTCACCTAATTCTAAAAAGTCTGCCACACGTCCGGCTTTTTCTAATTCAGTGTTGATATTTTTATCGCCGCCAGTGACGTTCACATTTTTCCAGAACTCATCACGAATACGGCGAATTTCAGAGATGGC
>Ga0163144_10004965_pt1 | contig 29748 bp, 22 predicted proteins | sample OliLak19BULKMAT1_FD_123175 | JGI IMG/M metagenome (GOLD analysis project Ga0163144, IMG submission 123175) | Freshwater microbial mat bacterial communities from Lake Vanda, McMurdo Dry Valleys, Antarctica - Oligotrophic Lake LV.19.BULKMAT1 | ecosystem: Environmental > Aquatic > Freshwater >...
CTGCGGCAAAGGAAGAGGCCTGTGTGTGGCTGCTGCATTTGGTTTCAACAAAGTTGTTGGAATTGATTTTGCAAAAGAGATGATTGATACAGCAGAAATAAACCTGATACAAACAAAAATAGTCTATCCCACTCTTCAATATATATTATTATGGAAAGACATCAGTAATTTTGACATTGAAAAAGATGTGAGTACTCTTTTTTTGTTTAATCCTTTTGATGAAATACTGATGCGAACTGTAATACAAAAAATTAATACTTCGCTACAAAATCATCCCCGCTCTTTCTATGTATTATATGCCAGCCCAAAACATGAAGAGTTGTTTTTTGCGGAGGGTTATGATGTGCTTTACCGTGTAAAAAAGCTGAATTACCTGGAAGGTATCATATTAAAAGCCCCGACAATACCTGTAGGTTAAGAAATGTTGTTTCATGATGTTAATAAATATTTAATTGCACTTATTCAAAAGCGAGTGCTGATTAGCATTACATTTATAGCTCCAAAATCCCTTCGATTAATCCGATCCCATTTCCTTCCTTTAATTTATTATTTAGAAAAGTAAACACGTTACAATGAGAAAAATTCAACTATTGTTGGCTTTCATTTTTTTGCTTGCCATTGGCCAAACAGCTAATTCACAGGTTGTCATCAGCCAGGTGTATGGTGCTGGTGGGAATACAGGCGCTACTTACACACATGATTTTATTGAACTCTTCAACAGGGGTACATCTCCAGTTTCTTTATCTGGTTGGTCTTTACAATATGCAAGCGCAACAGGTACGGGAAATTTTGGTGCCAGCGCCACACAAATAACGGAGTTGCCTGCCATCGTTTTACAACCCGGGCAATATTTCCTGGTGCAGGAAGCAGGTGGTACCATAGGGCTACCATTGCCCACTGCAGATTTAATTGACCCTACTCCAATAGCAATGGCAGCTGGTGCTGGAAAAGTAGCACTAGTAAACACAACATCACCTCTTGGATGTAATGGCACATCTACGGTTTGCAGTGCTACGGCACTTGCAACTATTGTAGATCTTGTAGGATATGGAAGTGCTAACTTTTTTGAAGGAGCTGGTGCAGCACCTACCCTCACAGCAATCTTGTCTGCATTTCGTGCAAGCAATGGTTGCACTGATAACAATAATAATGCGGCAGATTTTGCAACAGGTACTCCCAACGCCAGAAATACAGCAACTGCTTTAAATCCATGTTCAGGACCTCCGGTTCTTACGGTTTCTGTTGCCGCTGGCATTAATGCATCTGAACCATCAACCAATGGAACATTTACTGTTACACTTTCTACAGCAGCTCCTGCTTCAGGTGTTACAGTTACATATACACTTGGTGGCTCAGCCAGTTCAGGTGTAGATTATAATGATGCACTTGCCGGTTCTATTATAATTCCTCAAGGAAATACTTCGGGCACCATTACTTTATCTCCTAATGATGATTTATTTTTTGAAGGCACAGAGTCGATTAGCATTACCCTCAATACTGCAACAAATTCATATACAATTCCTGTTGGCACAAGTACTGCAAGTATAAGTTTATTGGATAATGATTCCCCTCCTTCTGTTTCAGTTTTAGCAGGACTTGCTGCAGCAGAACCCGGAACAAATGGAACCTTTACAATTAATCTCTCCGCAACTGCACCAGCAGGTGGCGTTGCAGTTACTTATACATTAGGCGGCACAGCTGCCTTGAACACCGATTACAGTGATGCACTCAGTGGTAGTATTGTAATTCCTGCAGGAAGCAATAGCGCAACAATAACCTTGAGTGTAACAGACGATGCTTTTATTGAAGGAACCGAAACGATTAGTATTACATTGAACAGCGCTGCAAATTCTTTTGTAATTGGCACACCTAATTCTGCAATCATCAATCTAAATGATAACGATAACCCTCCAATTGTTGTAAATGAAGTGTATGGCGGTGGCGGAAACAGCGGTTCTAATTTTAAAAATGATTTTATTGAATTGTATAACAACAGCAATGTTCCGGTTAACCTTAGCGGATGGTCTGTTCAATATAATTCTGCAACAGGTACCGGCAGTTGGCAGGTAACCAATCTTACAGGAACAATTCCTGCACATGGTTATTATTTAGTGCAGGAAGGTGCAGGTGCTGGCGGTATTGCAAATCTTCCCACGCCGGATGCAACGGGCGGTATTGCAATGGCAGCTGGTTCAGGAAAAGTTGCATTAGTGAATAATACAACTGCTTTAGTGGGAACAAATCCTTTAAGCATTGCTATTGTTGATAAAGTAGGATATGGCACCGTTGCAATTGGATACGAAGGTGCAGGCCCGGCCCCTACGCCCTCTGGAATCAATTCAATTCAAAGAACACCCATTGGTTTTGATGCAAATAATAATAACACTGATTTTACTTTAGGTCTTCCTACTCCTAAAAATTCTGTTACGGATGTTACAGCACCGGCAGTCTCTGCTTTTTCGCCTGTTAATGGAGCAACAAATGTGGCTACTGCTTTTACAGCAGCAATCATCTTTAATGAAAATGTGGAGAAAGGAACTGGCACCATCACATTCAGAAAAACAGTTGATGGCAGCATCCTGAAAACATTTAATGTATCAAGTGCCGATGTAACTGTTGCAGGGAATTCAGCTTCGTTTTTAATCCAGGGACTTGCATTTAATACTTCCTATTATTTTGAAGTAAGTAGTGGAACATTTAAAGATCTTTCCGGAAATAATTTTGCAGGATTTACAGGAACCAGCACATGGAGTTTTACAACAAGAAGCCAGCCAATTGGTATTGTTGGCAATCTCTATAACTTCAACGCATGTACTAGCGGCTTAACTGATGGCTTTAGCTTTTTCAGCGCTGTTGGTGCTCAGGTTTGGGCATGTACATCATTTGGAAGAAATGCGGCAGACCTTCCATTGGGCAGTGCACCGAATGCTGTTCAAATCAACGGATTTGCAGGCGGCACCAATGTACCGAATGTTGATTGGCTGATTTCACCATCATTTAATTTAACTGCAACAACTTATCCTTTGCTTTCTTTTTGGAGCAGAGTTGCTTTCAATGGTCAGCCTTTATTACTGAAAATTTCTACTGACTATGTAAGTGGTGATCCTTCTTCAGCTACCTGGACAGACTTAAATGGTAAGTTCCCGGCGGCAACTTCTAACGTATGGACATTATCAGAGAACATTAATTTATCGGCATACAAACAATCAAATGTGCACTTTGCTTTTGTTTATTATTCCGATGAAGATGAAGGTGCCCGTTGGACAGTGGATGATATCAGTATCATTAACTCTGCCACTCCGCCGCCGCCAAGTCTTACAATTGGCACAACTGATATTCAATTTGCATATGCTGCTGCAGGCACTACTGCTGATAAAACATTTATGTTTATCGGCAACGACCTAACCAACGATGTTACAATGAATGCAACAGGTGCATTTACATTATCAAAAGACGGTGTATCATTTAGCTCTTCATTATTGTATACTGTTGCAGAAGCAAATAATATTGCTAAAACAGTGTACGTTCGTTTTGCGCCAACTCAAAACAACCAGGCCTTCATAGGTACTATAACAATTGCATCAGGCGATCTAACATCAACCATTAATCTCAAAGGAACAAGCATTGATCCAATAACAACATTAGAAGTTGTAAACTGGAATGTGGAATGGTTAGGTAGCACAGGCTTTGGTCCAACAAATGAAGATCAGCAGGAACAAAATGTTGAAACCGTATTGAAAAATATTGGTGCTGATATATATGGTTTGGTTGAAGTGGTGGATGAAGCTAGACTTGCCAGAATTGTAAGCCATATGCCCGGTTACAGTTATATCATTGGCAATTTTGGTTCACGTGTAAATCCTCCCGATCCTACAGGTGGTCCATTATCAGAAGCGCAAAAACTGGCTTTTGTTTACAAAACATCCCTTTTTAGTAATATCACTTCAAGACCATTGATCAATAATAAGAATACATCAAGCACTTCATACAACAGCTGGTCAAGCGGCAGGTATCCCTTCTTAATGACTGCCGATGTAACATTGAATTGCGTTACAAAGACAGTGAACTTCATTTTGATTCATGGCAAAGCAAATACATCTCCAACAGCTACTTCATATGCCAGGAGACAGGCTGCAGCCAATGAATTGCATGATACGTTGACCACTTATTTTGCTGATGCCAATGTGATGGTAATAGGAGATTTCAATGATGACCTGGATCAATCAATCACAGCAGGTTTTACAACAACCTCTTACAGTTCGTTTACAACAGATATGGCAAATTTCTTTTCACCAACATTGGCGTTAAGTCTTGCTGGCAAAAAATCAACAGTAGGTTATAATGATGTGATTGATCATGTTATGATCACAAATGACATGCAACCATATTATCTCAACTCTTCTGCAAGCATTCTTACAGATGTAGCAAGTCTTGTTTCAAATTATGGTTCTACCACTACAGATCACTATCCTGTATTCACTCGTTACAGATTCAGCAATACAACTGCTCCTGCTGTTACTACTTGTACAGAACAAGTTACATTCTGTTCAAACACTGGCAACAGTTATACAATTCCTGCTTTTGTTGCAACCGATGATTGTGGCGATGTTGTAACATATAACTACAGCATTACCGGAGCTACTGAAAGAAACGGAACAAGCAGTGATGCAAGCGGTACATTTAATGTGGGCACAAGCATCATTACATGGACAGCAACTGACAATTGGAGTAACATAGCATCATGTCAAACAACCGTTTTAATAAATCAATCACCAACCGTTACAATTCCTGATGCATATGCACTTCCATCAGGTGTGTTGGCCAACACCGTTTATATTGGCTATGCACCCGCTTCTTCTATTACATTGTCTGCTTCAGTAACCGGAGGAACACCAACTTATGGTTACGTATGGTCAAGTGGTTCAATGGTATCTACAGCAACTGTAAATCCAATAACAACTACTGCATATAATGTAACGGTAACTGATGCAAACGGATGCCAGGGATCGGCCAATAAAACAGTAAATGTAATTGATATCAGAGGCGGCAATAAATCAGATAAAGTGGTTGTTTGTCACCGTTCAAATTCACTAATAATGGATGGAAATGCTGTAGCAACTCATCTTGCTCACGGCGATAATTTAGGAAGATGCCCTGTGCCAAACAGAACAGTGCCGGGAAGATCATCTTCTATCACTGAAAATAGCACTTCAGCCAATGGGCTTTCAGTAAGAGTGTTGTCAAATCCATCGATGTCGGAATTCACTTTGATGATTTCTGCAACATCTAAAACAGAAAAAATCACATTGAGAGTTTTAGATATCCACGGACGTGTTGTAGAGCAGAGAGTTTACAGCAGTCCAAACCAAACCGTAAAACTGGGCAATCAGTACCATTCCGGTCTTTACTTTGTAGAAATCCTGCAAGGAAAAGAGAAGAAAGTATTGAAACTGATTAAACTATAAGCTGATTTATACAGTTAATTAAAGGGCGGGCTGAGATATTCAACCCGCCCTTTTTCATTTGGGCAGCCAAAGGCCCTTCTAACCTTGAAAAATCTCTAAAATTACCCGTTGAAATGCTTGGCTGGCAGGGCTTGTTCCCCTACCTTTGCAGCCCCAAATCTGTATTGGCAGATTTTCTCCGCCCCAGGTGGAGAATCCAATGGGCAAACCCAATTATTAATTTTTAAATCACAAACTGTAATGAACAATTACGAAATGATGGTGATTTTTACCCCTGTTCTGTCTGACGAAGAGTTTAAGGCAGCACAAAAACGCTACACCGATCTGCTGGCTGCTAATGGCGGCGAAGTGGTGTACAGCAATCCTTGGGGTTTAAAATCTCTCGCTTATCCAATCGAGAAAAAAACAACTGGAATTTACTGGGTCATTGAGTACACAGCAGCGTCAGATTTTAACGCCAAGCTGAATATTCAACTCCACCGTGATGAGCAAGTGCTCCGTCACATGTACACTGCACTCGACAAATACGCCGTTGAGTACAATTACAAAAAGAAAAATGGCGTTCCTACTGGCAATCAAAAAGCGGAGGCTTAAGTTATGGCAAAGAATGAAATCAAATACCTTACGGCCATCAAAACTGAGAAGCCTAAGAAGAAGTACTGCCGTTTTAAGAAGTACGGTATCCGTTACATTGACTACAAAGACATTGAGTTCCTGAAGAAATTTGTGAACGATCAGGGTAAGATTCTTCCCCGCCGTTTAACAGGTAATTCACTCAAGTATCAGCGTAAGTTATCAGATGCTGTAAAAAAGGCCCGTCAAATGGCATTGTTACCATACGTAACAGATTTATTGAAATAAGCAAATTAGTAACCTTTCCCTAACTCCCGCTTAAATGGGAAGACAGTTTTAACCAACTGGGTTTCGGAAACTAAAAAACAAAACAATGGACGTTATTTTAATTCAGGATGTAAACACACTTGGTGGAAAAAACGAAGTGGTGAAAGTAAAGAACGGTTATGGCCGTAATTTTTTAATTCCTCAAAAGGTAGCTGTTGAAGCCTCTCCTTCTAACTTAAAGCAGTTAGCTGAGCGGTTGAAAGTACAGAAGAAGAAAGAAGATGCAATGTTGGCTGAACTTAAATCAGTAATTGCAAAATTGACTGAAGCTCCTGTAAAGCTTACTGCTAAAACAGGAACCAGCGGCAAGATCTTCGGTAGCATTACTACAGTAATGATTGCCCGTGCTATCCGTGAACAAAAAGGTTACGAAATCGATCGCCGCAAGATTCACATCATTGACGAAGTAAAAGAACTCGGTATTCACAAAGCAAAAGTTGATTTTGCAAATGGTAACGAAGCAGAGATTGAATTAGATGTTGTAGCTGAAGCATAAATTCTTTTGCACAGATATTCAAAGTCCTGCTTTTTTAAGCAGGACTTTTTTATTTTCATTCAGTTAAACGCATATGATGAACAAAAAACTTCTTTGCATTTCCGGGGCAGTTCTGCTGATGTTGGCTTTTGGCTTTACAGGATGCAATCAATCAAATGGAAAACAAAAAGCGCAAGTAACTGATACCATTCCACGCACCAAACCTGATATTACCATGCCAGGCAATTTCAGTATACAAACAAAACTGAAGTTTGACAGTACAGCCATCCCCTCTTTTTTCAAACAATACCCAAAATTGAGTATCTATGAAAAAGATTTGTTGAAGTTTTACAGTGGCAGAAACTTTTCTTATGCCTGGTTTGATGAAAACGGATTACTTGAACAAGCCGGGAATCTGTTTAACAAAATTAAGAACATAAAAGACGAAGGGGTGCCCGTTCAGTTGCTGTACGAAGATGAATTTCATAGGATGATGGATAACGACTCAACTGAAAACTTTACTGATAAAGCAAACCCAAATGTTGAACTGATGCTAACTTCCCAGTATTTTTTTTATGCAAAGAAAATCTGGACGGGTCTTGGTGTAAGAGGCATGCAGGAAAGCAATTGGGACCTGCCACGGAAAAAATTGGCATACGATGCGTTCCTAGATTCGTTACTGGAAGTGCCTACTTCAGCATTTATGAAAAACGAACCTGTGTTCCGTCAATATGGTTTATTGAAATCGTTTTTGAAACAATATCGTGCCATTGAAGAAAGTGGAAAATGGAAAACAATCAAACCCGATCAGAAAACCTACAGGTCGGGCGATAGTAGTGAAGTTGTACCGGAGATCAGAGAGCATCTTTTTTTATTGGGTGATCTCGCTTCAAATAATCAATCGCATCTTTTTGATATAGCACTCGAGATCGCCGTAAAACGTTTTCAACAACGATATGGTATTAAAGATGATGGTATTGTAGGACCGGGAATGATCAACGAACTAAACTATCCTTTATCAAAACGGGTTGAGCAGATTATTGTAAACATGGAGCGCTGCCGCTGGTTACCCGTTGCATTAAACACCGATTACATTGTTGTAAATATTCCGGAGTATAAATTTCATGCGTTTGAAAACGATTCGCTGGTATGGAGCATGAATGTAGTGGTTGGTACTGTGTTGAACAAAACAGCCATCTTTAATGGTATGATGAATAACGTTGTGTTTAGCCCATACTGGAATGTGCCAGCAAGTATTAAGAATAAAGAAATACTCCCATCCATCCGTCGTAACAGGAATTATCTTTCCCGCAATCACATGGAATGGAATGGCAATAATATTCGACAAAAACCGGGGCCATGGAATGCATTGGGGAGAGTGAAATTTTTATTCCCCAACAGTCACAGTATTTATTTGCACGATACACCATCGAAATCATTATTCAGCCAGGATAAGCGGGCCTTCAGTCATGGATGTATTCGTGTAGAAGATCCAAGACGCTTAGCCAACTATGTATTACGACAACAACCCGAATGGACAGAAGCACGTATTGATTCTGCCATGAATGCTGAGAAAGAACTATATGTGAAAGTAGCAAAGCCCATTCCTGTATTTATTGCTTACTTCACTTCGTGGGTTGATGGGAAAGGACGTCTCAACTTCCGGAACGATATCTACAAACGTGATGGACGCCTGGCAGAAATGATCATCGAAAATTCAAAACTAAAATAATGTATTCAAGAATTATTGCTGGTACCATGAAATGGGGTATCTGGGGATCTAAATTTAGTTCCGAAGATTATGAACACATGATGAAAGAATGTATCTCAATGGGTGTTACAACATTTGATCATGCTGATATCTATGGTAATTATACAACAGAAGAAGAATTTGGCAGAGTGTTGAAGCAGGAACCATCACTACGACAACAGATGCAGCTGATAACCAAGTGTGGCATTCAGATGGTGACTGCAAAAAGGCCGCAGCATATTATAAAATCGTATGATACCTCCTTTGAACATATTATTGAATCAGTTGAAGCCTCTTTGAAAAATTTCTCCACTGATTATATTGATTGTTTATTGATCCATCGGCCTGATCCCTTATTCAATGCTGATGAAGTGGCAAAAGCATTTACTCAATTAAAAGAACAGGGAAAGGTGTTACAGTTTGGTGTTTCCAATTTTAGAAAATGGCAGGTTGATTTATTGAACAGCCGTTTCAACGTTGAAGTAACCCAGATAGAATGTTCTGTATTGCGTCTTGAACCCTTTGTTGATGGAACTCTCGATCATTGTCAGCAACATCATATTACACCCATGGCATGGAGCCCTTTAAGTGGCGGTAATGTCTTTGCTGATATGGAAGATGAACGAAACATCCGTATTATAGCTGTTGCCAGCTTTCTTGCAGAAAAATATCAATCATCTGCTGATATCATTTTATTGAGTTGGTTGTTAGCACATCCTTCAGGAATTCTTCCAGTTTTAGGTACATCAAAAGCCAAACGTGTAAAAGATGCAGTAGCTGCAACACAAATAAAACTTGAACGGGAAGAATGGTTCATGCTTTGGCGTGCAAGTACCGGCAAAGAAGTAGCCTGATCATTTCTTTACACACATCACAACTAAATAACGGTTACAAAATCCATAGCGCATGGTAGAATAGATTCGTTTCAGCAATGAAGCTGGGTGTGTGAAATAATAAAGCAATAAATTTTTCCTTAACTCTTCTGATCGTTTTCCTTTTTTATTCAACACAGCAAAAAGAGAAAACGGCTGTACCTGGATCATTTTCTGTTGAATGACAAATCCATTTGCAGAAAGCAGTTGTTCAAAACTTCTTTCTGTAAAATCATTGAGATGGTAAGGGTTCGCATCAAGAGATGGTGTAACAGGAACAGAACAAATCAGCTTTCCATCTTTTTTCAAAATATTGTGCAGGTGTTTAATAAACTCAGCAGGATGTGGCAGATGCTCAATGGTTTCAAGTGAAATGATGGTATCATAAAAATGCTGTTCACCAAAATTCATTGCATCAGCTTCAACAAAAGAGATCAACGGATGAGTATATCTACCTTTTGCATAAGCGATACTAGCGTCATCAATATCGACAGCAGTTACAGATTGCAGACTAATCTCCTTTTCCGTTGCAATGGCATAAGCACCATACCCTGCTCCACAAGCCATATCAAGCACATTACCTCCAATAATAAAAGAAGCAGCAAACCTATAACGATCAGTGTGCAGCTGCACGGTTTCGGCCGACCATTTCTGTGATTGATCCATTTCATCAGGCACAATCCGTTCAAGAGAATGCAACTCCATTCATTTTTATTTTAAAAATAGGTAAAGAAACTTTTACCTTAACGTAGTTTAAAAAACAACCTGCAGATAGTAACTTTGGCCACTTCATGAAAAGAACAAACATACTGCTTCTCTTTGCACTTCTCATTCTTGTTTATTGTTGCGCCATTACTGTTGATGTAATGGATGCTGATGCATCGCAGTATGCAGCCATGAGCAGGGAAATGAAAGAAAGCGGCAGTTATCTCCAGGTGTATGAGCAGGGAAAAGATTATTTAGACAAACCTCCCTTTTTGTTTTGGGTGAGCAGCGTTTCCATGTTACTGTTTGGAGAGAATAATTTCGGCTTTAAGTTCCCTTCTATCCTCTTTGCTATCATTGCCATTTTTGCAACCTATCGTTTTGCACGGTTATTTTACAATCAAACCATTGCGCTTCTTTCTGCTATTGTATTGGCAAGTTGCCAGGCCTTCTTTTTAATAACAAATGATATACGTACCGATACCATTTTAATGAGCTGGGTCATTATTGCATTATGGCAACTGGCTGAATGGATGCGATCAAACAAAACTATTCATTTTTTATTCGGCTGTGCTGCCATTGGTGCCGGCATGGTCACCAAAGGGCCCATTGCTTTATTCGTTCCCATTTTTGCTTTTGGAAGTCACTTTGTACTGCAACGGAAATTTAGTTACTTGTTTAAACCTGTTTATCTCTTAGGCTTGCTAGTGATAGCAGTTGTGTTAATTCCCATGAGCATAGGTTTATATCAACAGTTTGATCTGCATCCGGAGAAAACAGTGAATGGATTAAAAAATGTATCGGGGTTAAAATTCTTTTACTGGACCCAAAGCTTTGGCCGAATCACCGGTGAAAATGCATGGAACAACAATGCGCCTTTCAGCTTCCTGTTCGAAAATTTATTGTGGGGTATGTTACCATGGACCTTGTTCTTTGTTGCAGGTTTCCTGAATGATCTTGTGCAAATCATCCGCAAGAAATTGCATGTTGCTGTCAACGAGGAATTCATTACAACAGGAGGATTTGTATTGACCTATTGTTCTTTAGCCATTTCAAAATATCAACTGCCGCATTATATTTATGTGGTATTGCCACTTATTGCCATCAGCACAGCAAAGATGATCTATGCAATTTTCTGGCAGAACAAATTCCCGATTCTGAAAAGGATCCTTATGCCTGTACAATGGTTTGTTATAGCTGTATTACTCGTTGCACCTGTGTTTTTTTTGATCTATGCATTCCCTTCAAAAACTATCTGGCCGTGGTTGATTCCTGTTGTTGCCGGAATTGCTTTGTTGATCTTATTAATGAACAAAAAAATAAAACAAAAACTATTCAGCATTTCGCTGGCAATGATCATTTGTTTGAACTTGTTTTTATCGCTGTGGTTTTATCCCAACGTATTGCAATATCAGGCAGGAAGTGTGGTTGGCAGATATATTACCAAACAGAAAATTGAACGTGAAAAGTTTTTTATGTTCCGGGTTACAGGCATTGCTGAATCCATTCACTTCTACAGCAAACGCATTGTAAAAGCGGTTGATAGTATTGATTCACTTTCATCAAACACGTACCTGCTTACAATGGATAACGGATTAGAGCATATCAAAATAAGTGGACGGGCTTTTGAAATTGTAAAACAGGGAAAAGATTTTCATGTAACTGCTTTAACCGGTAAGTTTTTAAATCACAAAACAAGAGATGAACAGGGAAACAGATACTATGTAGTAAAATTAAAGTAGCTTTTTATTTAAACAGGTTGTATCGAAGGATACACCAGATAGCTCTGAATCCATCTTTCCAGTTGATCTTTTTCCCTTCAGCATAAGTTCTTCCATAATAAGAAATCCCCACTTCATAAATACGGATATTGGGTTGGCGTGAGATCTTAGCGGTTACTTCCGGTTCAAAACCAAAACGGGTTTCTTTTAAAGGAATGGATTGAATGATCTCTCTGCGGAATAATTTGTAACATGTTTCCATATCTGTAAGGTTGAGATTGGTAAACATATTGGAAAGTGTGGTTAATACTTTATTACCGATGCTGTGCCAGAAAAACAAAATACGGTGTGCATTACCGCCCATAAAACGGGAGCCATACACCACATCAGCAAATCCATCTAATACCGGTCTTAATAAAACATTATACTCTTCGGGATCATATTCCAAATCAGCATCCTGGATAATCACGAGCTCACCAGTTGCTTTTTGAATACCGGTATGTAAAGCAGCACCCTTCCCTTTATTAACTTCATGATTATGTAAGACAATATTCAAATCTGATTGCTGGATATAGCGTTCAATAGCAGCTTTTGTATCATCTGTACTGCAATCATTGACTATGATCACTTCTTTTTGAATATCGTTCAAGAGATGAACAGCCGTTACCTTATCTAAAATTAAATGAATCGTCCTTGCTTCATTATAAGCCGGAATAATAATAGATAGTTTTGAAATTGCCATGAATTGCAGTTCGGTTTTGAAGCTGCAATTTTACTGAATAATTGCGGCGTGTGGGTTATTTATTTCATTCTTTGTACCGGAACAGGAATTGCTTCATTTTGATGGAAAGCACAAATCGTTTGGCCCTGATGAGTTCGCCATCCAGTTGGGCGGGTAATTCCTTATCACATTCAATTACAAAGTCTGTTCCGGTTATGTGTTGTACAAAAGGAAGATGCAGATGCTTCCCTTTTTCAATTTTAGGCAGATAGAAAAAACGTTTTAGCACCGATAAAGGCTTTACAAGAACAAGATCGAGCAACTCATCATTTACTCTAGCCTTTGGTGAAACATGAAAACCTCCACCCGTTCTCGATGAATTATTGATCATCACCAACAAAAACTTTTCATCTGCACGAAATTGATCTCCTGATATTTTAAAGGATGATTCTCTGAAAGAAAGGATCTCTTTTAATACTACGAGGTAATAACCGATATGACCGCCAACTAAGCGGATGGCTTTCATCGACTGCAACACTTCACCATCAAACCCAATACCAACTCCGTTGATGTATAATTCATCATTGCAGGAAGCTGCATCAACTGGTTGCGGGCTTGATTGCAATACTATTTCGAATTGCTCCTCAGCCGAACAATCACCATAAAGCTTCCATGCAAAATCATTACCTGTTCCACCTTTGAAGATGGCCAAGGGTATATCAATAGACGGATAATGATTAATAAAATAGTTCATGGTTCCATCTCCACCAATGATCCAAACATCTGTAAACCCTTCAAATGAACTTGGCCATTGATCAGTAAAGAGTTCATGCTCTAATTGTTTTCCCTTCAGCAAAAGAGAAAGCTGTGCAGATAGTTTTAATGACCGGCCATTGCCTGCTTTTAGATTTACAACCAATGCAATTTTTTGAAGCATGCAAGTATCGTATGAATAACTAAAAAGATGGCAACTTTAAAGTTGCCATCTTTTCAATCAAAGATTTCTTATTGAATAAGCGGAGCGATGTTAGCAGCTTTGAATTTCTGGTTATATTCATCCACTGCTTTTTTCAAATCAACATCCATTTGAGTTTTATATTTCATCCATTCTGCTTCCAGATCTGTCAACCGCACTTTCATGCCATTGGTGATGCGTGGATCATGTGCATCGGCCAAACTTTTCAGGTTAAAGAACTCTGCGTTGAGTCTGCTTGGCCAGTTGATCACATCCTGGAAATTACGTTGTCTTGTTTCAATTAAATTGCTTTCCAACACTGTGATCTTTTTGATCAATGCAGTTCCTGCTTCCACCAATTCCTTTTGTTCTTTTTTATCTTTCAACAGTTCATTGTAATGCTCTACCTGTTTCTTTACCCTCCGCATATCAACAATTGCCGTATGAATAGTGCTGATATCTTTCGAAACCCGTGTAAGAAATTGCTGTTGCTCTGTCCAGTCGTTTGCAGAAACAACTAAATTTGGATCCTGTGTTATTGTAAACATTGTTTCACTGCTTGCGCCTTTAAAACTCACCACCGCTTTATACTCACCGGGTGCCAAACGATGACCCCTGAAATCGCCCATGGTATAAGCACCTGTAATATCAGGTGTAATATTCTCTCCACGGAAATCCCATGCAAAACGATTCATTCCTTCATCTGCAATTAATACAACAGGAGGTGGCGGGCCACCGGGGTATCTTTTATAATCAGGGTTGGTTTTATTTGTATAAGTTCTTACAACAGTACCCGCAGCATTCATCACCGCTAGTTGAACTGTAGTTGTATCTGGTTTTGATGGCAGATAGTAATCAAACATCACTCCTTCAACAGGATTACTTCCAAATGCATTTCCCGGATCTAATCCCGGAATACTTGGTGCGCCACTATAGCGAACAGTTGTCTTGGGGCTGAATAGTTTCAATTGTTTATTCGTCCACATATTGGCTGCTTGTTGAAACGGACTCAGATCGTCCAGTATCCAGAATGCACGACCTGCTGTTGCGGCAACAAGATCATTGTCTTTGATCATCAAATCTGTAACAAGCACAACCGGTAAATTCAATTGCATTTTATTCCATTGCTCACCGCCATTGTATGAAATATAAAATCCACGTTCACTCCCTGCATACAATAAACCTTTTATTTTTTTATCTTCTCTTATTACACGAATAAAATCATCTGCATCCACACCACTGTTGATCTTGCTCCATGTTTTACCATAATCGGTTGTTTTATACGTGTACGATCCATAATCGTTGAGCTTGTAACGTGTGGCACATACATAAGCTGTTGCTCTATCATGTGCAGATAGTTCAATAGAGTGGATCATGCTTTCCTGCAAACCTGTTGGTGTTACATTAGCCCAACTATCGCCAGCATTCATAGTAACAAACACGTATCCGCAATCACTACCTGTCCATATCACCCCTTTTTCCAAAGATGATTCAGTGATGTAATTAATCGTATTATAATTTTCGCCACCGGCCCCTTCGTTTGTCATTGGGCCACCGCCTACACCTTGTTTGGTTTTATCATTGCGTGTAAGATCCGGACTGATGGCTTCCCAATTCAAACCACCATTGGTAGTTTTTAAAACTACATTACCACAATGATAAATTGTTTTATAGTCGTGTGGTGAAGCAAGTATGGGCGCATTCCAGTTAAACCTGTACTTCATATCCTTTGGTTCAATCGCAAGATTCAATGATGGATATGCCTGGATATCTTTTGCCTCCATTGTTTTTGTATCGAGCACTTCAATATAACCCTGGTAACATCCACCATAAAGTAATACAGGATTGTTGGGATCAAAAGCTAAGGTGGAGCTTTCGCAACCGGCACTGGCCATCCAGTCTTTTTCTGTAATACCGAATCCATTGGTTCTGCTGGCAATCATCACCGATGTATTATCCTGCTGACCGCCATATACCCAATACGGAAAACGATTGTCAACATTAACACGATAAAATTGTGCAGTGGGTTGATTCATGATACTGCTCCAGCTTCTGCAATTGTTATAAGTGATCTCTGCCCCACCATCATCAGCCAAACCTATATTCTCCGGATTGTTGGGATTGATCCACAGATCATGTGTATCACCATGACCAACTCTTACGTTACTGAAAGTTTTGCCAGCATCAATTGATTTCATCATAGGCGCATTGAGTACATACACAATGTTTTCATTTTTTGGATCGGCAAATACTTCCATATAATACCAGGAACGGGAGGTGATGTTTTGATCATTGCTTTGCAAGGCCCATTTTTTTCCAGCATCATCACTTCTGTACAATCCTGCTTTTGATTTTTCTGCTTCAACAATCGCAAATACTTTATTAGGATTAGCTCTTGAAACAGATAAACCGATCTTTCCCATTTCTGCAGGAAGTCCATCTATTACCTTAACCCATGTTTCGCCTGCATCGGTTGATTTGTATACAGCACAACCATTTCCACCACTTACCACCTTCCATGGCAAACGTTGATGTTGCCAGGTAGCTGCATATAAGATTCGTGGATTGTTCATATCCATCGCTAAACTTGAAACACCCGTGCTATCGTTAATGAATAATGTTTTCTTCCAGGTTGCGCCACCATCTGTTGATTTGTAAACACCACGATCAGCATTGGGGCCATGAGCAGTTCCCTGTGCACCCACATAAACCACATCTGGATTATTGGGATGAATAACCACGTCACTGATATGTCTTGTATTCATCAGCCCGATATTTTTCCATGTTTTTCCTGCATCGGTTGATTTATAGATGCCATCTCCATAAGATGTCATTACACCACGAATGGCATGCTCACCAGTGCCAACATAAATTACATTGGGATCGCTTTCACTTACAGCAATATCACCAATTGAACCAACTTTAAAAAATCCATCGCTGATGTTCTGCCAGCCAAGTCCGCCATCTTCTGTTTTCCAAACGCCACCACCAGTATAGCCGGCATAAAATAATTTATCGTTTCCCTTTACTCCGCTTATAGCGTTTGCTCGTCCACCTCTGAAGGGACCGATGTTCCGCCATTTTACAGATTTAAATACTTCATCATACTTGACCGATGAAGCAGTGGTTGTAGCGGTTTTTTGTTTTTGTGCAGTAACTGCACTAATAATAACGAATAGCAAAGACAGTAGGATAAAACGTTTTCTCATGAAAGTTCTTTTAGTATTAATGGTTGATTAAGTACTACTAAATGTAATAATAAAATGATTGAACCGATAAAGAAAAGAAGGTTCTTATGGCTTCTGCATGTCTGCTGCAACTTCAGCATCGGGTACAAAGCTGGCTACTTCATTCATCTTACGGAAAAGTCTGCGTGCAAGAAAAAAGCAAATCAACAGCACAGCAATACTGATATAGCCAAGCCAATTGTAATATTGAATTTTCCCATCAGTGCCTTGTATAACTATAAAGCCGGCAATAAAAGAAGCGGCAGCCGTGCCCAATTGCTGCACACTGCTATTGAAACTCATAAAACTTCCACGCTGTTGTGGATTTACCACGTTGCTGATCATGGCTTGTGCAGATACGCCACGTCCTGTAGCCAAAACAAACCAGATACCAAAGAACAGCAACGCAATGGAAAAATGAATTGGTGGCAAATTAGTAATGAGCCAAACAAAAATGAGTGAGGTTAAAACTGAAACCGAGAACACTTTGAGCTTACCATATTTATCGGCTATACGTCCCAGTATGTTAGCAGCAAAAAAAGAAGAAATACCACCAACGAGGTAAATCATGGGTGTAATGGATTTAGGATATCCATTATTGAATTCCATGTAAGGATTGATGAATGGAATAACAAGAAAATGCCCAAGCATAATCAAGCAGGAAAACAAAAGCGCCAACCGTTGCGTAGGGTTTTTTACAACCGCCATCAATACTTCCATTTTTTTCTCACTCTTTTCCAGAATATGCCCTCGCATGGCTGGTAATAATTTTATCACCAGCGGAATAATGAGCATACCCAATATACCTACCAATATAAACGGAGCATGCCAGCTGATAATATTTGCCAGGTATAAGGAGAACGGAACCCCAAATGTAGAAGCAACTGCAAATGCACTCATGATAGCACCCATAGCAGCACCTCTTCTTTCATAAGGAAAAATATCTGCAACAATCGATAACACCTGTGCACCGATCAATCCACCAAATAAACCGGCAAATACCCTTGCTGCAAGTAACAACGCATAGGTAGGTGCAAATCCACATGCAATGGTGCCTACTAAAAATCCGGCATAGCCATAGAGCAATACCTTTTTTCGATCAAATCGATTCACAAAAAAAGCCGCTGCAAACCCTGATACGCCTGCAGTTAATGTATAAGCCCCAACTAAAAAAGTAAATTGCCTGGGTGAAATATGAAAATAAGGCATCAGGTAATTACCTAATGGCATCATGATCATGAAATCAAGAATATGGGTGAAATTGATAGAGGCCAGCAAAATGATAATCAGCCGTTCGTTCTTACTCATAAATTGGTCGGTCGGTTAAATTCCATAATTGTTAGTGGGGCTTTCAAAGGGGTTGATAAAAGAAAAAATGAGCTGATAAATAAGCCTGATTGACAGGTACAATTTCTACGTTGCCTGAGTGGGCTAAGTTACGGATTCATCAGTTTTAAAAATGCAGAACTTGCCGTATCGGCTATCTTTCCATTGGCGTCTCTATAAATAAAATATGCAGCCAGGTCCTTTCGGCGCTCAACAAAAGCCATAGCATCTTTCAACCCCATCAACATAAGAGCATTGTCGTATGCATCTGCTGTTATTGCATCTTTAGCATAAACGGTTACACTGATCAATTCATTCTTTTGCGGATAGCCGGTTTTTGGATTGATGATATGGGTGATCTTTTGACCCTTGCTTTCATAAAACTTTCTGTAGTTGCCCGATGTGGTGATGGCACCCTCATCCAATACAACGATCTTTTGTAAAGGATGATTCTCAAACGCATCTTCGTTAGGCGATTCAATCCCTATCTTCATTTTTTCACCTAAAGGTTGCTTTCTTCCTTTCACTCTTATTTCCCCACCCAGCTCAACAATGTAATTTTTTAAGCCATGCTTTTCCAACAACGCTGCCAATACATCTACAGAATAGCCTTGTGCAATTCCGTTGAGATCAATTTTTACGCAAGGCCTTGTTTTTATCAACCTGTTTCCTTTCAGTTGTAACAACTTTGTGTTAACGCAGGGAAGAATGCTTTTAATAGCAGCCGCATCAGGAACAACAATCGTTTTTGTAACACCAAAGCCCCATGCCTGTACCAAAGGTTGTACAGTAATATCAAAGAGTCCGTTTGTTTCTTTATAAGTTGTAAATGATTTTTTGATCACCGGCAATAAATGTTCGTCTAAAACTATTCCACTTGCAGAATGATTGAATTGATTAATGCGTGAATAGGGTTTATACAACGAGAGCGAACTATCGAGGCTCATGAGTACACAATCAATCATTGATTTTGTTACAACACTATCTTCTGCATAATAAAGGATGGAATAAGTTGTACCCTGCGCAGTACCTGTCATACTGTAACGCTTCCATTCAATGGAAGTATTGGCACCCAACCCAAACATAATAAGAAGAAGAATCAAACGCATAGATCAAATGTACCAAACAGGTTGTTCGGTAACTCTGAAAATATAGCAAGGATTTACCGAACGCATCAATTTCTAATGTGCAAACGTTTACAAACTATTTATGAGTTGCAGGGAAAACAAAATCAGGATAAATATCCCATGAACTTTTTCGAAGATCGCTCCGGTTATAATTTCCTGCAGTTATTACAAACACAAGCTTTAATTTTTTATCAATACCAATTATCTGTCCTCCATTTCCCTGGCATTGTACCCAGGTTACTCTTTCAGCTTTTATATTCTCAGTAGGAACCCAAAACTGGTTACTGTACCCGATATGTGGTGCAATAACAGAATCAGCATATGGCGTAGACATCTGGCTTTTTAATGTTTGTGCAACCAGATCAGCAGTTATTATTTGTTTCCCATTCCACTTTCCGTCATTGAGATACAGTATGCCAAATTTTATCATATCTCTTGACCTCAACCGCAAGCCTGAAGCAGCAGAAGGTTTCCCATCTTTAGTCTTTACCCAGGTATAATGTTTGATGCCTAATGTTTTGAATAGATGCAGCTCAAGGAATTTATCAACCTGTAATCCCGTTGCTTTTTCAATAAGTTCCGCCAGTACTTGTGAGCAGCCTCCGCTGTAATTAAATTTTTTACCTGGCATATCTACCAAAGTCTGGCTTAAAACGAATTCAATTGCGTTAGATGCATTGTTCATACGTATTTCACTGTTGTTTGGATCAGTATATGGAATATCCTCATTCCATTCCAAACCGGCGGACATATTTAATAAGTGTTGAACAGTGATCTGTCTTTTCATACCCGTATCATACTTAGCAAACTCAGGAAAGAAATCAAACACACGTTGGTACAATGATTTTATTTTTCCCTGACTTATAGCAATCATAATCGCTGCACTAACAAAAGACTTGCTAACACTTCGTTGATCATGTAGTGTATCACGGCCCTGGTTTTTAAAACCAGCATAGCCTTTGCCTCTTACTACATCTGTGCCGGGAAAATAATTTTCATACACCAATTTGTTATTACGGAGGATTAAAACACTATGGAGGTTTGAGTAATTACCATTTGCTATTGAATCAGTCATTTCTCGTATGAACTTTTCATTCAACCCCACATTTTTTAATGTGGAGGTTTGAATTCCGTCATTCAGTTGATCTGGTTTTTTATATGGAGTTGCTGATTGCTTCAATACTTTTGACTGGTATTGTTTTACTAAAGTGTTGATTGCATAAACAACAGTATCTGGTTGAAATTTTGCGATGTGGTGACCGCTGTTAATGATCTCGTATTTTAAATTCGGTCTTTTATTAGCCCACTTTATGAGTTCCTCTACCCAAATTCTATTTAGTGGGTTTGTAGTATCCCGATCTTGCCCACCTTCTGCTTTACCAGCAGCTATCAATAAAATGGTTGCTGTAGTATGAAATTGATCTGAGCTTCTTGCTTGGTTCATGCTTGAATCATACATGCGGATTTCTTCACGTTCACCAATGCGGGTTTTACTTGTTAATATTTCATTCAAGTACTGTTGGTCTTCTTTCATCAATTCAGGAAACTCTTTTTCAAACCTTGCATAAGATTCTTCAGGCGCAGGATCAACCAATATCATTCCCACAACATCTTTTGGATAAAGACCTGCAAATACACGTACCAATGAACCTCCATAAGACCAACCGGAAAGTATATAAGGTGGATGAATATTTGCTTTGATCAGCGCATCTTTTAATTCGGTTGCGATTCTTATTGCATCTCTTGGTGAACTGCAACTATCAGAATTCAAATACCCGGGACGGTCGTATGAAACAACTCTTGTATTTGCTGCCAGTTTGGGTTGAACCAATTGCCATGTTCTGTGATTGGAACCACCACCGGCCTCCAATATTATGGTGGGCTTACCATTGCCTGATACATACAAAGTCATTTGGTGATTATGTATTTTTACTTTTACAGTATCTATTCTCTGCCCTACTACTGTTAATGAAGTATAGAATAGTAACATCGGCATTAAAATATGCTTATTCATTTTCTGAAATTTTTATGGTTGAACTACCTCACTTTATCAAACCGGTGATGCATTACCCTGGCTGACCAAACAGTTAATCCGATTATCTTACCCTGAGTATCTTTATTAAAAAGTATCCATTGATCAAACCCGTCCCCTGGGCCTTTTTCGGCAATGTAATGAAACTGGTTTTTGCCATCAGGTTCAATTATCGCATCTGGCATTGTTGCTCTTTTCAAAATCATTTCATTTTGCTCATTCAAATCAAAATTCCAATAGTAGTCGAGATGCCTGCTGTAATATTTTCCAGTAAACGTTTTAAGATCTTCTGTTGATGGCAACCACTGTTTATCTTCCTTTTCCATTGTCTCTTCCGGAAATCCATCATCAAAAGACACCGTTACTCTCATCGGTGCATCCACACCAGGAGGAATAAATTTAACCTCTATACCAAAACCGTCTTCGTAATAAAAAAGATCTTTACCAACCGGTATAAGTTCAATAATATAATTTCCGCTATACCTTGATTTCAATTTCCCATTCTCTACATAAAAATCGCTCAACTTTCTGAGATTATTATAACTCTCCCATGACAGCTTGTTAAGCCAACGGTATTTGCCTTCGTATTTTTTTAATACTGCTTCAGTAATTGTGATTGGCTTTGTTGCAAAAACCGGTTTGCTGAATGGATCTTTTTTAACATTCATTACATAATCACGAAGAAGTTTATTTTGTTCGGAAAAACCTTCTCCATCCACATTGCCAATTGTTATGATCGCTAATCCTTTTGAAGGAATGCGACTAAGATAATTTTCACCATTAACCCCTTCATGCATAACGACTCTATGATTACTGATGGTATCAATACTATACCCTGTAACGTAGTGATTTTTTTTGCCAGGTATTATCCGTACATTTTGTAATAATTTTTTAAATGCAGCATTGAACTCTGAAAGTGGATCATTAATAGCTATTGACCATTTAAAAAGATCATCAGCGCAGGTAAGAATAAAATAATCTCCCCCGGGGGATGTTTTCTGCACTTTAGCAAGTTTAAAACCATTTCCGGCATTAGAATACTTAGTTGCAAGGTTTGGAACAATGTCTAATGCATTTTTTTGCATTCTTGAATTACTCATTTTTAGAGGCTCAAATATTCGTTGCCTTATCCATTCACTTAGATTTTTGCCCGAAGCCTTTTCCATGATCAACCGCAATAAACCAAAATCAGAATTACAATACATATATCCTTTCCCGGGTTCAATTTCTGGTTCCGGTTGTGTATATAGTAGCCGTAAAAACTGTTCCTTATCAAAACGATTTGACATTGCGCCATGCATCAGTAATAAAGTTGCCCATTCATCAACAAATCCACTGCGGTGATTTAGCAGATCCCAAATCGTTACCTGCTCTGACCATTCGGGTAGTTTTGGAAAATACTTTCTTACATTATCATTCAAAGAAAGAATACCATCGTTCTCCATTAGTTCAGCAGCAATGGAAATAAACTCTCTTGCTTCTGAGTATCCTATTCTTACTACACTTTGATGCGTAAAAGGAACCTGCAGTTCAATACTGGCCATGCCATATGTTTTCTTAGCAATAGGTTTGCCATTTTGCAAAATAGTAACTGCAACACCGGGAGAGTTTTTGTTGTTGAAAGATTTAAAAATGCTGTCTGCAAATTTATCAAGCTTTGTAATGTTTTGTGCAGAAGCATTCCCAAAAGCAATACAAAATAAAAGACAGGCTGTAATAAACTCTTTCATAACAGATTATTATTATGGATGATTCTTCTTTCTTAAAGGTAATTTTTTCCAATACGTTAATTGTCGCCAAATCCATTCAAAAGGTCCATATTGAAAAAAGCGTAACCACAAATGGCTCCAGATAATTTGTACCAACCATATACAAAGCATAATCATGTACACTTCGTAACGTTCCAGCTTTCCATATAAACCGAAACCGATACCATAGAAAATAACTGCACTAACGATGGACTGGGTAAGATAGTTGGTAAAAGCCATTTGCCCCACCGGTTTCATCAATCTAAAAAACCATTGGAAGATGCCAGATTTATACATCAACAGGAGTAATCCAAAGAAGCCAAGAGACCTGAATGTTCTTCCCAATTCAAAAAAACTTAAGGAGGCCTGCTTTGTGTATTCAAAACTGTTAAACTTTGCATCGATCATAGGTTGCATATCATAATACGTTATGAGTAATCCCAAACTCAACCCAAGAGTACAAATAAATGCATACAGTTTTACAGAAGCATTTCCGGTAATTATTCCCAATTTAAAAAAAGCCATACCAATAAACATAAACAGGATTACATCCCATACGCCGAAATAAGAATAATTGAGAATATTATTCAGGTAACGCTCTACTCGATATTCATATACATCTTCATACGAGCCGCTCATCATACGGTTGGCACGTTGCATACGTTTGATCTTACTTTCAGAGGTACTTGCTTTTTTAAATTCTTCCATGTGAGCCAGATGTTCCTGCTGCCGGTCAGTAAGTTTTGTAACCGTTGTATCGATCTTCATGACAACTTCACCTCTTGCAATGGTTCGTTTATCAAGATATAGATTCCTGTTTTCACGGGCAAGCATCAAAAGCAAACACACACCAGCTCCAATTAATAAATTTTCGGGTTCCAGGTTCTGAAAACAAAGAGCAGCAGCCCATATACGCCATAGTCAAACAATATATCACCATGCCAAAGAAAAATATAAATGTTCACCAACCCGAATAAGATGAGCCACAACTGTCTTCTGAAAAAATAATCGGATGCGGAAACGACAGTTTGCAGTCTTTCTTTGCTTTGCATAAAGAGAAGAATACCTGCGCCAAACAACATACTGAATAAAGCACGCTGTGTTCCATCAGCTATCCAGCTTACAAATCGCCAGATAGAATAATTGATCGTTCCATATTCATTTCTTACAATCGGATCTACTGTTAAAAAAGCAAACGAAGGTATATTCATTAGTAATATTCCAAGAATAGCAATACCTCTTAATGAATCAAGAATATCGATTCGTTCTTTTTGTACAACGGGACTAACAGTTAGTGACATTTTGTTTTGTGTTTTATTTCAGGCACCGTATCATTTCAAATATTTTTCAAAAAAAGGTAATAACTCATTGAATATCCTCCCTTCAAAACCTCCGAGCATGTTTCCATGATTACCAATATATTCTTCAGCAAAATGTTTGATACGGTATGATTCCAATTTCTTGCTCAACTGCAAACTGGTATATGGGATATGAGAAAACTCTTCATTACGCCCCCAATCTAATTTCAAAGCAGTAAGGCTTCGTAACTGCGGCAGGTAATGATCAATCATATAAAATGGAAATTGTGATTCCCATTGGCTGATCACTTTTGGATCATAAACAGCACTGTCTTTAACATATGAAACAGGAAAATCTGCAAGCAGTTCTTTTTTTGCAGCATTGGGCGAATACGCCTTTGCCATAGCAGTAAATGCTGCAGCAAAAAATGCATCGAAATCACCAGTCTGTTCCGCTTCATTCAATCCTTTTATTATAGCGTCTTCGTTATTTAATTTACTAATCTGTTTGAATGCCCCACTGGAAAGAGAAAAATCACCATACCAGTTAAGCACGGCTGGACTAAGTGCATACACGGCACTAAACGTATCAGCAAACAGCATCCCCAATTTCAAAGCGCCATTGCCCCCCATTGAATGCCCGCAAAGTCCACGGCTTTTACGGTCAGGTATGGTTCTGAAATTCTTATCCATGTACTGCACAACATCTTTTCCAATATAATCAGCCCAGTTGCCTGTAACAGAAGAGTTGGTATAAAAACTCCCTTGCATTTTTGTATCACTGTTTGGTGCCACAACGATCATAGGGCGCATTTTTCCGGTCTTGATCGCTTCGTCAAGTAATCGTTTAAAATTGATCCATACACGCATCATTAAACTATCATTTCCACCATAACCATGCAGCACATAAATAACCTGGTATCGTTGTGTTCCTTGTTCATAATCGGGAGGTAAGTACACCGTTATTTGGCGCAAAGGATTTTCTCCTGCTTTATTGTTTTGCAAAGAAGGAGCAAGGAATTTTTGAGTGATGACAGATCCTTGTTTTGGTGGCTGAGAATATGCGATGCAAAGCAGGAGCAGGAATATCATCGTTGTTATGAGTTGTTTCATTTTTTTTCCTTTTGTTTATAAAAATTTTTTGTACTACTGATTATTAATCATTCAAAACATTTGGTACCCTTTTAAAAAGCAAAAACTGCTATTGCCCAAATACAATAAAGCCAGATAAGGCCAATCCAGCTTATAGGATGTATTTTTTACAGTGTCGTCCAATCGTAAATAAAGAGGGAAAGGAACAGCATGTTGGGAACTATGACATTAAAGAGTTCTACATTGTCGAAATTAATGCGTCCGGAAAGCCTGTCCAAAATGGGGGGGCCAATTATGTAAAATGTACCTACCTGGATAAACCGCTTGTGCAGAATGGGTTTCTTCCTGTAACGATAGGCCAGCCATATACAGATGGCAAAACTGAACATCAGCATCCGGTTGGCTTTCACAAATAATCGCATTGCATCCCAGCCTTTAAAGACGACCACAAAAATGTAAACAGAAGAGATGAACACCCCCAGCGCCATTATCATGCCGGCAACGCCCCAGCGAATATGTGCTTTATAATTTTTGCTGCGTATAAAACCGCTTTGCACTACCAGCATTATAAACCATGCAAAACAAAACAATCCGTGAATAATGAATTTGGGGTCACTGTTGCTTTTTTGACCTACATTAGTAATGAGGTTATCTGAAAAAGCCACTACCGACATTAGCAGCATCAACATACTGGTTATGAAATAGTAATTTTTCTTCATTGTTATAATTTTTTTATGGAATCGCCGATCGCTTTAGGAAAACCTTATAGGTCCAGCCATCATCCATTAGAGTTTAAAAACCACGTTGCATTTCTTTTTGAACAACAAACCTTCTGAAATGAATCATGTTCACTTTGTCTTTTGAATCCGTATCAAACCATTCTTTCATTTCTTTTTCTGTAAACTGACTCCAGTGGCAACGGGTAGACTTCCAACTTGTTTCTTCTTCTTCATCTGTATAGGTAATAGATATATTGATATACTCATCAGCCACGTAACCTAATCCACCCAGTTGATTGGATTGCTCTTTTTTCCATGCTAGATAATAAAGTGGGTACTTATCAACCCATGCTTGCTGCAAAAGAATTTCTGTGACAATATTGCCAATGTTGCGATGGTCGCTATGCCCTGTATCACCATCGGGTCCAAAAGTGATGATCAGGTTGGGATTTATTTTTTCAATGATGGATTTAATTTCTTTCCGCATTTTTTTTGTTTGCGTAAAATATTCGCCAACACTGGTTCTGCCGCCCATTCCATCATGGTAATTAAGTTGAATTAAAGAATCAACGCCAAGTTCATTACAAGAACATTGCAGTTCTTTTCTTCTTAAAGCAGCCAGTGAATCTCCTTTGATATTGCCGGCATGTTCACGAATACCATAGCGTCCATCTGTGGCAGTAATCAAAATCACTTTATTTTCTTTAGCTAGCTTGGCAATTACAGGGCCAATAGCTGTTTCATCATCCGGGTGAGCGAGAATGACAAGTATTGTTTTGGAAACCTCCTTTGCTTGTGATGATGCAACTGTATTTGCAATTACAAGTATCAGTAGTAAAAAAAAATTGCGCATACGTTAAATGTATAGTTTAGCCTAAGGGATCAATAATTAAGTGGAAATAAGAAGGGTAAAAACCCAACTAATGTAAGCTGGTTGAACAGTAAAAGCCAGAGAAATATTTTTGGAAAAAATACTTTGTTCATTACTGACATGCTTTATTTTTTTAGTCGTAAATACTTTCCATAAGTAAGCATTCGCCATATCCATTCAAGCGGGCCATAATTAAAATGCTTCATCCACCACGTGCTGTATAAAATCTGTAAACTGTAAATACCAATACCAATGGGGAAGAAAATCGCTGGGCCAATATTACCACCTAACCCAAATCCAATTCCGTAGAACAAAATAATACAGATAATAGATTGCATCAAATAATTGGTCAATGCCATTCTGCCAACCGGAGCCAAAAATCTCCACTTTGTAGTTCCATTTGTTTTGATCCATTGCAAACAAAAAGAAGAAACATAAGCAAGGCACAGAGGTACTACACTTAAAACATACATGAACGTGTCAATTAAGCCCATGACTTTAGGCACTGATTTTTCATCAATTTCAAAAATGGCTGTAGCTATTGCCGTTGGTATGCCAATAATAAACCCCCACTTCCTCAACTTTTTAAACAACGAAAAATTATCCTGCAAATGGATATACATCATTTTTCTGCCGGCATAAAAACCAAATAGAAACATACCCAATACTTTAGGGATACGGTTTCCATTCAACAAGTCACCATAACGATAAAAGAATCCGGGCTCCATCCAATTTCGCCAATGCCTCCAGCTATCTGTTGATGTAAAAAGATATTGGGAAACAGTACTATCCTGCGGTATATTATTTTTTGCATCAATAACAGCGGCTTGCTCAAATAATATTTTACCGGGGCTGAATTGAAAGATGACTCTCAACACATCAATTAAGATAGGAGAAAGAACTAATATTGATGCCCAGATGAATAATGTTCTATCTGTGCACTTTCTGAAAAGAGGTAATAGCATACCAATCATTGCATATAGCAAAAGAATATCCCCTTCCCAAAGAAGGAGTACATGACCGGCACCAATCACTGCCAATAAAAAAAGTCTACTATAAAATATTTTTAACGGGTTTACTCCACGTTGTTCATTACGAATAAGTATAACTGAAAATCCAATTCCGAACAATAGAGAGAAGATGCTATAAAACTTTCCATGTACAAATGCAAGTTCTGTTAAGCCAAGTATACCATCAACCGGCCATGTTGCCAATGCTTCTTTTTCCGGTAGTTTGAGAAAACCCCAGCCGGTAAACCCAAATAAATTATCAAGTAACACACCCAATAAAGCAAAACCTCTGAGTGCATCAAGGATATCGGCACGTTCATTAAGTTGAAGTGGCGAAGCAGTTAATTGGTTCATGTATGGTTCACTTTAAAAATGATCATGATTTCTTTTTAAATGTATAAGCCACCGATGGCCACCATGTTATGATGATCTCTGCAATGATCAATGGCACAAACGAAAAGAAATATTCATTCACCACTCTTCTGAAAGTTGGGTCTGTTATATCGCCAAATAAAAAATTCAGAGAGAAGACATCATCAATTCTTACCGCTACAAAGGCAATCACACATACATAACTCCGCACCATCATTTGGCGGTGTGTTTTTATATTTCTTGTTTTAATTGCCCGCCATGCAAACCAGGTACTAAGCACAGCAAATACAGTTAATAAAAAAAGAGAGATGCGGCAAGGGATGCAAGTACTGATCAAAGAAAGTCGGCCTGCAGAAATACCAATCAATACAATCCCAGTCATATAAATTTTACCGGATAAGCGATGAAAAGAGAGAAACCTGTTGCGAATAAATGGCCAGAACTGTGTAGGCCCCAAAAGCAACGCCATACTACCACCAACCATATGCATCACAACCCAAAGTTGGTTCTGAAATAAGCTGTACCTAACATGCGGCTGCGGTAACCATAGAAATAGGCAACTACATTATCGAGAAAGAAATAAACAGAAAGAAGAAGAATGAATGACCAAAAAGCAATAAGGCCTATTGATTTGAAAAGGTGCATGCTGCAGATAGTTTTGCTCTGAATATACTGCAGTTTTTTCGCAAGTTCAAAACTCTGGTAATTGCTGCGTCAATGAAACTTACATAGTTTAAACACAAGCATTAACAAAGAAAGAAGGAAAGTATCAGAAACAAAAAAGCCCTTCAGAAAACTGAAGGGCTAAAATAAATATGGCAGCTACCTACTCTCCCGCATTGTAGTGCAGTACCATCGGCCATGAGGGGCTTAACTTCTCTGTTCGGTATGGGAAGAGGTGAACACCCTCGGCAAAACCACCATAAACTCTTAAATAATATAACATATTGGGCAAGTTGTAAAAGATAGAGGCAATTAAAAAAAATTAAAGCTTACGGGTAATTAGTACTACTCGACTTTACTGTTACCAGTTTTACATCTGTAGCCTATCAACGTCATCGTCTTTGACGGCCCTTAAAAGTAAACTCATCTTAAGGAAGGTTTCACGCTTAGATGCTTTCAGCGTTTATCCTGGCCACACGTAGCTACTCTGCATTGCACCTGGCGGCACAACAGATACACCAGCGGTGTGTACGACCCGGTCCTCTCGTACTAAGGTCATGTCCTCTCAATTTACTAGCGCCCACCACAGATAGGGACCGAACTGTCTTGCGACGTTCTGAACCCAGTTCACGTGCCACTTTAATCGGCGAACAGCCGAACCCTTGGGACCTTCTCCAGCCCCAGGATGTGACGAACCGA
>Ga0163144_10004966_pt1 | contig 29742 bp, 19 predicted proteins | sample OliLak19BULKMAT1_FD_123175 | JGI IMG/M metagenome (GOLD analysis project Ga0163144, IMG submission 123175) | Freshwater microbial mat bacterial communities from Lake Vanda, McMurdo Dry Valleys, Antarctica - Oligotrophic Lake LV.19.BULKMAT1 | ecosystem: Environmental > Aquatic > Freshwater >...
CCCTCCTTGATGTCGTCGTAGCCGACAATCTTCATGCCGCACTCAAGGCCCGCGCGGACCTCCTTGGCATCGTCCTTGATCCGCTTGAGTTGCTCGAGCCGGCGATCGGTCTCCACGACGATGCCGTTGCGCGTGACACGGATGAGCGCATCCCGCTCGATCGTGCCGTCGGTGACGAGGCAGCCCGCGACCGTGCCTACCTTGGAGATCTTGAAGACCTGACGGACCTCGGCGTGCCCGAGGATGTTGATGCGGATCTCGGGCGCGAGCAGGCCCGAAGCGGCCGTGCGGATGTCATCGGTCAACTCGTAGATCACGTCGTATGACCTGATCTCGATACCCTTGATCTCGGCGAGTTGGCGGGCCTTGCCGACCGTGATGACGTTGAAGCCGACGATGATCGCCCGCGAAGCATCGGCCAGCAGGACGTCGCTCTCGGCGATGCCGCCCACCGCCGCGTGCAGCACGCGGACCTTCACCTCGCTGGTGCCGACGCGCTCGATCTCGTTCTTCAGCACATCGACGGAGCCCTGCACATCCGCCTTCACAACGACGCGGATCTCCTTGACCGTCTGGTCCTTCATCTGTGTGAGCAGGCTGTCGAGGGTGACTTTGGGCTGGGCGAGCGAGGTCTCTCGCTCCCGATCCCGGCGCTGCTCCGCGGCCTCCTGCGCCTGCTTGAGCGTGTCCACGATGAAGAACTTGTCACCGGCGTTCGGGATCGTGTCGATGCCTGAGATGCGGACGGGCGTCGCCGGGCCGACTTCCTTGATCCGCACACCCTTGTCGTCGATGATGTCGCGAACGCGCCCGAACGCCCGCCCGACGACGATGAAGTCGCTCACATGCAGGTTACCGTCCTGGACGATGAGGCTTACGGTCGCGCCCCGACCCTCCTCGATCTTGGCCTCGACGACCGTGCCGCGCGCCGGGCCGCCGTAATCGGCCTTGAGGGTGAGAACCTGTCCGGCGAAGTCGAGGTGCTCGAGCAACTCCTCGATGCCCGTGCCCTTGGTCGCGCTGGTCCTGACGATGTCGGTATCGCCGCCCCATTCGCGCGGGTTCAGACCCGCCTCGGCGAGTTGTGAGAGCGTCTGGTTCACACGGGCCTCGGTCGCATCCGGGCGGTCGATCTTGTTGAGGGCGACGACGATCGGCACGCCCGCCGCCTTGGCGTGGTTGATGGACTCGATCGTCTGGGGCATGACGCCCTCGGGCGCGGAGACCACCAGCACCACGATGTCGGTGATCGCGGCCCCGCGTGCGCGCATCGCCGTGAAGGCCTCGTGACCCGGCGTATCCAGGAAAACGATGTTCTTGGTCTCGCCGGCGACGGTGACGGGCACGCGGAACGCGCTGGTCGCCTGCGTGATGCCGCCCGCCTCGCCCGCGGCGACGTTCGCGTTGCGGATCTTGTCGAGCAGACTGGTCTTGCCGTGGTCGACGTGCCCGAGGATCGTGACGATTGGGCCGCGCGCACGCACATCGACGGGCACCCGATCCGTGAACTGGTCCGAGACGATCTGCTCGGCGGTCTTGGCCTCGGTCACCTCGAGTTCGATGTTGAACTCGAGCATGACGTTCTGCGCCGTCGTCGGCTCCATGGCCGAGTTGGCCGTGACCATGATCCCTTGCAGGAACAGTTTCTTGATGATCTCCGAGGCCTTGACGCCCGTGACCGAGGAAAGGTCCTTGACGGTGAACGGCGCAAGCACGAGTACACGTCCGCCGGTCTCGGCAGCGCTGGCGAGACGCTCGTGCGGGTGCGACTGCTCCTGCCGTCTGAGTTGCTGACGGCGGGCCTTGAGGAAGCCACCGGCTCGCGACAACCTCGCCTCGCGCTCGATGAGATCCTGCTCGCGCCACATACCGCCGGCCTGTGACGTTTCCTCTCCGGCCTTGCCGCGACGGCGTGCGGGAACACCGCCGCGCGCCTGATCGCCGGTCGGCACGGGCGCTGCGCCGGGCTTCTTGCGTGCGGTGTTGCGGCGCGGGCTCCTGCCGGCCTCATCGGCAGCGCCTCCCGCGGCAGCGCGGGGCGGGCCGTCGTACCCACCGGCATCGCGCCGGGGGCGGGGCTTATCAACCGGCTCGGGTGCTTCGATGCGAACAACCCGGGGGCCGGAGAGACGGATCTGCTGCTTCACTTCCAGTTTGGGGCCGGCAGTAACGACCTTGGGCCGGATCGGAACGTTCATCGGCGCGGGCTTGACCGTTGGTCCCGGACGCAGGGCGTGCGGAGCCGGGTGCGAGTGCTTCTCGCTCGCTGGTGCGCCGGATTTCCCGCTGTGCGAGTCGCTGTGGCCATCCCCCGGATGCGCGGGGGCATGGGTCGTGTGTGCAGGACGGTGCCGATCCGCCGCACCGCGAATGCGCGGCGCATCGGGTTCATCTTCCATCTCGGCATCGTCGTCGACCGGCTGGTCATCACCCGCGGGCGCTGCGGTTGTCGGCTGCGAGCGACGGCCTGTCGGCTCGCTGGTCACGGTTTCGGTGGGTGCGGCCTCGGCTGTGGCGATCCCGCCGCCATCGCCGTCAGCGCTGCCGGCCTCCGCCTTGGACTTCACCCGTGAACGGCTGGCCCGCTTGGGCGATGCGCGCAGAGCCTCCACGTCCACATGGCCCGTGGTCTCGACCGCGTTCGCGGCAGCGCCCGCGCTGAACCACTCACGGATGCTGGCCTCCAGCCCCGCCGACACGGTGCTCATGTGGCCCTTGATGCCGCGATCCCCCTCCCTGGGGATGCCCTCGGCCCAGCACTTCTCGACGACCGCCTTGGGCGGCACGCCGAGTTCCTTCGCAATCTCCGAAATCCGCTTGGTAGCCAACTGCTTCTCCAGCCCTTGCCGATCGTTCCAAAGACAACTTCCGCACCGTCATCGCCGCCGGGTCCGACCCGGAGCGTCCGATCCGACCAACTCAGGTTCCGCCGAGAATGTCCGCCGCGCGAGCATCGTCCTCGGACGCGACGGGCACCGACCCTTCGACAGCGCCGGTGAGCATCCGCGCTGTCGCGGCCTCATCCTCGGCACGCCGCTTCTCGGTCTCTTCCTTGGCCTTCTGCTGCTCCTGCGCCACGGTCTTGGCCCGCTCGGCACACACACGCATCATCTCCGAACCCTGCGCATCGCTCACGCCCAGTTCGGTCTGGATCACTTCCGCCCCGACCTCCTCGATGTCGAACACGCTGATCATGCCCAGCGCGGCGAGGCGGTCCACCATCTCCTCGGTGATGCCCTCGACGGTGAGCAAGGTCTGCTGCAGCGTTTCCAGGCCCTTGTTGAACTCCTCGGGCGTGAGAATGTCAACATCCCATCCGGTGAGCCGCGCCGCGAGCCGCACGTTCTGGCCCCGCTTGCCGATCGCCAGGCTGAGTTGGTCGTCGCGCACGACAACGGTTGCACGACCCAACTCAAAGCACAGCGAGATCTCCTGCACCTCCGCGGGCTTGAGCGCGTTCTGGATGAGGATCTGGCTCGACTCGTTCCAGCGGACAATGTCGATCTTCTCGCCGTTGAGTTCGTCCACGATGTTCTTGATGCGGCTGCCGCGGACTCCTACGCACGCTCCCACCGCGTCCACCTTGGAATCGACGCTCGACACCGCGATCTTCGTGCGGTAGCCGGCCTCGCGCGCCATCGCCTTGATCTCGATGATCCGCTCCGCGACTTCCGGCACCTCGACCTCGAAGAGCCGCTTGATGAAGTCCGGGTGCGAGCGGCTGAGCACGATCTTCACCTGGTTGCCCACATCGCGGACATCCAGGATCAGGCATCGCACGCGGTCGCCGGGCTGGAACTGCTCGCCGGGGATCTGCTCGCTCCGCGGCATGAACGCCTCGGCCCGATCAACGGTAACCACCAGCGAGCCGCCCTCGTACCGCTGCACGGTGCCAGTGGCGATCTCGCCCACGCGCTTGGAGAACTCCTCGAAGACGCTCTGCCGCTCATCATCTCGGAACCGCTGGATCATCACCTGCTTGAACGTCTGCGCCGCGATTCGGCCCAGTTCCTGCGGGCTCATTTCGAGCGGCTCGCCATGCCGGAACAACTTCAACTGTCCGCTCAGCGGGTCGAGCGTGCAGGCGAACTCCTCCGCGTCCAGTGTATTGAAATGCTTGCGGGCGGCCGACACCATCGCCTGCTCGAGATCGCGCACCAGCATCGTCTTGTCGATCTTGCGGTCGCGCGCGATCGAATCGAGTATCCGCATCATCTCCTGCGTGTTCATGCCTGCTGCGCTCATGCTTGTCCTGCCTGCCTTGATGGCTGAGTTGCCGGGTTATCTGGATTTTCCGATGACGCAAGAGTCCCAAAAACACGAAAGCCACGAACGCCGATCACGCTCGTGGCCCTTCAAGGGCGCGATGGCCCGTCCCGCGAGGGCACGGATCACCGCCGGAAGCAGTGCGCCCCGGTCAGACCATCCCCACCTCCGGGAAAGATCCGCCCGCGGGCATGCTTGCCGCGAGGCCGTGACGCTCGGACGGAGAAACTCCGCCCGCGGGTTTCACGGTGGCCTCACCAGGCATGGCTGTGAACCGTCTTCATGCCACTGCTTCCTCAAAAGAACACTGCGTGCGTAACCAAAATGTCCGGTCATAGTACGGAGCCACAGCCGGATGGGTCAATCTCCCTCGACCTCAGGATTCCGGACTTTCCCCGGTAGCGGTGGTCCGGGAGCGGTTTTTAGCGGGTCTAAACCCGGTCGTTGGGCTGGATCGGCCGAAGCACCTTCAGCGCACGCTGCCCCTTGTACTGGCCGATGTGCGCCAGAAACCGCTTCTGATCGCCCACCGAGACCAGGACGTGCCCGCTCGCCGGGCGCTCGGTCACCACCACATCGCCGACCGCAAGACCCATCAGGTCACGCATGGTGATGGTCGTCTCGGCCAGCACCCCCGTCACCGTCACCGGTGCGAGATTGAGCGTCCCGGCGATCCGCCGGTGCATGTCCGGGCTCTTGATGAGCCGCGCCGTGTTGAACCACGACTGGGAGGCCAGTTCCTCCATGATCGGCTCGATCACGTTGTATGGGATGCACAGGTTCATTGTGCCCGCGCGATTGGCCATCTTCAGTTCAAATCCGATGACCACCACGACCTCGTTGGGCGGCACGATCTGCACGAGTTGCGGGTTGCTCTCGGTCGCGGCGATCTTGAAGTCCAGTGCCTTGATCCCCGCCCACGCCTCCGCCAGCGCCAGCAGGCCGCGCGAAGTCACCTTGCCGATCAGTCGCGTCTCGATCATTGTCATCGGACGCTGCGGGATGAACAACTCCGCGTTCGTCCCGCCCAGCAGGCGGTCGATGATCGGATAGATAATCAGCGGCGAGATTTCCAGGCACATCTGGCCCTCGAGCGGCTTCGCCTCGATGAGGTTGAAACTCGTCGGGTTCGGGAGGCTCGAGATGAACTCCGCGTAGGTCATCTGCTCGCAGTTGGCGACCTTCACCTCGACGATCGTGCGGAGGAAACTCGACAGTGCAGCGCCGAAGTTGCGGGCGAACCCCTCGTGCAGCGTCTGGAGCGCCCGCATCTGGTCCTTGCTCACGCGCTCGGGCCGTTTGAAGTCGTAGGGCCGCACCTCGACGTGCTCGAGGTCGCGACGGTGGCGCGAGAAGATCTGTACGCTGGCCTCTTCCTCCTGCACATCGCCGGAATCCACCGCCGCGAGCAGCGCATCGATCTCGGATTGGTCGAGGACTTCGGACATCGGGGGCGTGCTCGTGGAAGCGGACGAAGGAAGTGCGTGGCAGGCGCGAGACAAGGCGAAGGGAATAGTGACGGCGCAGAGACAACCGGCAGCCCGCCCTGCCGCTCCCGGAGTATCGGACGCTGTGCGGCCCCCGCTTGAGGCCGAGGCTCTCCGCAGCGATCGCCGGGCCATCGCTACGATGAATCGTCATCCTTGGTACTCGCCCGCGGGTGGCCGCCGCCAGCCCCCCACGGCCACCCGGGCAACCCCTTCCCCACCTCGACGGTTGAATGATCGCCATGCGAATCCCGCTGACACCGCTTGCTTCACTTCTCTTGTGCTCCTTGCTGCTGCTCGGCCTCACGGCACGGGCGGTTGCCCAGCGCGATGGCATCGCGGTGCAGGCCCGTGCTATTCCGCAGTTCAGCACAGTCAGCCCCGCCGGCCAGATCGTCATCGCGATTGTGCTCGATCACGAAGATACCTGGCACACCTGGCCCTCCATCGTGACCACGCTCCCCGACGAAATCGCCGCGATGGCGATCCGAACCGAGTTTCTTCTTCCCGCACCGCCCGCATGGGCAACGCTCGATGGCGTGCAATATCCCGAGGCACACCCCGACCGTGTAGCCAACCCCAGTGGCGGCGAGCCTGTGAGAGTCCCGCTGTTCTCCGGTCATGCCATCGGGTACATGCGGGTAACACTCGCGCCCGATGCGCCGCTCGGCGAACAGGTGCTCTCGCTCGGCATCAACTTTCAGGCGTGCGATGCAACACAGTGCCAGTTCCCCGAAGAGCAGGAACACACGGTCAAGTTGAACATCGTCGCGCACGGGAGCGCATCGCCCGTTCCCCCCAACGAGCCCGCACTGTTTGCATCGTTCGACTCAACCAAGTGGGGCGCAGCACCGAGCGCACCGGCGAATCGGCCCGTTGATCCCGGCACGCAACCAGTTGAACCCACAGCACCCACTGCCGCAGGTGGTGCGTCATTCTTCGGCTTCAACCTCGGTTCCAGTTTCTTCCTTGTCGCACTCGCTTCGGCGCTGGGCGGCTTCATCCTCAACCTCACACCCTGCGTCCTCCCTGTGATACCCATCAAGGTTCTCACGCTCACGCAGCACGCCTCCAGCAGGAGGCACGCCCTCCTCCTCGGCTTGTGGATGGCCTTCGGAGTGGTCGCCTTCTGGACCGTCATCGGCATCCCAATGGCCCTCATCAGCCGCCACCTGGACCCCTCGCAGTTCATCTTCGGGATCTGGTGGGTCTGCATGACCATCGGTCTGATCATCGCGATCATGGGCCTGGGCATCATGGGCCTGTTCACATTCAATCTGCCGCAGGCCGTCTACATGGTCGACGCCAAGGCCGACAGCCCGCTCGGCTCGTTCCTCTTCGGCGTGCTCACTGCTGTCCTCGGCCTGCCCTGCTTCGGCCTGTTCGCGGGAGGTCTCCTCGCCGCCGCGGCCACCATGCCCGACTTCCTCGTCATGACCATCTTCATCGGCCTCGGCGTAGGCATGGCCGCGCCGTACCTGGTTCTCTCCGCATATCCGCAACTCCTGAGGTTCATGCCCCGCACCGGCCCCGCCAGCGAACTCGTCAAACAGGTACTCGGGATTCTGCTTCTCGCCGCCGCCGCGTTCTTCGTCGCCGCCAGCATCTCAACGCTCCTCTCCGACTACCCCTACCTCGCCGGCTCGATGACGTGGTGGGCCGCGGGGTTCTTCATCGCGATCGCCGGAATCTGGATGACCATGCGCACATTCCAGATCAGCAAGCGCGTGGTGCCGCGGCTCTTCTTCCCCTTTCTGGCGATCGCCATGACGCTTGGCATCGGACTCTTTGCAAACAACCAGTTTGCGAGTGACCGCAAGAGTTTCCTGGCGCGCGAAGCCGCGCTCGCTTCCCAAGGTGCATCAGGCGAGGTCCCCGCGGGCGTCTGGCTCCACTACACACCCGAACTTCTGGCAACGGTCCGCGAGTCGGGCCGTCCCGTCTTCCTCGACTTCACCGCCTCCTGGTGCATCAACTGCAAGGCCTTCAAGGCCGCGATCCTCGACCCCGAGCCCCTCGCCACCATCTTCAAGGACCGTGGCGTTGTCCTGATGGAGGTCGATTGCTCCTCGCGGAAAAGTGTGGGCTCCAAGTTCCTCAACGAACTCGGCCGCACCGGCGTGCCCCAGTGGGCCGTCTACGGACCGGCCGATGCAGAGCCCACCTTCGTCACCATCACCCCGCCCAGCGTTCAGCTCGTGCTCGACGCCATGAGCATGGCCGGAGTTCCCGATGCCGCGGCGGTCTCCGCCGCTGCCGTCCCCGTCGTGCCGCCCGCCACGCCGGTCATTCTCCCGACAGGATCACCCACCAACCCCTGACTCCTCCTCCACTTGACTCCCCGCCCTGACCCGCCGATAGTCTCACCGCTTCGCGGGCGTAGCTCAGTGGTAGAGCGCTACCTTGCCAAGGTAGAAGTCGAGGGTTCAAGTCCCTTCGCCCGCTTTCCCGACTCGGGCCCTTGAAACACAGGGCCTCCAGACCAATCGCACAGATGCCCCGTCGCTCGCGGGGCGTTTGTGTTTTTGGCCTCGAATCGTGGCATCGAGCTTCCGCTCGATGATGCGCGAAGCGGCATTCGGCCCAACTCCGATAACTCCATCATCGCTTCCCCCATATCTGTCCTTTCCGAACCTGTGGGAACACGGACGTTCCGTTAGACTCGCGTCGTGCCCGACCCCGCAGACCACCCCGAAGCTCCCCCGACCGCATCCGGCCCGCTATTGCGCAAACTTCCACCGAGCCCCAGCGTGCACCCGCCGCGCTGCCGCAGTTGCGGCTACGTCCTCCAAGGTCTCGACGGCATCCACGCCTGCCCCGAGTGCGCGACCTACTTCAATCTCGCCGACGCGTCCACCTTCAGCCTCATCGCGCCATTCAACGCATTCCGCTTCTGGATGCCTGGCGTCGCGCTCGCCGTGGCGTTCATGCTCCTCAGCATCCCGCTCATGGCCTTCGGCTTCGGTGCCTGGGGCTGGTCGCTGTTCCTCGCGCTGCCGGCCGCCGCCGGCGCGCTCGCTGCCTATCGCTTCCGCGTCACCGCATTCGTCCTCCCGATGATGGGATTCCTGCTGACTCTCACGTTCCTCGGCGGCATGGCCGCGGCCGGGCTCAGCGGCATCTTCTGCTCGCTCATACTCCTCGGAATGGTCCTCGTGCCCGTCTTCGCCGGAATCGGCGCCGGCGCGGGCCTTCGCGTCGTGCTGCAAGAACGAGGCTACGACCAGGCCGGCTGGCTCCCACTTCTCATCATCGCCTCCATCCCCTACCTCTGCATCCCCCTCGATAAGTGGACCACGCCCACACCAACTCCCGAAACCGTCTCCACCTCCACCATCATCAACGCCTCCGCAGATGAATGCTGGGACGGTCTCGTCTTCTACGAGGAAGTCACCAACCCGCCGCCGTGGATCCTCCGCATCGGCCTCGCACGGCCACTCGCCACCCGCGGCCCATCACACTCCCCCGGCGACCGCCGCGTCTGTGTCTACAACCGCGGCACAATCTCCAAGCAGATCCGAAGCGCCGAGCCCGGCCGCGTCCTCTCCTTCGATGTGCTTGAGCAGCACATCGGCTACGAGCGCGACCTTCTCCTCCTCTCGGGCAGTTTCACCTTTGAGCCCATCGACGCCGACCGCACCCGTGTCACGCTCGCATCCACTTATGAGCCCCGCCTCACGCCGCGATTCTGCTGGCGCTGGGGCGAAAAGATCGCCTTTCGCACGCTGCACGGATATGTCCTGGAAGGCATCTCACTCAACACCGACGCCGTCTCACAATCAGTACCACCGTCCCCGACTGTCGCGGCGAGTGATGCACGATGATTTCAATCTCCATCACTCCCGACTGGCGCATCGACGCCCGCTGCACCGCCGATCTCCCCCTCCCCGCCGCAGCGATGTGGTCCCACATGCGCGATGTCGAGCGATTCCTCACCGATGACCCGCTGCACGCCGAGGTCGTTTTCGACTCCCTCCCTGCGCCGCAGCACTCGTTCGTCGGCGCGAAGCTGACCATCCGCCACCGCCTCTTCGGCATTGGCCCCGATCGCATCGGCCGCATCCTCACCTGGCGCGAGGGACGCGGCTACGCCGTCAGCGACCTCTCGCGCCGCGGCGTCGATCGCGCTTTCCCGCACATCTGCGCCTTCGACCTCGCGCCCCGCGGTGATTCTGCCTGCACACTCACCGTCTCCGCACGCGGCAAGTGGACCGCAACATGGACGCCCCGTCCGCTCGTGCGCCTCTGGCTCTGGTGGGTGCTCGCGGCAACCGAGGCAAGGCTTCGCGCCAGTTTGCTCGCCAGGTCGGTTCCCTAGCATCGACACACTGCCGCAAGCCCGGAAGACTCGCCCGCACGATGCGGAGTTCTTACGAGCCGCCGCGCCACCCACAAAGGCCATCCGATGCTCCCTCAAACTCTCCGCGCCGCTCTCGCTCTCTGTCTCTTCGCGGCGATCGCATCTCATGCCAGCGCCCAGGACATCAAGTGCGAGAAGTACACGCTCGGCAACGGCCTTGTCGTCATTCTCCACGAGGACCACACGCTCCCGGTCGTCGCCGTCAACCTGTGGTACTACGTCGGCGCGAAGGATGAGCCGCCGCGCCGCTCGGGCTTTGCCCACCTCTTCGAGCACCTGATGTTCATGGGCACCGAGCGTGTTCCCGGCAACGAGTTCGATGTGCTGATGGAGACCGGCGGCGGCTCCAACAACGCGAGCACCAGTCTCGACCGGACCAACTACTTCTCATCTGGCCCTTCCGAACTCCTGCCGACGCTTCTGTGGCTGGATGCCGACCGCCTCGAGGACCTCGGGCGCACCATGACCCAGGAGAAACTCGACCTGCAGCGCGATGTCGTTCGCAACGAGATCCGCCAGAACGTCGAGAACACGCCCTACGGACGCGCGGAGGACATCGTCTACTCGCTCATGTACCCCGTCGGCCACCCGTACGTCAACGCGGTGTACGGCTCGCACGAGGACCTGGAGGCCGCGACCGTCGGCAATGTCAAGGACTTCTTCGCCAACTTCTACATCCCCAACAACTGCTCGCTCGTCGTATCGGGCGACTTCGACACCGCCGAGGTCAAGCCGTTGATCGCGGAGTTGTACGGCTCCCTGGCGCGCTCCCAGCCCCCCGGCCGCAAGCCCGACATCAAGTACCCCGAGCCGCGCCTCGGCCGCGTTGCCCGCATCACGATGCTCGACAAGGTGGAACTGCCGCGCGTCACCTTCGTCTTCCATTCCCCGCCGCTCTTTGCCGAGGGCGATGCCGAGATGGACCTTCTCGCCTCGATCCTCGGCGGCGGGCAGTCCAGCCGTCTCTACCGGCGACTCGTCATCAAGGATGAGACCGCCGTCGATGTCACGGCCTACCAGAACTCCGCGCACCTCGGCTCGCTCTTCCAAGTCGAGGTGACCACGCGCCCGGATGCCGACCTCAACGCCGTCGAGGCCGCGATGGAAGAAGAACTTGCGCAGATCGTCTCCGGCGGCATCGAGCCCGCCGAACTCGAGCAGCAGAAGGCGTCCACCGAACTTTCGCAACTCGCCCGCCTGCAATCCAATCTCGCCGTGGCCGACCAACTCAACGCCTACCAGTTCCACTTCGGCGAGCCCAACTCCTTCAAGCGAGACCTGGACCGCTACCGCAACGCCACGTCGGCCGGCGTGCAGGCATGGGCCACGACCGTGCTGACGCCCGACTCCCGCGCGATCATCCGCGTGGTCCCCGAGGAGCCCGAGCGCGCTGAGACACCGCGCGATGCCCGTCCGGATTCCGGCACGCCCGGCGACTTCAGGCCGCCCCAGCCCCAACCCTTCACCCTTTCCAACGGGACCAAGGGCCTCCTGTGGAACAAGGCCGACCTCCCTCTGGTCTCGATGCTGATCCAGTTCCAGTATGCGCAGGGCGGGCCGCTCATCGCCAACGAACAGGCGGGCCTGACCGCGCTCACCGCACGAATGCTCGATGAGGGCACGGGCGACCTCGACGGCGTGGCCTTCGCGCGGGCGATGGAATCCCTGGGCGCGAGTTTCGGCGCGGGCGCGAGCACCGAGAGCGCCGCGGCGAGCCTCACCGTCCTTCAGCGAAACTTCCCTGCCGCCGCCGCGCTCGCGGCCCGGGCACTCCGCGAGCCAAGGCTCAACGAATCTGACTGGGAACGCGTGAAGGGTCTGCACCTCGACGAACTTCGCCAGGAGCAGGAAGAGCCCGCGGCGGTTGCTTCCAAGGCCGCCGCACGCACACTCTTTGGAGACAGCCACCCGTACGGCGTTCCCACCGGCGGCTCGCTCGCGACGGTCGAGAATCTCACGCTTACAGATGTTCAACAAGCACATTCGCTGGTCTTCAATCCGGTCAACGCGACCATCCTGATCGCCGGCAATGTCACCGTCGAAACGGCCAAGGCCGCGCTTGATACGGCGTTTGCGGGCTGGATGTCGGGGCCGATGCTGCGGAGCCGTCTCTCGGTTTCGGCCCTGCCCGCGCTCCCGCCCTCGGGCGACAAACTCCGGCTCTTTGTCATCGACCGCCCAGGTGCTGTGCAGACCGTGATCCGCTTTGCCATGCCGGGGCCGACGCTCGCATCGGAGGACCGCGCCCGCCTCCGCGTCCTCAACACGCTCTTTGGCGGCTCGTTCACCAGCCGTCTCAACCAGAACCTGCGCGAGGCCCACGGCTACACCTACGGCGCTCGCTCCTCCTACGCCATGCAGCCCTCGGCCGGGTGGTTCACCGCGAGCGCGGCTGTCCGCGCCGATGTCACGGGACGCTCGCTCGTCGAGTTCCTCAAGGAGTTCGAGCGCATCGGCGCGGGCGACATCACCGAAGCCGAGGCCGAGAAGGCCCGCAAGACGTTCCGCGCCGACTTGATCCAGGACTTCGAGGGCCTGTCGGGCACGCTCGGCCAGGCGGCGGACCTGCTCGCCGCACGCCTGTCGCTGGACGTGATAGCCGCCGACCTCGCGCTCGCGGCGGGGCTGAAGGCTTCCGACCTGAACGCGCTGGTGAACGTGAAGGCGGGCGACAGGACGGCGATGCCGCTGAACAAGGGCGTGCTGGTGCTTGTCGGCGACAAGAAAACGATCATGGAGCAGATCGGTCAGGCCGGGCTGTCCGAGCCGGCGGAGTTGGATGCGGATGGGAACCCGGTGAGATGAGTTTCGTCAGTTCCTGCGGCGACAGAGGGGCATGAGTACGCTTGGCAAAGCCTCACCCCACCGCCGCGTTCGCCCGCTTCGCTTCCGCCAGCATCTCGCGCAGTGCGATGATGTGCGCCGGACTCCAGCCGCCCCCCACTCCAGCCCCCGGCGCGGCAAGTGCATGGCTCACCTGCGCATCATCGGCATGATCGTGATGACGGTCGTCCCCCAGCCCCGCGCCCCTCGACAGGCGCATCTTCGCCAGGAACATATCCCGAAGCCGCGGCGCATCGGCGATTCCCTCGATCAGTCCCATGTGCGCGTTCCCGCCCTGCTGCGAGGGGTGCCCGCCGCCCCCGCCGCCGCCCGCGGTCTGGATGACCACGGTCGCGATGCCGAACAGTCGCTGCACGGGTCCCTGGCTCACGGTCACGTTCTGGATGTTCTCGAACGTGATCGTGGTTTCGTGGATCACCCAGATGCCGCGGCGGATGCGGATGCTCCGGTCGGTCATTACATACCACATGGTGTCGTAGCGCAAATGAATCGCGATGTAGGCAATGATGTCCGGTACGATCGCGATGATCAGCATGGGGATGAACATCAGCCCGCCGATCAGCGGGTCGACGACCGCGATGGCAAGCCAGCCTCCCACGATCGCGATGTCGAAGAGCGCGAGCAGGATCCAGAACAGGCACTTGCGCATCGCCAGATACTTCGGGGAGGGCTTGAACTTCTCCGGCTCGCGCCCGTCGTGCGACGGCAGTCCCGGCGGCTCCCGCGGCACGTTGAACAGGTCCGACAGAACCCCCCACACACCCTGATAGATCCATTCCGTTGCGCGTTCGACAGGCTTTGCGGGCTTGCTTGCAGGGGGAGTGCTCACGCGCCACCCCCGCCGCCGCCTGCGGGACCGGCGGTGCCTGGGGTTCGACCGCCCCCGCCGCCGACACTGCCGTCCGCTTGGACCTCGCGCCGCTCGAGTTTGGTCCGCACAAGGGCGAGTTCATCCCGCATCTGGCGCAGGAGTTTGAGGGCTTCATCGTCCGCGGCGTGATCGGTGGCGAGCGCGACAGTCGGCCCCGTAGAAGAAGCGAGATGTGCGGCGGGCGCGACTGTCGTGCCAATACGCGTAGCGCCCGCCTGACTCTTCGCGCCGCGCATCTGCTCATACAGAAAGTTGCGAAGGGCATCGTATTGCAGCACGCCGTCAATGGTGAGTTCGGGCGTTGCGCTGCCCGATGCGGTCTGCACGGCGATGCCCGCGAGGCCGAGCCACCGCTGGATGAGGCCGCGGCTGACGTGGATGTCCTGGATGCGGCGGTAGGTGAGATACACCTCGTGCCGCCACAGGATGCCCCAACTCGCGGCGATTCCTTCATCATCAAAGCGGTAGCGGAGGGTGTGGTACTTGAAGAGCATCGGCCAGATGACGATCACGCACAACGGCCCGGTCAGAAGCGCGCAGATGACGTAGTACCTGAGCAGCACCGGGTCGGGGCGGGTGATAGCCCGGGGCTCAAACCCGTTGGCAGGTGCGCTGGGCTGGTGCTCGATCATGTCGTCTCCCGGAGTGCCGCGCGGGGGGGAGGGGCGGTGGATACCGCTTGTTGGGCTTGCGACTGCGTGGCATTCCGCGCCCGATTGGGACTCCCAGCACCAAAGCGTACCGCGAGGCGCAGCACGATGTCGCCAAGGCCCGCGCCTGAAAGACATCCGTCGTCCAAAGTGTTGACAACCCCCAGCAATATACCCGGCGGGAGTTGAACCCACAACCTCTGCCTTCGGAGGGCAGCGCTCTATCCAGTTGAGCTACGGGTACTCGTTCCAGTGCGCATCCGCACAGTCGCCGATGCTACGATCGGCCCGCGCGCAAGGCAACCGATTTCCCGCCTTCGCACCCGCCGCCGAACAACATGAGCCCGCCCGCGCACCGCCCACTTCCGCACACCGTTCCGACGCCGCTGTGGGCGGTGCTGGCCTTCACGTTCCTGAACTCGATCGGCTCGGCGGTGATCTCGCAGGGCATCTTCTTCATCGCGCGCGAGGCCTATGGCTTCGGCCCCGCCGAGCGGTTCGGCCTCGGGCTTGTCTACGGCCTGACGTACATCCCCGGCGCGCTCTTCATCGGTCCCCTGCTGCGCCGCCTCCGACAGAGCGGCTCGCTTTCGCCGCGCGCGGTGCTGGGCGTGGTCATGGTGCTCATGGCGCTCATCTGCTGGCTGCCGTGGCTGGCGGAAGCGATGCAACAGGTGCCGAGGGTCGGTGGGGTCGCGGGGGGGGGAGGAACCGGCGCGGCCGGCGCTCCCGGCCGTCCGGCGTGGTCGCTCTGGGTGGTGATCGCGCTCTACAGCCCCCTGAGCGGCGCGATGTGGCCGATGGTCGAGGCCTTCCTTGCCGGTGGACGCTCCGACCACCAACTCCGCTCGGCCACCGGCAAGTTCAATGTGTGCTGGGCGGGCGCGCTCGTCGTTTCGCTCCCGGCCATCGGCCCGCTCATCGAGTGGGACGCACTGCTCTCGATGCAGGGCCTCAGCGCGATCCATCTTGCCGCCGCGGCGGTCCTTCTGACTTTCAATACCCAACCCGGCGGCCACCCGCCGCACCACGAACACGCGCCCCACCCGCCCGTGTACTCTCAACTTCTCGCCTTCCTTCGCGTTCTTCTGCCCACAGCGTTCCTGTTCATCAGCACCCTCGCGCCATACTTGCCCGGCGCTCTGGGCGCTCTGGGCATCGAGACCACGCTCGCGACCACCGTCGCCTCCACCTGGTTGCTTTCGCGCGTGCTGACCTTCCTCGTCATGGAACGGTGGCACGGCTGGCACGGCAGGTGGAGCACCGTGCTCATCGGCGGAACCGTGCTGCTCGCGTCCTTCGCCGTTGTCGTCCTCGCCCCCATCGCACTGCCCGGGGGCGGAACCGTCGCCCTCGCCGCCGTCATCGCTGCGCTCGCGGGCTTCGGCATCGGGGTCGGCATCATCTACTGTTCCGCGCTCTACTACGCGATGGAGGTCGGCGCGGCGCAGGTCGATGCCGGGGGGACCCACGAGACGCTCATCGGCATCGGCTACACCGTGGGGCCGGCCTGCGCCCTCGCCGCTATCGGCGCGACGCACACTCGCCTTGCCCCCACGACGGGTTATGAGCCCATCATGGCGGGGCTGGTGTGCGTGGTCGCGGTCCTCGCGGCGGGATACGGCATTCGGGTTGCCCGTCGATCAACTGCCGCGGACAGACTGGCACCGGCCGAAGTCCAGACTCGCAACCCGTAGGGTTTTCGGGCGGTATCGAAGCATGCCTTGGGAGGGGCACACCGCGCCACGCGGGCGCCGATTGGAAGCCCCCTTGCCACCGGCTGCCCTTCAAGGCCTCCTCAGACCCTCGGAATGCATGCCTGAACGGGGAACCGTTTCAGTTATGATGCCTAACTGCGGTGTTCGTCGATGCGTTTACCTCGACCCACTGGGGTCGCATCGCGCGGTGGTCGATCCGTAACGCCGTGAACAGGTGGGGTATTTGCCCGAGTCAGGCAATAATTTACTCATGCGGTAGAACGGTTACCCCTCATTTTTCGTACAAAGTTCGGACACCACGTCTGTGCCCCGTTCACCCTGATGTGAGGTTTTGACATGAAGATCCCCCGCGCGGCCCGGTTCGCCCTCCCCACGATCCTTTCATTCGCGGGGCTCGCCACGTTGGCTCTCCCGGTCGGCCCGGCATGGGGTCAGGTCACGACCATAGAGCCGCAGTCGCAGGTCGCGACCGTGGGCGACTTTTCCAGCCGCGCCTGGACCGCTGCGCAGGGCAACAAGTCCGACGACCTGCTGGCCCTGTGGCACCGCCTAGAAGGCGAGAATGTCCCCGAGTCGCTGGGGACGCTGCGCCAGGCGTTCGCCTCGCTTGATGCGAACATCGCCAAGCGCGAGGCGACGCGTGCGGAGAAGATCGCCGAAGTCGAGACCAAACTTGCCGAGAAGATCGCTCAGGCCGACCCGGTCGCGATCTCCGATGCCATCAAGTTCGCCGTCGAACTCTACATGCTCACGCCCGCGGACAGCAAGCCCGCCTTCCTTCAGGAGGCCCGCATCGCGGACCTCGTGACCCGCGCCGATGCCGCAGCGCGACACGCCGAACGCAAGAGCGACTGGTTCACGTCCAATGAACTCTTCTGGCGGCTGAATGTGCTGCTCGAGGAGACTGGGCGATACAAGGAGGATGTGAAGCGCATCGGCCAGCGCCTGGGGATGATCCGCCTGTACACGCCGGAGCGTTTCTGGCAACTCCGAAACGATGAGCGCCTGCGCGATGGCAAGGACGCGCTGCCGCCGTTCAACGGTCTGGGCGAGGACTTTCGCGCGAAACTCGAGGGCGTCAAGGAACTCACGGTCGCGCGGGCGATATTCAGCGCGTGCCGCCAGCAGATCGACAGAGTCCCGATGCGCGATGCGTTGACCGGCGGGCTCGAGGCCATCCGCGTGATGGTCGCGACCGATGACCTCCGCGCCGCGTTCCCGACCCTCGCCAACGAGGAGGCCTGCGCCAAGATGCTGGCGTTCATCGCCCAACGCACCGAGGAACTGGCCAACCCCACGACCATCATCTCGAACAACACCCTCGTGGACATCATCAAGGACACGATCGCCACCAGCAACGCGACCGTGCAACTCCCCGAGACCGCCGTCCTCCACGAGTTCGGCAACGGGGCCATGCAGAAGTTCGACGAGTTCTCCGCCATCATCTGGCCCGATGAGGTCGCACGCTTCAACCGCATGACCCAGGGCAACTTCCGCGGCGTGGGCATCCAGATCCAGCCCGATGAAGAGTCGCAGATGATCAAGGTCATCACGCCCATTGAGGGCACGCCCGCGCAGCGCGCCGGCATCCGCCAGAACGATTTCATCCTACGGATCGACGGCAAGTCCGCCATCGGCATCACGGTCAACCAGGCCGTCGATCTCATCACCGGTCCCGCCGACACGGGCGTGACTCTCACGATCCAGCGCTCCACCGGCGAGAGCGATGAGGGCGGCAAGGACCTGGTCAGCGAGATCGACTTTCCCCTCACGCGTCAACTCATCCCGCTGGCAACCGTGAAGGGCTGGAAGCGGGCCGGGCCGCGCGAGGACGAGTGGGACTGGTACATCGATCCCATCGCCGGGGTCGGCTACATCCGCCTCCTGCAGTTCACCGAGGACACTACCAAGGATCTGCACGCCGCCATCGAGCAGATGCGCCGCGTCGGGACGCTGCGCGGCATTATTCTCGACCTCCGCTTCAACCCCGGCGGCCTGCTCACGGAGGCCGTCAGCGTCGCCAACACCTTCATCCGCGAGGGCACGATCGTCTCGACGCAGGGCACCACGCCAGGTGAGGTCAAGCGGGCAACCCCTTCAGGTACGCGGCTCTCGGGAGTGCCGCTCGTGGTGCTGATCAACGAGGGCTCGGCCTCGGCGAGCGAGATCGTCTCGGGCGCTATCCGCCACTACGCCGACAGCGGCGACATCGACGCGGTCATCGTCGGCCAACGCTCCTTTGGCAAGGGCAGCGTGCAGAATGTCTTTGATCTCTCCGACGACTCGAAGATGAAACTCACCACGCAGCACTACAAGTTGCCCGATGGGCGCATCCTCCACCGCCGCCCCGGCGATTCGATCTGGGGTGTGGACCCCAACCTGCGCGTCGAAATGCTGCCCGAGCAGGAGGTCGAGGCCCTGAAACTGCGTCAGGATGCCGATGTGCTGCCCATCGACGAGAAGGGGCGGATCGTTGCTTCCAAGACCCCGCCGCCCGACCCCCGCAGACTCATCGACGATGGGATCGACCTCCAACTTCAGCACGCCCTGCTGCTGCTGCAAACGCGCATCACTGCGGCGGGCAATGCCGAGATGAAACTGACCACGATCCGGTGATTTTCGCCGCGTTCCGATCGATGAAGCCCGGGCGCAGGTCCGGGCTTTCTTTCTGCGCTGGTCCTTGCCCGATGCTCTCGGCAGCAATCAATCGGCCACCCGAATCCGTCTCGCAAACGCCTATGATCCGGTTGGTCCGCGAGTCGCGCCCAGCCGAGTGTCCCGGATGTCCGCTATGAGCCACGCGAAGTCTGTCCAGTCCGCACCCCGCAACGACGCCCGCCCGAGCGGCAACGGCAACGGCCGCAGCGCGCCGGCTGCACGCCAGAGTTCGCAACTCTCCAGCGATGTTCTGCACACCTGGCTCCGCCAGATGTTCCTCGTGCGCGAGTTTGAGATCCGCTGCGCGCAGGCGTACCAGCAAGCCAAGATCGGCGGCTTTTGCCACCTCTATATCGGGCAGGAGGCCTGCGCGGTCGGCACCATCGGCTCCGTCAACCACGATGACCCGGTCATCACCGCCTACCGCGATCACGGTCACGCGCTGGTCCGCGGCATGGACCCCGGCGCGTGCATGGCCGAGATGTTCGGCAAGATTACAGGGTGCGCCAAGGGCAAGGGCGGCTCGATGCACATGTTCGACCGGCCCAACTGGCTCTTCGGCGGGCACGGCATCGTCGGCGCGCAAACGCCGCTGGGCGCGGGCCTGGCCTTCGCCTCTCGCTACGAGTGGGAAGTCCTGGGCAAGGCCGTCACCCGCCCCGATGGCACCCCCGCCGAGCCAGGCGAGAACATCGCCGCGAAGAAGAAGGTCTGCTTGTGCTATCTCGGCGATGGTGCGCTCAACCAGGGCGCGCTGCACGAGGCGATGAACCTCGCGGGTCTGTGGTCCATCCCCGTCATCTACATCGTCGAGAACAACCGCTACTCGATGGGCACGTCCATCGAGCGCGGCACGACAATGGCCAACAACCTGCTGGCCAAGTCCGCGGCCTACGGCATCGAAGGTCTGAAGATCGCCGAGGACGACGGCCTCGACATCCTTCGGCTCTACGACCGGTTCAAGCCCTTCGTCGATGACTGCCGCGAGAAGCAGCGCCCCGGCTTCGTGGACCTGGCGACGTACCGCTACCAGGGCCACTCGATGTCCGACCCGCAGAAGTACCGCACCAAGGACGAGGTCGAGGGCGTCAAGAAGAAGGACTCGATCGACCGCCTCGCGCTGCATGTGATGAACGAGCGCAAGAGCCTGAGCGAGGGCGATTTCCTGGAGATGCAGAAGGAAGTCAAGGCGGAGGTCGTCGCGGCGGTGAAGTTCGCCGAGGACTCGCCCGTACCCGACCCCGAAGCCGAGCTCTACTCCGACGTGTACGTCAATCCGCAGCCGAATCTTTCCCCCACGCGCGAGTATGTGCGCGGGGCGAAGAACCCGCTGCTGTGATCTTGGATTCGAGGTGGGCCGACACTCCGTGCCGGCTCCTCAGAGCGACCGATGGAACTCGTGCTCTTCGGCTGCTTCACCTAGTCCTCGTCCCCGCGCTCGCGGTCTTCATCCTGCTGGTCGTCACCCGCGTCCTCTACCGCTGGTACGACACTGACCAATGAAGCAACATTCGGCACACCTGTCCAGCACGTCTTTGAGCCCGCTTCAGTGGGCTTGCTCGCTTATAGGCCACCGCTTCAGCGGTGGTAGTCACCGGACAAAGCCCATTGCTCGCTTGCTTGTCTGCTCAGCCCGTTTCAACAGGCCTGCCTCTCACGACGGCTTTATCCGCTCGCTCCTCATGACACTGGCTGTTTTCCGTGCCGGCTTGCATGCATTCACTTCATGACTTCCCCGAACCTGCCAATCCCCGCATCCGCCCGCCCGCACCTCGCCGCACACCCGCACCCGCTCCTCTTCGTCACCGTCAGCGGTGCGCACCTCTACGGCTTCGACTCACCTGATTCCGACTGGGACCTCCGCGGCTGCCACATTGCCCGGGCGCGCGATCTCCTCTCGCTCAGCCCCGGCCCCGAAACCCACGAAGTCATGGACAAGGCCGCCGTGCCCGAGGTCGATCTCGTCACCCATGATGCCCGCAAGTTCTTCCTCATGATGCTCAAGAACAACGGCTACGTCCTTGAGCAGATCTTCTCTCCCCTTGTCGTTTACTCGGCGCCCGACTTCGAGGAACTCAAGTCCATCGCTCTTGACTGCATCTGCAAGCACCACCGGCATCACTTCTTCCACTTCGGCGTCGACCAGTGGAAGCTCGTCGGCGGCTCCGGCTCGCCCACCGTCAAGGGACTCCTTTACACCTACCGCCCGTTGCTCGCAGGCATCCACCTGATGCGCACCGGAGAAGTCGAATCCAATCTGCGCACGCTCAATGCCAATGCCCGCATCCCCGAGATCGATGACCTCATCGCCCGAAAACTCGCCGGCGCAGAAAAGATGACGCTCGGCTCCGCCGAACTCGAGCACCACCGGCCGCTGTTCGAGCGACTGTGCCGCGACCTCGACGCCGCGCGTGAGACCAGCACGCTCCCCGAAGAAACCCGCAGCCGCGAAAGGCTCAATGACCTGCTGCTGCGACTCCGGCTCCAGTCGATCAAAGACCGGAAGTGATCTCGCGGCCCTGAACTTCGCGCCTGCTGCGATTGCGCCTTCACTCCATGCCATGTTCAGGATTCTGAACTTACGGAACAGCCAACAGCTCGAGCCCCTCAGGGCCGCCGAGAACGGCGTACAGCACAAAGATCCCGACAATGAACGAAACCAGTCCCCCGGTGAAGAGTGCCTTGCTCCATTTGTCCGAGTTGGGCACCAGCATGTAGTACAGGAAGAACAATCCCACGAACGGCACAATGAACGAGAGGATCCCGCAAACGCCCCATCCGGTCTCGCCTTCCCGGAATGCAGAGACGATTCCCCACACAATCCCGACGAGATACACCCCTACCGCAGCGAGCAGGCCCAGAGCCCAGAACATCGGGCTGACCGTGCCCAGCAGACAGAGCGCAGACAGCGGGCCCACGATGAGCAGGAAGAGCACTCCGAACGACGGCCCGAACTCTCCGCTCGACCGTCGCCGCGGCACCGGCATCTGCGACGCCTTCGGCATCTTCACAATATTCGTCTTCGCCGCCTTCCCCACCCGCGCGTTGTAGCCGCAGTTCATGCACACCAGAGCGCCGCCGCTCAGGACGTTCCCGCACCCCGGACACGCCGTCGCGCTCACTGCCGGCGAATCGCTCAACAGGTCCGACATCATGTCGTAGTCGTCGTTCGCGGGCGGTGGCGACGCACCCGGTCGTGAGCTCGCGGGCTTTGCTGCACTGGTGAGCCGCGGCGCTGCCGCCTTCCCCGCCGCGGCCTTGGCGCGCTCGCGCGCAGCCTGCTCGCACATGCCCTCGCACATGTACCGGCCTTCGGTGTCCTTCACCCGCGGCTTCCTGGACACATCCGTGCCGCAGACCACGCACACCTTGCCACCGGATGCTGCTGGCTGAGCGCTCATGTTCGCCTCCACCGTCCGCCCCCCCTCAGTTCGCTGTCCGCCACTACGCTGAGGATCAGAATAATGCAAAACGCGTGAGTTGTCGCGCCCAATCCCCTCTGTTCCCCGCTCAGCATTCTTCACGGTCCGGGCCGTCTCTCGCACCGCGGACGCGCGCCCGTCTTTGCCCCTTCCGCGCCTTCAATGACCTATCATCAACGCTTGCTTCGCGTACCGTCCGTTCCCCAAACATGACCGCTCTCGTTTCCCACCCATGCCCACACTTACCGACGCAACCACCTCCCACCTCATCCCCGAGGGCACCCGCGAGACGACCTTCCGCGAGGCGCTCCGCGAAGCGATGTCGCAGGAGATGCGGAAGGACCCCCGCATCTTCCTCATGGGCGAGGAAGTCGCTCAGTACAACGGCGCGTACAAAGTCTCGCAAGGCATGCTCGAGGAGTTCGGCGAGAAACGCGTCATCGATGCGCCAATCTCCGAGAACGGCTTCGCCGGCCTCGCTGTCGGCGCGGCGATGTACGGCCTCCGCCCCATCATCGAGTTCATGTCCTGGTCCTTCTCCCTTGTCGCCGCGGACCAGATCCTCAACAACGTCCCGAAGATGCTCTACATGTCCGGCGGCCAGTGGGGCTGTCCGGTGGTCTTCCGCGGCAACAACGGCGCGGGCGGGCAACTCGGCTCCACCCACTCATGGACCGTCGAGTCGCTCTACGCCAACGTCCCCGGCCTGAAAATCGGCATCCCCTCGTGCGCTGCGGATGCCAAGGGCCTGCTCACCACGGGCATCCGCGATGATGACCCGTACTTCAATCTCGAATCCGAGCGCATGCTCTCGGACAAGAGTGCGGTCCCCGAGGGTGACTACGCGATCCCGTTCGGACAAGCGGCCCTCCGCCGCGGCACATGGTCGGGCGAGCGCAACTCCGATGTCACGCTCGTGTCCTTCGGTCGCCCTGTGAACTTCTGCATTGATGTCGCGGACGAGTTGGCCAAGGACGGCGTGACGTGCGACGTGCTGGACATGCGCACCATCCGCCCGCTTGACATCGATTCCATCGTCGAGAGTGTGAAGCGGACCAATCGGATTGTCGTCGTCGATCAGTGCTGGCCGTTCGCCAGCATCGCCAGCGAAGTCATCACGCAGGTGTGCGAGAATGCCTTTGACTACCTCGACCATCAGCCACTTCGCGTCAACACTGATGATGTCCCTGCGCCCTACGCCAAGAATCTCGAGGCCGAGTTCATGCCGCACAAGGGCAAGATCATCGCGGCGGTGAGGCGGTCGTTGGGACGATAACAAACATTGAGACATCGAAACAGTGTGACAGCAACACAGCAAACCAGTAGTGCTCTCTTCGGTGCATTCGTGGCAAGACTCAGAAGCGAAACGCTCGAACGAATGGATATGTTCGCGGATCGCGTCCTTGACGTTGCTGACGCGCTGGCAGCACAGCGGCGATCCCCTCGGATTGTCAGTCAGATCACAGGTGCTGGAACCTCAGTCGGCGCGAACATCTATGAAGCAGCGGAGGCGATGAGCCGGGCAGATTTCAATAAGTGTCTGGCGATCTCGATCAAGGAACTGAACGAGTGCCATTTCTGGCTCAAGCTCTGTTTACGACGAAACTGGTTCAGCCCCGCAAAGTTCCTGCCGCTTATCACCGAGACGATTGAGCTGAAGACCATGTTTGGGGCGATGTTGGGGCGTTCAAGAAAGAAGGCCGCGACGGGCGGTCGCTGACGTTGCTTGAATGTTTCGATGTCACCATGTTTCGATGTTCCGTTGTCTGAGATCTCAACTATGCCCATCGAAATCAAAATGCCCCGCCTCTCGGACACGATGGAGCAGGGCACCATCGTGAAGTGGTCCGTCAAGCCCGGCCAGAAGATCGCCGCCGGAGATGTCATTGCCGACATCGAGACCGACAAGGCGACGATGGAACTCCAGACGTTTGAAGAGGGAACGGTTGGCGAGTTGATCGTCGCCGAGGGCCAGCAGGTCCCGATCGGCACCGTCATCATGACCCTTGCCGGCGCGGACGAATCACCCGCGCCCGCCAAGGGAGCCCCGAGCGTAAGCTCGGGGTCGGGCTTGCCCGTCACCAAGCAGGCCGTCGCCCCCATTGCGCCCACCGCAAGCACTTCAACGCCCACCGCAACCGCGAGCGTGGCGACTCCCACCTTCGCGGACAAGCAGAGCAACGGCCACCCTACATCTCATCACGGCGAACGCGTCTTCGCCTCACCCCTCGCCAGGAAGATCGCCGGCGAATCCGGCGTCGATCTCGGCGCGGTGACCGGCACCGGCCCCTCAGGCCGCATTGTCCGCAGGGATGTCGAGGCCGCGATGGCCGGGAGCGCCGGTGGGGCCACGATCGGCCGCGCTCCAGCCTCCCCAAGCGCCCGCGAGCCCGCCAAGATTTCCGGCCTTTCCGCCGGCGCGGTCCCCGGCATCGCGATGCCCCCCACCGCCCCGCTGCTCGCCGCCCGAAAGATCGCGCTCTCCAACATGCGCGCCACCATCGCCAAGCGGCTGGTGCAGTCCAAGGCCACGATCCCGCACTATCAGGTCACTGTCGCGGCGAGAATGGATGCGCTGCTCACCCTCCGTGCCCAACTCAACGAGCAACTCGGCTCACTCGGCGGCGGGCAGGGCGTCAAACTCAGCGTCAACGACTTTATCGTCCGCGCCTGCGCCCTCGCCATGCACCAGCACCCGTTTGTGAACGCGCGTTGGATTGAAAGCACCGGTGCAAGCCCGGGCGCTCAGACCTCTCAACCCTCCATCGAACTCCTCGCCGATGTCAATATCGGTGTCGCGATCGCGCTGCCCGTCGATCCCGCAACGCTCGCCGGCGGCGGCCTCGTCGTCGCGACGCTCCGCAACGCCGACCGCATGGGGCTCCGCCAGATTTCCTCCGAGACAAGGCGGCTCTCAGAGAAAGCAAGGACCAAGGGCCTTTCCATTGACGAAATGTCCGACTCCACTTTCACCATCTCCAACCTCGGCATGTTTGGTGTCGAGCACTTCACCGCCATCATCAACCCGCCCAACGCCGCCATCCTCGCCGTCGGCGCGGCGGTCGAGAAAGCCGTTGTCGGCAAGGACGCCAAGTCCGGCGAAAAGAAGCTCCTCATCGGGCATGAGATGCAGATGACGATGTCCAGCGATCACCGCATCGTTGACGGCGCAATGGCCGCACAGTACCTGGCGACCGTCAAAGAGTTTCTTGAAAAGCCCGCGACGCTGCTGGTCTGACCGCAGGTGGCGTCAGGGGCAGCCCGCAAACCACAGGCTGAGGAACGCGAAGATGTCCGCCACCTCGCGCGTGCCGTTGCCGTCAAAGTCCGCAGCGCACTCGACCTGGTCCTGCAAAATGTACAGGTCGTTCACCAGCCCGAGGTTGGCGGCGATGAGTTCCAACCCCGTCCCGTCCAGATTCATCCGGTAGATCTCCCCTTGCGTGGGCGACTCCTCGATTTCGCGGTCGAGGCTGAAATATACATCGCCCGCGACTAGGTCCAATGCGATTGCGCGCGGCGGACCGGGCAGGATGGAGCCATTGATGATCAACTCCTCAACATTCGTCCCATCGAGATTTGCCCGACGGACCTTCAGCGCGATCGCGTCGGTCCAATAGATCTTGCCCGCCGCAACGTCAAGCGCCAGGCTCCCTGGCTTGCTCGTGATCTCCGCGCGAATGATTACCGGATCCTCCGATCCACCGATCGACCTGCTGAGGATTTTCCCGGAGAATGATGTGTCGGACGTTGTCCAGTACATCCTTCCCGCCGCGGAATCAATCGCCAAGCCGTGATTGAAAAGCGTTTCGATGAGCAGAAGGGGACTGACCATCGTGAGATCGGTGCTGAGTATCTGCCCATCGGACTGGTCGCCCCAGTACAGACGGGAAGCGGGAAGATCGAGCCGGAGCGCGGCCGGGAACACCGGCCCCGGCCCGACGAGATCGACCTGATCCGTGCCGTCGAGCCGCGCGACGGATCACATAGTTGTCGACATCCGTCCAATAGACCAAGCCGCCCACCGGGTCGACATCAAACCCACGCACACCGCCGCCCGTGGGGATCCAGGTCTGGACGTCCGCACCTTCAGTAGTCATTCGGCGGACTGAGTTGCCTTCCGGATCGTGGAAGTTCAATACGTCGGCAAAGAGGATGTCGCCGGCCAGCGCTGCGGGGGCAGCGCACACCCACGCGCCCATGCCGCCGCCAGAACCAGGCCCATCCGCCGTTGATTCGTTCCCGCCATTGCCTGTTCTCCACGGAGTCAGAAAGCACATACTCAAAAAAACGACCCGCGCTCCCCACTGGCTTGTGAACAAGGGAAAGCAACCCGCCCCTTTCCCACACTGCCAAAGGCACAGGCCAGCCTGCCCTTCGCCAGTTCAATCCCGCCTGCGAACGCGTTTGAGCCTCCACCCCCCGCTTCCTGATACCTTGAAGCAATGAGATCGTTGCAACCGCCCACTTCTCCTCCAACCTCGCTCACCGCAGGCCAGACCCCTCCCGCGCTGATCGACCTCCCGCGTAAAGTGGGTTTCTGGGGCGCGATCGCCATCATGGTCGGCGTGGTCATCGGCAGCGGCATATTCGCCACGCCCACAGTCATCGCGCAACATCTGGGGAACCCCTACCTCATCCTCTCGCTCTGGCTACTCGGCGGACTCATCGCGCTCTGCGGCGCGCTCACCTTCGCCGAACTCGCTTCCATGCTCCCCCGTAGCGGCGGCATCTATGTTTTTCTCCGCGAGGGCTTCGGGCCCTGCCCGGCGTTCGTCTTCGGTTGGACGTACATGCTCATCACCAAGCCCACCGCGGCGGGTGGCATTGCGATCGTCTTTGCCATCCACTTCAACAAACTCACCGGCCTTGATCTCAACCCTCCGCTCCTTACCTGCGCCGCCCTGTTCGTTCTAACGCTCATCAATGTCCTTGGCGTCCGCGGCAGCGCGCGCTTCGCGATCGTCCTGACCACGCTGAAGTACACCGCGATCGCCGCCATCATCGCGGTCGGAGTCTTCGCCGCCCTGAGGGACCTCCTGTCCCCCGGCTTGCCCGCCGCTGCCGTGGGATTCGAGATCGTGCCCTCGCCCTCAACCCTCTTTGCGGCGATCGTTCCTGTCATGGCCGCGATCATGTGGACCTACGACGGCTGGAGCGATGTCGGCGCGATCGCGGGCGAGGTCAAGAACCCAGCCAAACTCCTGCCGCGCGTGTTCATCGTCGGCACGCTGAGCGTCATCGCGCTCTACGTCCTCGCCAACGCCGTCTACCTCTGGCATATCCCCCTGACAGAAATGCGCACCACCGACACCGTCGCGCCGCTCCTGCTCGGCAAACTCGTCGGTCCTGCCGGTGCCTACGCCGTCACGCTGCTCATCATCCTCTCGGCCCTGGGCTCCTCGCACGCCAGCGTGCTCACCGGCGCGCGCGTCACTTTCGCCCAGGCACGCGACGGCCTGCTCTTCCGTTTTCTGGGCCGAATCCATCCTCGCTACGAGACCCCCGCCGTCGCGCTCTGGGTGCAGTTCACGCTCTCGTGCGCCGTGGTTCTCTGGCTGGGCGATTTCGCCAAACTCGCGGGGGGATTCGTCTTCACGATGTGGATCTTCTATGGCATCGGCGCTGTCGCCCTGTTCACGCTCCGCGCCCGCCGACCGCTGGAGCCGCGCCCGTTCCGCGTCCCCGGATACCCTATCGTCCCCGCGATTTTCATCCTCGCAAGTCTCGCGATGACAGCCTTGTCGATCCTCGCCGACCCGCGCACCACGCTCATCTGGCTGGGCGTTCTCGCGGCCGGAGTTCCCGTCTATTTCCTCTGGCGCCGCCACTTCCCGGCTTCGCCACCCGCCATCGATGCCGAGTAAGCCGACGCCGACTCGGCCGGTTCCGGCTATACTCACCACCTGCCGCGGAAACCGTTCCCCGGCATTGAAAATCTGTCGGGGCGGTAGCTCAGTTGGTAGAGCGCGTCGTTCGCAATGACGAGGTCGAGAGTTCGATTCTCTTCCGCTCCACTTCAAATCGAACCCCTGCATCCGCAGGGGTTTTTGTTTGCGCCACGCAGACGGTCCCGCGCTCTGAGCGGGGCGGATGAGAAGTGTGAACACAGGGTCGGGTCGAGTTGCGGGGCAAGCGGCGAGACTCATTGAGCCTGTGGTACACAGACGCCAGAAGATCGCTTCGCACGCGGAAGTACATCCACGATGCCTGGAACCGATTGGTGGAGGTCCAGTTGGATCACGATGGTTTGGGCACCGGCGATCCGGAGTTCATGATCGCGCGGTACGAGTACAACCCGCTGCACTGGCGGACGTCGAAGGTGGCGGACTTCCGCGCTCCGAGCAGCAACCCAGCGACCTCGCCCTCGGTCATGCAGCGCCGCGTGATGTTCTACGACGCTTCCTGGCGGATGATCGAGGAGCACATTTGCGATGATTGGGACTACGAAGAGGAAGCAGGGGATGTCAACCGCATCGGGCAGTACTTCTGGGGCCTTCGGTACATCGACGACCTGATCTACCGCCAGGAGGACCGCGACCTGACCAACTCCGATCCGGAGGATGATCCCGAGCCGGACTTTGCCACAGCCGAAACTGGGTCCTGGTACGCACTGACGGACGTGCAGTTCAGCGTGGTTGCGCTGATGACGACCGAAGGTCGGATCGTGGAACGCGTGGTGTACGACCCCTACGGCCGCGGGCGGCACTAGTTCCCGGCCGACTACGAGGGTGACTGGGACGTGCATGTTTCGGATCTGTTTACGCACCTCTCGTCATGGTTCGCCGACCATCTCTCATCGGATTGGACGCGCGACAACGACTGCGACGTACCGGACATCTTCTCGTATCAGACGGACTGGTACGCGCACGACGGGGATGTGGCCGCGGCCGGCCAGATCAGCTGGCGATACATCCCCGGCACGAGCGCCGGGCCGGCGCGAGCAGCGATGGCGCTACCGGGGCGCGGGCGGCCCGGCAAGTATGGGCGATCAGGCAGGCGGTATCGCTCAGCGCCCCCGCAGAGGTTCCTCACCCTCGGGCGACACCAGAAAGAATCGCGCGATCGGAATCTCGGCGGTCTTGCCTTCGGATGTCTCCACCGAGTGTGAGCCTTCCATCGTCCCCCACGCCGTGGTGATCGGGCAGAAGCTCGAATACTCGAACGTCTGCCCGGGCGCGATGGTTGGCTGCTGACCCCCGCTCAAGGGCGCTACGGCAATGGCGCAACGGTCGCGAAGTGCGAGAGCGTCACTCGCAGCCTGCGAACCAGGCGGACAGGAACGCGAAGATGTCCGGCACCTCGCGCGTGCCATTGCCGTCGAAGTCCGCGCCGGGGCCGTCGGCGAACCACGCGCTCAGGAACGCGAAGATGTCCGCAACCTCGCGCACGCCGTTGCCGTCGAAGTCGGCAGCGCACGGTGGTTCGCCCTGGACGAACTCCATGTCGTCGACCCACACGATTCC
>Ga0163144_10004967_pt1 | contig 29739 bp, 23 predicted proteins | sample OliLak19BULKMAT1_FD_123175 | JGI IMG/M metagenome (GOLD analysis project Ga0163144, IMG submission 123175) | Freshwater microbial mat bacterial communities from Lake Vanda, McMurdo Dry Valleys, Antarctica - Oligotrophic Lake LV.19.BULKMAT1 | ecosystem: Environmental > Aquatic > Freshwater >...
GGAATGAGTTCGGCCGGGTGGCCCGGCACCGTACCTTCACTCTACCATCGCAGCACCCGTCACCCAATGGGGTGAAACCCGAATGGCACCTGAGGGAGGGGAGTGACCCCGTGGAGCGACTTTTCCTCTGGTCGAAATTAAGGCGGCGAAATACCCGGCCCTGGAACCAGCGGGATCGGAGTCATCACGGGCGGCCAGAACACCAATAGTGCCACTCCCACATCCAGCGCCACGCCGAACAGGATCAGCAACCGCCGGCCGAGCACCGCGCCGCCGACCACATAGGCAGCGATGGCCTTGAACACCAGGTTGGCGAGCGCCGCCACCAGGATTACCCGCCAGGCGAGGTCGTACTCCAGGAGGTGTTGCGACACCATCCGCGTGGTTGACAGCGTCACCGCATCCAATTATTGGAAGGAAACTGGATCTTCCGGGGGTCGGACCGGGAGGGGTTAAGGGGAGGGGGAAGTGTTGTAAAATCGGACCCCGTTGGCCCTCCAGGGAAAATCGGCGGGAAGGCTGTCTCACGTTCAGGAAGCCGAAAGGCCCCTCCACCGTCCGTCGGATTTGCGCCCGAATTCGTCTTACCGAGGAGCTTTTCTTCCAGACCATCACGGGCCGAAACAAACTTCCGGTCCAGTCGCTGTCAACCGACGGGTCGAAAGCTCACTCTGGCGCGTCAGGCTGCAAGCTGTCGTCGGGCGGAAAGCCGGAGAGGATCGCCTGCCATCGAGTGGATTCACGGAGTCCCCTTCTGCTTCCGCCAAACAGAGCGCAAACGCGTCCTTCGCCCCCTCATCCTGAAAGATCCAACTGCGAAAGTTCCGCGATCGATCACGTGATCACATGCCCCGTCAAACTCCACCCGTGTCGATCGTGGCATGACTCGTTCCATTCACCAAACCCACCTTCATCAAGTTGAAAGGTTTGACCTGACCCTATCGATCGCCCCGTGAAGCCGCGGGCCTGGCGATCCATGATGGTTTCCGCGGGCCGGTTCTTCATCTCGACCAGCGTCTTGAACATGTCGCTCGCGCTTTTCCCCCGAATCGACTCAAAGCCGGAGACGGCTTGGCCGTTCGTGCCGTGGCATTGCGCACATTGCGACGCGAGGAGTTGTCCGGGCGGGGGTGCCGCCGGAAGGGAGAGGGGAAGGAGGCACAGCGTGGTCGCGACGAGCGCGGCGGGAGCGACCGCGGTTCGCCGGCGGGGGCGGGGAAGATTCGGAGAATTCATCGGGTCGAGGATACAGGAGTCAGATTACACCGTCTCGAACGCCAGATGACAGGTGTGTCATTCTTGATGCTCTCTCCGCCGTACGCCGTGTCGCCCGGCGTCGCCGGTGCCAGTTCCCGTCTTCGCTTCGCCTTCGCTTCGCCTTCGCTCCGCCTTCGCGCAGTCCACCTGAAAGCTCGCCACCCGGTTCTCCCTGTGCCTCGGTAATTGCCACCCGTCCCGCTCCCCGTTCGATTTTCGCCCCCCCGAACGCCGATCTCCAAGCCCCGAACTCCACACAAAACGTGCACTGGTCTCAAACCCATACCCCGCTCGGTAGTGTCGGCGTCTCCGCCCTCTTCATCGCCGCCGGTATCGCGATCGTCGTTTACGGGATGCCGGCGCGGCCCGCCTTCGCCTCCGCCGGCTACGGTGCCGCCTTCGGCCTGCTCCCCATCGGCTGGCTCATCCTCAACGCCATCTTCATCTACCAACTCTCCGTCGAGACCGGCCAGTTTGCCGTCCTCCAGAAACAGATCTCCGGCCTCTACGCCACCGGCACCGCCCTCCTGCTCGCCGGCGTCCTCGTCATGCTTCAGGCCTACGTCCGGCCCGGCATGATCCCGCCGCTCATCTCCAAATAGCCACCAGCTCCGCTCCCCGTGTCCCACCCCGCCGACCCCGCCCCGTCCGCCCCCGTCGCTCGTGAATCCCGCACCGGCCTGCCGGCGTGGACCACGGATGAATTGCCCGCGTCGCCGCGCCGCACGTGGCGGCAGATGCTCGGACCCGGCATCGTCATGGCGGGCGCCTCCCTCGGCGCTGGCGAGTGGCTGATCGGTCCCGCCATCACCGCCCGCTACGGCGGCGCGCTGCTTTGGATCACGTTGCTCACGCTGCTCGCCCAATACGTCTACAACGTCGAGGCCAGCCGCTACACCCTCGCGACCGGCGAGGGCATCATGACTGGCAAACTCCGTCTCAAGCCCGGCTCGCGCTTCTGGACGTTCTCCTACCTCGCGATCGATTTCTGGACGATGCTCCCGTTTCAGCTCTCGGCCGTCGCCGTCACTGCCGCCGCCGTCATCCTCGGCCGCATCCCCGACCCTGCGACCGAGACCGGGCTGATGCGCAATATCACCTACGTGCTCCTCCTGCTCGTGCCGCTGCCCCTCATCTTTGGCGGCACGATCTACCGCTTCATCAAAGGACTCGTCATGGTCAAAGTTTTCTTTGTCCTCGGCCTGCTCGCCGTGCTCGTCGTCGCCCTCGCCTCCTGGCGCACCCTCGGCGAGGCTGCCCTTGGCTTCGTCAGCTTCGGCTCGCTGCCCGCCGCTGACGGCCAGGTCGTCAACCTCTTCGCCGTCCTCTGGCGCGGCGATCCGTTTCCCGCCCTCGACTCGGACGCCATGAAACTCTTCACCACCCTTGCCGGCATTGCCGGGGTCGGCGGCCTCACCCAGACCGCCATCTGCGCCTACACCCGCGAACAGGGCTGGGGCATGGGCGCCAAGGTCGGCGCGATCCCGAGCATGATCGGCGGCGAAGCCGTCGCTCTCGCCCACACTGGCACCACCTTCGAGCCGACGCCCTCCGCCCTCGTCCGCTGGCGCGGCTGGCTGCGGATGGTGCATCTCGACCAATGGCAGATTTGGCTCCCCGCCTCCCTCATCGGTCTCGCCCTCCCCGCCATCATTTCCATGGAGGTCCTGCCCCGCGGCACCACCGCCGACCGCTGGGTCCTCGCCGGCCTGATGGCCGGCGGCGTCGAGACGCGCATCGGCGGAACCCTCGGTCACATCTTCTGGCACCTGATGTTGATCTGCGGTTTTCTCGTCCTTTTTCCCGTTACGATCACCACCGTCGACGGTTTCCTCCGCCGCTGGGTCGACATCGTTTGGTCCTCCTCAGGCACGCTCCGCCGCATCGAGCCACGCCACGTCCTGCGCGTCTATTACGGCTTCCTCGCCGGCTACGTCGTGATGTCCGCGGGGTTTCTCATGTTCGCGAGCCCACTTTGGCTCGTGATCGTCGCTGCCAACGTGAACAACCTCGCCCTCGGCATCAGCTGCTTCCACACCCTGGCCGTAAACGTGAAGCTGCTCCCCGCCCCGCTGCGGCCCGGCCGGCGATCCCGCTGCGCCCTGGCAGCTTCCGGCTTCTATTTTCTCAGCCTCGCCGCCGTCACGGTCTGGATCGTCTTCAACGGCTGAATGCAGGCGTCTTCGTCACCATCCGCCAGCACCAGCGTGCGCCCCGTCTTCTGGCACAACATCGCCCTCGCCCTCGTCGCCACGCGCTACCGCCTGATCGACCGCGGCGAACGCCAGCCGGAAGATCCGGCCCAGGGCGCACGCCCCCAGGATCGGGACCGGGCTTCGCGACAGCGAAGCGCGTCTTGAGGAAGGTTTTCCGCGGCGGATTCCGGCCTCGGCGAGACCCTGGTCGAGCACCATCAGACGGCAGCCCGCTTTGTAGTCGGTCGGCCGGCCAAAGGCTCCAAATCGACCCCGGCCGCAGTCAATCGCTCCCGTTCCGGCAGGAATGGCGCTTCCCACGCGCGGGCGGAATCACCAAGATACGGGGGATGAAACCCCGATTTCTGCGCTTCACCGCCTTCCTTTTGGTCGCAACCGCCGTCAGCCTTGCCGCCGCCGAGCCGAAGCTCGTGCCGCTGTTCAACGGCAAGGACCTGACGAACTTCAAGGGGGAGGAGTCAAAAGGATTCTGGCGAATCGAGAACGGCGTTCTCATCGGGGAGAATGACGCTGCGAAAAAGGGGAACTACCTCTGGACGGTGAAGGACTACGGGGACTTTGTGATCGAGTTCGACGTGCGTTGGACGAGCACGACCGAACGCGGGGTGGACACGGGCATCGAGATGCGGAAGCCAAAGATCCAGCTCCAGCTCGGCGTCTCGGGCAGTCTGAAGGTTGACATGACCGGTTCCTTTTATACCGGCGGGAAACCCGCCTACCCGGAGGAGGGCCAGGCGAAGGAGGTCAAAAATCGGATGAAGCCCGAGGGCGAGTGGAACACCTTCCGTATCCAGGCCAAGGGAGACACTTTTACCTGCTGGATCAACGGCCAGAAGGCATCCGAGTACACCAACGTGAAATTTGCCGGCGCCGCCCCCCTTGGCCTGCAAATCCACCCCGGCGTGGTGATGAAATGCGAGTACCGGAACGTGAAGATCGCGGAGCTCTGAGACCCGCGCCGGTCGGATCCGCCCCGCTCATCAGGGTCGTGCCAGTCACCTCATCGATGGCCCGCCGGCCATGGGACGCGTCGAACTCGTCCTCGAACTGGTCGAAGACTTTCTCGAGGAAGGCGCGCACCACGCGCCGCCAATTCCTAGCTCGCGAAAAACCTTCATCGGCAACCTCGATGAGCTCATCCTGGCGGTGCTGGCCGAGGCTGACGCCGGCGGGCTAAAACGTCCGGAGGCACTCCGCGGGATCGAGACGCTGGAGTCGCCGCCAACTGGGGATGCAGGCGATCGCCGAGACGCCCGCAATCAAACCCGTGCCGCCAATGAAGGCCCAGGGATCCCATGGCGTGACCTCGGTCAGCAGGGCGGTCACCGAGGGGGAAGCAATGGCGGCGACCACGAGCCCAAGCAGGGCGCCGGTCGCAAGCGTTGCAAGATTACCGGCGGCAAAACCCCGCCACAGGGTGGCGGGATCAACCCCCACTGCCAGGCGGATGCCGAAATCACGGGTTCGTTGCAGGACTTGCGAGACGGTCAGGCTGTAGACACCCACTCCGCACAGGGCGGCTGCGATGACTGCGAGGATCAGCGCCAGGCGGGTGGTCAGATGAACCACGCGGGTGCCTACTTCGAGTTGCCGGGCGAACGCGGCCCCGAAGTAGAGCGGGAGCCGGGGTTCGGTGACGGCCACGGCCGCCTGCAGGGCCGACTCAACCGGCAGTTTGCCGGCGTCGCCGCGGACGAGCAGAAAATAAAAGAGCTGGGTCTCGCGGGCGATCGAGGTGAACACGGCGTCATGCTCACGGAGCAGCGGCCCCCCCGTGCGAATGTCAGCCACCACCCCGCACACGGTCAGCGCACGTCGCGGTGAACGCTCATTGTAACCTTCACGCAAATACAGCGTGCGGCCGATGGCCTCTTCGCCCGGCCACAGGCGCCCGGCGAGGCTGCGCGTGATGACCGCCTCGTCGACGGCGCCACCGGGGCGGCGCGCCAAGGTGCCACCTTGGACGAACGGGATGTCGAGCGTGGCGAAAAACTCGTCGCTTACGATCAGGTGGATCGCCCGTCCAGGCGATCGTCCTTCGTCGAGGTCCGACGCAGATTTGCCATAGAAGCTGCCCGGCCGGTTCTCGTAGCCGGGGAGCTGGTGGGCCAGTGCGGTGGCGCGGACGCCAGGGACTTGACGGAGCGCCGTAAGCACGCGCTCGTACACCTCGCGGCGCTCGCTGACATCAGGAAACTCAGAGGGCCGCATGCCGGTGCGGACGTTAAAAACCGGTTCAGGATCGAAGCCCCAACTGAGGTGGTTCAGTCGCAGACTGGACCGCAGGAGGAGCCCGGCGAAGACGGTCAGCACCGTCAGCAGGGCCACCTGAAGGAGCATCAAAAGTCGACTGGTCAGGTGCTGGGCTCGGGAGACCATTCGGGTTGAACTCGCGGTCAGCAAACGCTCTGGATGGTTGCGCGCAAGCTGGTAGGCCGGGCCGGCCGCGGCGATCACGGCGGCAAGCACCGCGAGGCCGGCGGCGATGACAAAATGATGGAGCTCCGCTTCAAAGGTCAGCCAGTAGGGGGCATCCCAGAGACGGAAAGCCGCATAGACTTCGGGTGCCAGCCAAACCAGTGCCAGGACCCCGAGGACAGCCCCCGCGAGGGTGACGACGAGAAGCTGAAGAAAGACGGCACGCACGGCGGCGGCTCGAGGAATACCGATCGCGGCTGAGGTGGCGTGCTCCACGGCGCGTGCAACAAAGTCGATCAGGACAAGGTGGGCGCTATTGACGCAACTCACCCCGACGAAGACGAGCGAAAGCACGAGCAGGACGACGGCGCTGAGGCGGAGCTGCGAGCGGATATAAACGTAGCGGAACGGTTCGACCACGGGCGTCAGGCCCGCGCGAGCGTTCGGCACCGCCGCCGTCCGTTGCATGCTGATCCGCGCCAATTCGTCCTTTGCGTCCGCCGCGCTGCGGCCCGGCCGAAGGCGACCGACGAGATCAAGGACCGGGGCGGTGGGCGAAGGGAATGACGGATGAAAGCCGAGGGCGAGCCAGAGGTCTTGCTGATTGGGGAACTGGAAGTCGGGCGGCATGACCCCGATCACCGTGGCGGAGCGTCCGTCAACCCACAGCGTCTTGCCGATCACGTCGGGGTCGCGTCGGAAGCTGCGTGCCCAGAGGCTGTCGCTGAGCAGCACCGTGGGCGGGCAGCCCGGGCGATCGTCTTCAGCGAGAAAAAGACGACCCAGCACCGGACGAGCCTCGAGGGTGGAGAGGAGGGTTGAACCCAGGTTGGCGCCAAGGACCCGCTCGGTTGGTGCACCCTCCTTGGCACCCAGGAACACGGCGCGATGCAGCACCGCGGCACCCAGGACTTCGAAGCTGGTCTGGGCGTCGCGCCAGGCAAGGTACTCATCATGCGATGCGCGGACGCGGACGGATGCGTCGGACACCGGGCTTTGCCGAATGGCCCAGAGCCGTCCGTGCGGATCAAACGATGGCTGGCGAAGGATGACGGTGTGGAAGACGGCCCAGCTGACCAAAGCCAGTCCGATCGAAACCGAGAAGGTGCCAAACAGAAGCGCGGCTTGGCCGGGCCGCCGGAGCAAACGCCGAAGCGTCAGACTGAATTCGAAAAAGAGTAGGCGCATGGACGGCCGGTGTGAGTGTGCCGAGATCAACCTGACAGTCGATCGTCTCCTCGATGACGGAGAATCGTGGTTGCCGGCGCAAGTCGGAATACCTCGCGTGCCCCTGGCTCAGGACGAGGGAGGTTCGTCTTCGGAGCGGTCGGCCGAAAAGGACCTTGTGCTCCAGAGATGTCCGAGGGCCAGTCCACCAAAGAGCAGGAGGAGTGGGTAGGCTTGCGCCAGTGCTCCCGGACTGCGGTTTGGAAACGAGAACGTGTCGACCAGGGCGTTGATCAGCACGACCGCCAGGCAAGCCCCGAGCACGGACGTCGCGGCGATCCACCGTCGGCTCAGTCGCCGCTGCCGGATCATCCGGAGCGCTTCCCAGAGCCAGGCCAGAAGGCCAAGAACGGCGACCGATGCACCCACCCAGCGCATCACCTTGCCGATTTTCTGCAGGGGCGTGATCCGTTTGCGCTCGCGCTGCTGTTTCGCGGGGTCGTCGAGCTCCGGAGCATGACCACACTCAGTTCCAGTGGTACAGAAGGAAGGTCTGCGGAGGGCATTGGAAAAGGGCTCGAAAGCGACTCGTCTTGAAAATGACCTGCGCGAGGTTTCCGCGAGTTCAATTGTGCGTATCGGGGAGTGGAGTGGCCTTCACGGAGGGAGCGGTGGAGGGTCGGGGTGGCCAGGAAATGTTCAACGGGAAATTGATTGTGACGTCACCTTAAGTTTCCTGATCCTGAGCCTGACTCAATGACCGCACCATTTGCCGCATGACACCGCCTTCCGCCCAACCCCCTGCTGAGAGCGTCTCGCCGACCCTCGCGGCTCCCTCTCGCGCGGCCGCCGGGTTCACGGCGGTCATCAAGACCACCCGGATTGCGCTCGGCGCGCCCGGCTTGATCGATGGAGCGAAGGCGTTGCTCAAGGTCAACCAACTGGACGGGTTCGACTGCCAGTCGTGCGCCTGGCCAAGTCCGGACACGGATCGGCATGTGTTCGAATTTTGTGAGAACGGAGCCAAGGCGGTCGCGGATGAGGCCACCCGCAGCAGGATCGGGCGGGAGTTCTTCGCCCGCCATTCGATCGCGGATCTTCTTGGGAGGAGTGACCACTGGCTCAACCAGCAGGGAAGGTTGATCGAGCCGATGGTGCTCCGCGATGGCGCCACGCACTATGAGCCGATCGGGTGGGACGAGGCGTTTGGTCTCGTCGCCGAGGCCCTGCGCGCCCTGCCGTCGCCGAATCACGCCGCATTTTATACTTCCGGACGGACGAGCAACGAGGCGGCCTTTCTCTATCAGTTGTTTGTCCGCCAATACGGGACGAACAACCTGCCCGACTGTTCGAACATGTGTCACGAGAGCAGTGGCGCGGCGCTCAGCGCGAGCATCGGGATCGGCAAGGGCACGGTGACGTTGGAGGACTTCGAGCGCGCGGATCTGATCCTGGTTGTCGGGCAGAATCCCGGGACGAACCATCCACGCATGCTGACCACGCTGACCGAAGCGAAGCGTCGCGGGGCGACGATTGTGTCGATCAACCCTCTGCCGGAAATTGGGATCGAGCGCTTCAAGAACCCGCAGGACTTTCTCAACCCGATCAAGGCGCTGTCGACCCTCCTCGGTGAGGGCGTCAAGCTGGCCGATCGCTGGCTGCAACCGCGGATCGGTGGTGACCTCGCGTTGTTCAAGGGGTTGATGAAGGCGATGCTGGCGCTCGAGGAGGCGGCTCCGGGCACCGTTTTCGATCACGCATTTCTTCAGGAGCACACGCAGGGTTATGCCGGGTTGGTGGCGGACTTGCGGGCGACGAGTTGGGACGACGTGGTCGCAGCAAGCGGGGTTTCGCAGGCCGAGATCGCCGACACGGCCGCACTGGTGGCGCGCTCGCGGGCGACCATCTGCTGCTGGGCGATGGGGCTGACCCAGCAGCCGCAGGCCGTGGCGACGATTCAGCAGGTCGTCAACCTGCTGCTCCTGCGCGGCGATATCGGCCGGCCCGGGGCCGGGGTCTGCCCGGTGCGGGGACATTCGAATGTCCAGGGCGACCGGACGATGGGGATTTTTGAGCGCATGCCGGGTTGGTGGCTCGACCGGCTCGACAAGGAATTTGGCTTCGCTTCGCCGCGCCAGCATGGTTTTGACACGGTGGATGCGATCCGGGCGATGCACCGCGGTGAGGTCCGGGTGTTCTTTGCCCTCGGAGGAAATTTTCTGTCGGCGACGCCGGACACCGAATTTACCGCCGAGGCCCTGCGCCGCTGCGATCTGACGGCCCAAGTGTCCACCAAACTGAACCGCGCGCACCTCGTCACCGGCCGGACCGCACTCATCCTGCCCTGCTTGGGGCGGAGCGAGCGCGACCCCCAGGCCGCCGGCGAGCAGTTCGTGACCGTGGAGGATTCCATGGGCATTGTGAACTCCTCGCGCGGCCATGCCGAACCGGCGTCACCCGACCTGCTGAGTGAACCGATGATCGTTGCCCGGCTGGCCGCGGTGGTGCTGCGCGACCGGTCAGCGGTGCGCTGGGCAGACCTCGCCGGCGACTATGACCGTATCCGAGAACATATTTCGCGGGTGGTTCCGGGATTTGAGGACTTCAACGCGCGGATCCGCAAGGGGATCTTCTACCTGCCGAATGCCCCGCGGGACGCACGCGAGTGGCGGACGGCGACCAAGCGGGCCAATTTCATCACCGCGCCGATCGTCCGGCCGGCATTGGCGCCCGGTGAATACGTCATGATGACGATTCGCACCCACGATCAGTTCAACACCACGGTCTACGGACTCGACGATCGCTACCGGGGAGTGTTTGGCGGGCGTCGGGTGGTCTTCATGAATGCTGAGGACATTGCCGAGTCCCGGCTGATGGGGGGCCAGTTCGTGGACCTCTTCAATCACCACGGCGGCCGCACGCGGGTCGCCCGGCACTTTATGGTCGCTCCCTACCGCATTCCCCGGGGCTGCGTGGCAACTTATTTCCCAGAAGCCAATGTACTTGTGCCGATTGAGAGCACGGCGGCGATCAGCAATACGCCCACAAGCAAATATGTGGTTATAACGGTCCAGCCAAGTGCGGATCAGGCAGCTGCGCTCGCGACGATCGCGCCGCGTGCTGGAAAATGAAACATTTCCGGCTAATGGGCGTCAGAACAGGTAACCACTATGAAAACAATTCCACTCCTTTTGGCCCTTTCGCTGTCCGGTGCGGCCTGGGCGTTTGCCGCGGCGGAAAAAGCCGAGTCGACTCAAGTTCGGGTCATGTTCTTTGAAGCTGAGAAATTCACCGATGTGAAGGAAAGCTCGATGGCCACCGAGAAGGGCCGCGACGCGATTCTTAACGAATTGCGCACTTACATCGTCGAGCGGGCTGAAAAAGTACTGCCTCCCGGCTATAAACTCTCCGTCACCTTCCTCAATGTCGATCTCGCGGGCGACTACGAGCCATGGCGTGGTCCCCAGCTCGACGACGTCCGCATCGTCAAGGACATTTATCCTCCCCGCTTCAAGCTCTCCTTCAGGGTCACGGACGAGGCCGGTGCGGTGGTCAAGGAAGGCCAGCGGCAGCTCAGCGATCTGGCTTTCATGAGCCGGCTGACGATCAACCGGCAGGACACGCTCCGTTACGAAAAGGAGATGTTGAACGACTGGATACGGAATGACGTCCGGGTGAAACTGTGAGACACTCCTCTTCGATCTAGCCTTTGCGCGCCGCGATCCCGACCGGGGTCGCGGCGCTTTTCTTGAGATCGATCGCGCAACTTCTTCTTCCTCGAGTGCCCACGTCCGACGAATCCGCCGCCCGGCTCGACAAATGGCTTTGGGCGGTACGCCTCTTCAAGACCCGCCCCCTTGCCGCTGCCGCCTGCCGCGCAGGCGAAGTCACGGTCGAGACGCGACCGGCAAAGGCTTCGCGGGACGTGCGAGTTGGGGAGACGATTCAGCTGCGGCAAGGGGTGGTGCAGCGCACCGTGGTGGTCCGCGGAATTCCGGGCTCCCGGGTGGGAGCACCGCTGGTGCCGTCGTTTCTGGAGGATCTCACGCCGCCCGCCGAGTGGGAGAAAGCCCGGGAGTTGCGGGTGCAGCATCTCCTCGCACGTGAACACGGCACCGGCCGTCCGACCAAACGAGAACGCCGTCAACTCGACGACTGGCTGGAACCGCCTTTGTAGGTGGCCTCGCTGAGGCCGCATTCTGTTCAACGCCGCACCCCACCCAACCAGCCGCCCCCACTCAGGGTGTCAGCACCGTGTCGTCAGCCGTATGGAACCCACGATCGGGGCCTGCCGAACGGATTTCCATGCGGGTGCCGCTGAGCTGGTGAAAGAAAAAGGGGGTGCCCCAGCGGTCGACCAGTTCGCCGGCGGAGTTGATTGCGGGATGCCGGCGTGGAATCAGCGCCAAACCGAGCGGGTTGGCTCCGGTGAGTGCGGCCGCGATGTCGGCATTTTCGCCCCATGGGTTCCCCTGGCGAGGGAAGATCGTCTGCCATGACAAGAGCAGGTCGCCGAGCAGGACGACATCGTCCCGAATCGTTCGGTCCGGTGCGTTCAGGCGCTCAATCCCCTCAAAGGCAGTCGCTTCCTCCGTGCCGGCGGGCGCCGTGGGAAGGACCGCCGTCGGGGGAATCGCGGGGACGGCCGTCGCCTGGTTGATGGAGGGTTGGGGGGATGGTTCCGTCGGAGGCCGGGGCTCGGGTTTGAAATAGAACCAAAGCCCGATTGCGGAGGCTGCGACCACGATGGCCGATAGCCGGAGAGTGCGGCGGCGCCGCGGTTTGTCCGGACGGGTGGCTGTGGCGCTCATGGGATGGAATTGCTTTCGTTGATGACTGAACTCGCTTTGCTCGGTCCGCGTTTGACGCGACGTTTCAGGATGAGGGACGCGCGTGTTTGATCAGAAAGTCCACGATCGGCGTCGGATCTTCAAGGCTGTGGGGGTGGTGTTTGCCGCCGGGTTTGATGATCACTTCGATCAGTCCGCCGAGTGCGCGATAACGCTCGGCGAGGATCGCGGTGTTTTCCCCCAGCGGAACGTTGAAGTCCGCGTCGCCACACACGGAGAGAATCGGGATCCTGGCCCGGGCCAGCGGTTCAATGCGGTCGATCGGGCTGCCCTTGAAGGCGGCCATGCCGGCGTCGTCGAGCCCGTAGGCGGCCATGCACTCGCGCCACAGTTTGCCTCCTTCGGGCGTATGTTTGCTGCGTCCCGGCCAGCTCTGCAGGTTGAGTACGGGTGCATCGAGGTAGAGGGCGGAAACGCGATCGGGGTACATCACCGCGAAATTGAACGCGTAAAGGCCTCCCCGGCTCAATCCCTCCATCACGGCGCGGGGCGCAAGTTGATGAAATTTGACCAGGTGTTGGTAAAACGCATCGAAGAGTGCCATCGCCGGCGGAGCGCCATAGAGATCACTCGCCTGCATGTAGGCCACGTGCCAGCCGCGCGCGAGCAGTGCGAGGTCGGCTTGGGGCGCGTGGCCGAAGAACTCCGTGCGCCAGATCCAGGGCCGACCGGGAACCGCCTGTTCCGGGAGCACGAGTAAACAGGGTCGGCCTGCGACCTCGAAGTTGAGTTGGCTGAAGCCTCGCCAGGTGGTCAGGGAAACCGGTGACGGCAGCTCAGCTGGGGAGGGATGGGCGGCGGGTGAAAGAGTGGGCAGGGTCATGGCGATCCCCAGCCAAACCACCGCCAACCGAGAGAATGCGAAGCGCATCCCGCCAGCCTGAACCGCGACCGCATCGCAGGAAAGCGAAGACTGAGATGAACCTGAACCGGATCCGGATTTTTTGCCGCGAACGGACGCAAATGGAAGCTCGAGATCGATCTGCAGGGACATGATCGTGACGGCTGCGTGTAGGTGGCCTCGCTGAGGCCGCAGGGCTTGGCGTCGCATGAACCTTCGGCCCTCTTCACCCTGAACTCGCAACGCGGTGCTGAACGGTTCACCCGCCTGGAACGACAGAGAATTTGCCAAGTTCACCTGAATGACTCCGTATGCCCGTTCCCCTTATGGTCCTTCTTCCACGTTTTGCGCGGATTGCGTTGTCCCTTGGTTGTCTCTGGTCGTCGGCCTCCTTGATCGTTGCCGCGGAACGGCTGACCTCCGGGGAATCGAGAAGGCCGGCGCTGGCCGATTTTCGGTCGACCGGAAACAATTGGCAGACGGCGTCCGCACTGACCGGCGATCCGCGGCGCGACAAAGTCCTGACGACGGCCCCGGGCAATGGCCTGATCGTGAACCAACCGGACAAAACCAACCGCGGACATCTTTTTTCCGCGTGGGAGCATGGCGACCTCGAGGTCGACCTGGAATTTCTCCTGCCGCCGGGAGCCAATTCGGGAGTCTATTTGATGGGCCGCTACGAAGTGCAGTTGCTGGACAGCTGGCGGATTCAGCAGCCCAAGCCCGGGGACTGTGGAGGAATTTACCACCGCTGGGATGCCGCCCGCGGGAAAGGACAGGAAGAGGTCGGTGGCGTTGCACCGAGAACCAACGCCTGCCGTGCCCCCGGCTTGTGGCAGCGGCTGCAGATTGTCTTTCAGGCACCTCGCTTTGATGCGGCCGGCAAGAAGACCGCGTCGGCCCGCTTCATCAAGGTCGTGCTCAATGGCACGGTGATCCACGAAAATGTCGACGCCGACGGTCCGACCCGCTCGGCCGCGTTTGATGACGAAGTGCCTTGGGGCCCGCTGATGATTCAAGGTGACCATGGCTCTCTGGCCCTGCGATCGATTCACTGCCGGGTGCCGGAGGCCCCGCCACCACCGAAAGCTGAATCCAACGCCAGACCGCGCCGCACGCCGGCTCCGGTGTTGGTCGAGCCCACCGACCGCGTCCTGCTCCAGCGCGGTTTCGTGCCGTACGAGCCGTCGAAACGGCTCTACGCCTGCTCCGTCGGCACACCGTCCGGATTGCACTTCGCGTATGACTTCGAGACCGGTGCGCTGCTCCGCGTGTGGCGTGGCGGCTTCATTGACACGGTGGAGATGTGGGAAAGTCGTGGCGAACGACAGACGGCGCGGCCGACCGGAGCTCCGCTGGACCTGACGTCGAAGCCATCTGTCGCCATGATCGAGCTCCCTGAAACCGATGGCTGGCCGGCCACCCCGGGGCCTCTTTTCGTCTCCGACGGCTATCGCCTCGAGGCGGACGGAACCCCGGTTTTCCTGTCGCGACTCTCCACCCTCACGATTGAGGATCGCTTGGTGCCCGCGGAAGATCGGTCGGGTTTCACCCGCACCCTGAAAATCGATGGCAAACGCGCGTCCTGGCCGGCGTTTGTTCTCCTCGCCGAGGCGGACGTCATCCGGGAGGTTCCCGGCGGGTTCGTCATCGGCGAGCGCGAATGGTACGTCGACTGGCCCGCAAGTTCGCCCCACCGGCCCGAGATCCGCGAAATCGGCCGCCGGCAACTCCTGGTGGTGCCGGTGCTGCAGGGAACGTTGGGCAAGCCGCTCGTTTACAGCCTCGTTTGGTGAAAATCGCCATGAATCACGCCTCTCTTGTATCCGTTTCGACGCTCTTGGCCCGCTCCTCGCCGATCCAAGCCGGTGTTCGCGCCGTGCGGTGGAGCGTTGTCGGTCTGCTGGCTGTGATGGGCAGCGCTTCCCTCCTGCGCGCTCAAAACCCGTCTGCAATCGAACGCTTCATCACTCCATCGGCCGCGTTTGTGGAACGTGAGGACCGCTTTTGGAACCGGACCGCGCTGCCTGTTCCCGAAGGCATCGTGCTGGAGGTCAGCGGGATCCTGCCCTTGCCCGGTGAGCGACTGCTCGTCTGCACGCGTCGCGGTGAGCTCTGGTGGGTGGATGGGGCATACGACGAGACGCCGAAGCCGCGGTTCAGTCTGTTCGCCTCCGGTCTGCACGAGCCGCTCGGTTTGACCGCGGCGCCGGGCGGCGGCGTTTATGTGGTCCAGCGCCAGGAGATCACGCATATCGAGGATCGTGACGGTGATGGACGCGCGGACCAGTTTCGCACCGTCTACCGGATTCCGATTTCGGGTAACTACCACGAGTACGCGTTCGGTCCGGTGCTGGCTCCGAAGGGAAACTTGCGGGTGACCCTCAACGTGGCTTTTGGCGCCCCCGACCAGAGCCCCGTGCCTTGGCGCGGGTGGATGTTGGAGATCGCGCCGGATGGCCGGATGACGCCGATCGCCGCCGGACTGCGCTCGCCCGCCGATCTTTTTCTGACCTCAAAGGGCCTTTGGCTCTTTCCTGAGAACCAAGGCGAGTGGGTCGGCTCTGGGCGGATCACCGAAGTTCAGCCGGGAGACTTTGTCGGGCATGTCGCATCGTTGGCCTGGACCCGACTTCCTGGATCCACGGTCAAACTGGGACCGGAGTCCGTGATCGACAGCGGAGAGCCGATGCATCGGGTCGCCGAAAAGATGCCGGGGCTGAAGCCGCCGACCGTCTGGCTTCCCCACACCGTGATGGGCATTTCGACCGCGGGCATGGCCGAGGATGTGAGCAACGGTCAGTTCGGCCCCTATTCCGGGCAGCTCTTTGTCGGAGACCAAGGTCAAAGCAAGATCATGCGGGTCAGCCTGGAACAGGTTCGTGGGGTCTGGCAGGGTGCCGCCTACGCCTTCCGCGAAGGCTTTGAGTCCGGGGTGCTTCGGGTGCGCATGGGCGAACGGGGCCGACTCTTCGCGGGCGAGTCCGCCCGTGGCTGGGGAGCGGTCGGACCCAAACAATTCGGGCTGGAACGACTTGCCTGGACCGGACTGGTCCCGTTCGACGTGCTCGAGGCGACCGCGCAGCCGGACGGCTTTCTTCTGCGTTTTACCCGTCCGGTTGACCGGGCGACCGCGGAGCAGCTCGCGAGCTATTCGATCGTGGGCTTCACCTACAAGTATCACTCGACCTACGGCAGCCCGCCGGTCGAACGCATGGCTTGTCCGATCCGCAAGGTCGAGGTCTCCGAGGACGGGCTCTCCGTTCGCCTCGCCGCTGTCTGTCTGCGCGAGGGCTTCGTTCACGAAATCCGGGTTGCCGGCCTCCGGTCGCGCGATGACGGGGAGACGATTCTGCATCCAACACTCTATTACACATTGAACCGGATCCCGGAGGGACGGCGGATCATCCCGGTGGAGCCTAATGAGCGCGAGTGGTGCGTGCCGGCGGTCCCGCCCGCCGCGAGCGCGCCCACGGCCAAGCATCCGACCCAGGCGCCGGCCGACTGGAGACCGCGCGAGGGAGACCGGCAGATTCTCCTCGGCACGCGACCCGGCCTGAAATTCGACCAGGAACTGATTACCGCCAAGGCGGGTGAGAGGCTCCTCCTCGTGTTCCGCAATCAGGACGACATGCTGCACAACTTTGTGCTCTGCGCCCCGGGCAGGGGCCAGGCCGTCGGACAGGCTGCGATGTTGCTTGGACTTGACGGTGCCGCCCGCAACTACGTGCCGGAGAGTGATGACGTCCTTTACCACACGGGCCTGGTTTCTCCGGAAACGAGCGACCGGATCTTCTTTGTCGTGCCGGAGGCGCCCGGCGACTATGATTACATCTGCAGTTTCCCTGGTCACGCGGTGCTGATGAAAGGTGTCCTGCGCGTGCTCCCGCGGTGATCTTTGCAGGCCCCGCGCGGTGGCGCGTGGGGCTGCCCGGCGGGGTGAGGGCCTGCCGGTTCGAGCCCGGGACACGCTTCGGAAGCGCCCCTCCAACGACGTGCCCCGACCCCCACTCTGACCGGGCCTCTGTAATTATTTTACCCCTACAGAAACGCCCCCGCCCCGGCCGCAACCGCGGATGTCATCCATTGGATGACATCCGGATTGCGGCCGGACGGGTGGTTGCTCGCGCGAAATTCAGCCAACGGGCTCAAGCACGGGGCATTTGGGCCGATACCGGATCGCTGGCGGAGTCCTCAACACTAAAACCCGGTCCACACATGAACGAATTTTGGGAAATCACCGACGAGGATATCAGCATCGTGGTTGCGAGCCACAAGGGCAGCGCCACGACGGAGAAAGCGCGCGCGGTCCTGGACGAAGTGAGGATCATCGAGAGCTTGCGGCAGTTTGGAGATTTTGCGGATCAAGTGGCCTCGGCGTCTTCGGATATCGAGGATCAATTGATGGCCTCCGGAATCATTCCGAGTGCGTCAAAGAAATTTGCCAGCCCCTCCGTTTCAATCCCGCGCTGAGTCTGGTCCCGGGAAGTGCTTGAGGTAGGGGCAAGGCGAATTTCCCTCGGTCGGAACGAACCGCGTTGGCCAAATCCGGAGGATGAAACCCGGCGAAGGTCGGAAACGGGCAAGAAAAAACCCGCCTACCCCAGGCGGGTTTTAATGACCTAACACCAACAAACCTAATGAACTACACAGAGGTAGACGCGGGTTCGTGGGTTTTGCTCAATAATTCCTCAATTTTTTCGGAGGAATCTTTATCACGTTACAATTCAAAGGTTTAATTCTATTTTTGGATTTCGTGCGATGGGCTTCGGGTCGCGGTTGTCTGGCCTGTTCGTCCTGAAACCGGCCCGCTGGACCCGCCGACGATCAGTTGAGAAGGGAGCATCAGATCGGAAAAACTCTCATCGTCCTCCCCGGTACTTCCAAGCATGAGACGTGCGGCGGCCTCGCCGAGCTTCGCCGGGTCGGTTCCGGCTCCGGTGACGGTCAAGGCGTCGGCGGATTGCAATCGGGGTGCGTCGGCTCCCACCACGCTGATATCACCCGGAACCTCGCAGCCTTCGCGCTGCAGGGTTTTGATTGCGCCGGCGGCCATCAGGCAGTTGTAGGAGGCGAACGCGGTCGGAAAATCGCGTCGCTGGCGATCAACGAGGAGCGAGTGCATCGCTTCGCCGCCCTCGGCGCGATCAGCCTCCTGAAGCAGGACCAGATAACGACGGTCAAGGCTAAGTCCGGACATTTCCATCGCGGCCTTGAACGAACCGAGCCGCATTTCGTGGCGTCCAAGACCGGCATTGCCGCCAAGCCAGCCGATCCGGCGGTGACCGAGGCCGTGCAAATGTTGAACAAGTGAATCAAGGGCCTGCGGCTCGTTGCCGAGCACCGAGTGGCACAGCCCGGAATACTTGGCGGAGACCGCGACGATCCGGCGTTCGAAACGGCGGAGCTCGTCGAGAAAAGGTCGGGCAACTTCGCCGACAAGGACGACGCCCCTGAGCGAGTGTTCGGGGCCGAAGATGCGGGCGAGTTTTTCCCGATCGAGCAGATCCTCCGAACCGAGGAAGGACGTGGTCAAACCGTGACCCTCGAGGGCAGTGTGGAGGCCGTGCTGCACATGCGCAAAGTAATGGCTGAGGGTGTGCAGGCGCATCGGCGCCCGAAGGATGAAGCCGACCTGGTTGGGTCGGTTGGCCGTCGGCGATGAGGCGAGATGCATTCCCTTGGGATGATATCCCCGCTTCAGGGCGTGTTCCCAAATGCGTTCGTAGGTTTCCGCGTTGATGCCTTGCTTCCGTCCGTTCAGAACCAAGGAGACGAGAGCCTGCGAGATTCCCAGCTCCTGAGCGAGTTGGGTTTGCGATACTTTGCGGGTGCCGCGAGCCACGGCGTTGAACTCCGTGAAATATGTCCCGGCTGGCAATCCCTTAGTGAGCTGGGCGGAATTCGCACCTTCAGTTCGGGGGAATCGCGGCCAGACATCGAAAGGATAAGCCGGTCCACTCAAGTGCGAGGGCCCTTCAGGCTTGATCCCGTCGCGAATTTCCGACGTTCCATCCCCATGAACTTGAAATGGTCGCATCCGGTGAGTGTTCTGGCGCAGATTGCCACCTGCTGGTCGAAAGGACCTTTAACCCCGCCTCCTTCCGTGTGGGGATGGCGTTGGAGTCAGACAACATGAGTAAACCGATCGCCAAATGGCTGGGATTGCTTGGCCTTTGGGCCTTCGTCGGCCTCGTGTTGACCGTGGAAGTCTACTTCAACCTGCGGGTGTCGCGTCCCGACATTTCGTTCTTCGAAGTGGCCCAAACCCAGTATGCCCGCGCGATTCTCTGGGCCCTGCTGGCTCCGCTGGTGCTCTGGCTGAGGTTGAAAGTGCCCCTGAGCAGCGGTCGGTTTGTCGCCGGTGCCGGCTTTCACCTGGTGGTCAGCCTGCTGATCATGGTCTCCTACTACTTGGGACGGACCGTGGTGGTGGTGGTGCTGGATCGCGGCACCCTCGATGAATTCTGGTGCATCGCGCGCAGCAGTTTTTTCGGTCGGAACCTGATCGACGCGGCCTATTACTGGGCGGTGCTCGCCGCCGGGTATTCCTTCGACCTCTATCGTCGCTTCAAGAACGAGGAGATCAAGGCGGCCCAATTGGAATCCCGCCTGATCGAGACGGAGCTCAAGGCACTGAAACAGCAGCTTCAGCCGCATTTCCTTTTCAATACGATGAACACCATCGCGGTCCTGGTGCGTGAAGGGCGCAACGATGATGCCGTGACCCTGATCGCCCGCTTGGGCTCCCTGCTGCGGATGTCGCTCGATCTCAGCCGCGTCCAGGAGGTGACCCTGCGCCAGGAGATGGAGTTCATCGACCGTTACGTGGAAATCCAGAAGGTTCGTTTCGCCGACCGGTTGACCGTGCGTACGCGGATTGATCCGGAGGCGCTGGAGGCCAGGATTCCCAACCTGCTCCTGCAACCGCTGGTCGAGAACGCGATCATCCATGGAATCGCGCCTCAAACCAAACCCGGTACGGTGGAGCTGATCGGCCGGGTGCTGAACGGGCGGCTCCAGGTGGAAGTCCGTGACGATGGCTGCGGGTTCACTCCCGATGATCCCGAGCGACCCCGCAAGCGCCGGGGGATCGGATTGGCGAATACACACGAGCGCATGGCGAAGCGCTATGGCGCGGACGGGGAGTTTGCGGTGCGCAGCGAACCCGGCCAGGGTACGTCCATCTGGATCGCGTTTCCATTTCGCCGTTGAATTTTGTCATGAGCACGAACCGTCCCTCCCCCCAGCCCCCTTCACCCGTGCGCGCCGTGATCATCGATGACGAACCGGCTGCCCGACGCGGAATCCGCCTGCTCCTCGATCGTGATCCGGAGATCACGGTGGTCGGCGAAGCCGGCGATGGCATCGAGGCGGTCGAGGTGATCGAGCGACTTCGACCGGAGCTGGCTTTCCTCGATGTGCAGATGCCAGGGCTGGACGGATTTGAGGTTCTCCGCCGCGCCGGGGCATCCGCGCCCCCCGCGGTGGTTTTTGTGACTGCGTACGATGAACACGCGCTCAAGGCCTTTGATGTCAATGCGGTCGACTACGTGTTGAAACCCTACGAGGACGACCGTCTGCTCGCGGCGGTCCATCGTGCCAAGACCGGGCTGAGGAACCGCGGGGCGGACGTGTTGGCCGCCCGTCTGGAAAACCTGCTCCGCTTCGTGGAACGTGAGGGCACCGGAAGCCCCGCGAAGGGCCTGTCCGAGACCGACGAGAGGTCGGATCGGATTCTGCTCAAATCCTCCGGTGAGATCTTCTTCCTCAAGGTCGATGAGATCGACTGGATCGAGGCGGAGGGCGATTACATGAAGTTTCACGTGGCCGGTCGGGCCCATCTCCTCAGGGAAACGATGGCGCGGTTGGAGGCCCGGCTCGATGCGAAACGTTTCATTCGCATCCATCGTTCCACGATCGTGAACATCGACCGTGTGCGCAAACTCACGCCGGCCTTTGCCGGGGAGTATGCCGTCGTCCTGGTGGACGGCACCAAGCTGCGGCTCAGCCGGGGTTACCACGAGCGCATGCAGTCGGTGATGAAGGACGCTCTGTAAGGCGCGTTCCCGGGCTTTGTCCACTCGGGGTTCAGGCCGTCGCCCGCCGTCAGTCCCGGAATGCGGAAGGCGATGTCTCGATCGTGGGACGTGACAACGGCGCTCCCTGCATCCCGACGGGAGCAAATCCCGGGGCATCGACCGATTTTTCCCGGTTTTCAACGCAGCCGTCGGCAGGTTCATCTCATTCCCTGCATCGCGGCAGGGGGAATGCGTGTTACCACCGCATGCGCCCCACGCTTTCACTGATCCTGTTCGTTTCCCTGCTGCTCACCGTCCGTCTGCAGGCCGCCCTCGAAGACCTCCGGCACGCCCAGTCGCTCCTCGGATCCGAGACCTGGAGCCGGCTGATCAAGGTTGATAACCAGAACCCGTCCCTGACGTATCCGGGAAGCACCTATGCACTGGTTTTTGAATTCAACGGGATTCTCTGGTTCTATGCGCCGCGCAACGGCACCCAGAGTCTGTCCCTCTACGCGGGACGGGCCGGGCGGGACAAGGCGGATCTGCTTCCGCTGCTTCGGGAGATCGAACCCGGCTTTGTCCGGTTCAGGGAAATCAAGGATCAGCCCTACCTGCCCGAATCCACCCGGGTCCTTCCTAATGGCTGCTTTTTGGAGAGCATGGCGGCTGCCCGCGTGCGTGCCGCCCGCGGGGACCGCATCGAGGAAGGGGCGATTTTGCTCTATTATGCCGACAGGGGCGGCCGGCTCCATGGGCATGCGGTCTTCGCCTACAAAACCCCCGATGGAGTGTTTGTGGACGATTCGGCGCGCACCCGGCCGGCCCGGATTGGCAGCGAGTGGCATTGGACACCCTTGGTGCTCGCCCGGAGCTATGAACCGGACTTGGGTAACTCCCTGGTTACCGCCAGGCTTGTGCCGGTTAAGGGCACTGTGGCGACAAGTCTGGCGTCGTCGGCCACCGGAGCGGAGGCGTCACAGCGGGCAATCGAAGCGGCGCGATCGATGTAACTTTTCGCTTTCTTGCGGGGTTGAAGGGCTGTGATCATCTCCCTTTGCAGACGTCCATCGCTTGCCGGGCAGCCTTCGGTTCATTGGCACCCAGTATGCGTTTGAGCCCGAATCCTGCTTGCTCGCGCTCTTTTGCCAACGAGCCGCGCTTGCATCGCTGATCGGGGTGCTCAACCTTCTTTCCTTCTTTTTTAACCGACTCTTTCCATGGAATCGACTTCACCCGCGCCGCAGGCGCCCGCTGCCGCACCTCGCAAGAAATCCAATACGAAATGGTTCGTTCTCGCGGGTATTGTGCTGCTGGCTGCACTCGGTGCGGCGGTGGTGGTGAAGCGGAAAGGCATGGAGAAGGTGATCGCGGTGACCACGGACAAAGCGGTGGTCAAGAGCATCATCCAGCTCGTCTCTGCGACCGGGAAGATTCAGCCTGAAGTCGAGGTGAAGATCTCCCCCGAGGTCGCCGGCGAGATCGTCGAGCTGCCGTTTCGCGAGGGCGCGGCGGTGAAGAAGGGCGAACTGCTGCTCAAGATCAAACCGGACAACTATCAGGCACAGGTTGAGCAGCGCGACGCGGATTTGGCCGCGGCGCGAGCGGCGGCCGTTTTGAACCGGGCGCAACTCCTCAAGGCCCAGGAGGATTTTGAGCGCACGCGTGACATCTATGAAAAGAAGCTCGCGTCCGACTCCGATTTTACCGCTTCAAAAACGGCCAGCGAAGTCGCGCAGGCCAACTATGACAGCGCCCTCGCCCAGATTCGGCGCGCCGAGGGCCAGTTGAAGCAGGCCCGTGACCAGCTGGAAAAGACCGCGGTTTTTTCCCCGATCGACGGGACGATCAGTTCTCTCGCGAGCGAGAAAGGTGAGCGTGTGGTCGCCACCGGGCAGTTCGCCGGCACCGAGGTCATGCGCGTGGCCAATCTGGGCAGCATGGAGGTTCGCGTGAATGTGAACGAAAACGATGTCGTCAACGTCAAGGTGGGCGACCGCGCCCGCGTCGTGATCGATGCGTACCCCGGACGCCGTTTTACCGGGGAGGTGAAGGAGATCGCATCCTCGGCCCGGACCCTGGGTGCGAATTCACAGGAAGAGGTGACCAACTTTCTGGTAAAGATCCGCATCATCGATCGCGACGTGCCGCTGCGGCCGGGTATGAGCGCAAATGCCGATATCGAGACCAAAACCGTGGAAAACGTGGTCGCCGTACCCATCCAGTCGGTCACTGTCCGCACGCGCGAGGGTTCAAAGACGATGGAGCAGCTGGCCGTGGATCGCGAAAAGAAGGCGAAGGACTTGAAGGGTGAGGGAGCTGCCGAGGCCATCAACCAGCGCCAGCAGAAGGAACGGGAGCGGGCCGATCGCGAGGCGCTGCAACGCGTGGTTTTCGTGCGTCACGGTGACACGGTGAAGCAGGTGCCGGTCGAGACCGGGATTGCCGACACGACCCACATGGAAATCAAGTCGGGGTTGAAGGAAGGCGATGAGGTGGTCAGCGGGAGCTTCAGTGTCATCACCCGGACGCTCAAGAATGACAGCAAGATCCGGATCGAGAAACCGAAGAAAGAGGAGGGGAAGTAAGTGCGCTCACGCCGTCCACCCGGACCGCTGGTGATCGCGATCGAGGGGGTGACCAAGCTCTATCGCATGGGCGAGGAGACGATCCACGCCTTGCGCGGGGTGACCATGTCCATTCACCGCAACGAATACCTCGCGATCATGGGTCCCTCCGGCAGCGGGAAATCGACCCTGATGAACATGCTGGGGTGCCTCGACACGCCAACGGCGGGACGCTACGAGTTCACCGGGAAGAGTGTTGCGACAATGACGGACGACGAGCTGGCCGACATCCGCAATCGCGAGATCGGATTTGTCTTTCAGACCTTCAATCTGCTCCCGCGTTCGGACGCGTTGCACAACGTCGAGCTCCCGCTGATTTATGCCGGCATTGGTCGGCACGATCGCATCGAACGGGCGCGGCACGCGCTTGACTCGGTGGGGTTGGCGCAGCGCATGCATCACAAGCCCAATGAGCTCTCGGGCGGCCAGCGCCAGCGCGTCGCGATCGCCCGGGCGCTCGTCACCCGTCCTTCGATCATCCTCGCGGATGAGCCCACGGGAAACCTCGATTCCAAAACCGGCGTCGAGATCATGGCGCTCTTTGACAGCCTCTATGAGCAGGGCAACACGATCATCGTCGTGACGCACGAGGAGGACGTTGCCCGGCATGCCCGACGGATTGTGCGTCTGCGCGACGGCCTCGTGGAGAGTGACGAGGAAGTATGAACCGCTTGGTCCACGAATTGACCGAGTCGTTCCGGATCGCGTTTGCGCAGATTTTGGCGAACAAGCTGCGGTCGGCGCTGACCGCGCTCGGGGTGATCATCGGGATTGTCGCCGTGACCCTGATGGGAACGGCGATCCGTGGAATCGACGCCGGGGTCGACCGTAGTCTTTCAGGATTTGGCGACGACCTCCTGTATGTCTCCAAATGGCCGTGGCGGGACATCGATGACTGGTGGAACTATCGCAACCGGCGCCCGATCAAGACCGTTTACGCCGCGCAGGTGAACGAATGGATCGCGGCGCATCCCGATGGGCCTCTGAAGCTGGCGATCCCGGCCGCCGATCGGCAGAGCACGATCATCCGGGGAGAATACCGGGTGAACAATATCTACACGCTCGGGACCACGGCCGACTATGCGCACGCGGTGCGATCCGAGATGAAGGAAGGCCGCTTTTTCAGCGAAATTGAGTCCCAAGGCGGCCGGAATGTTTGCATCATCGGTTTTGATGTGGCCGACGCACTCTTTCCGGGGGAATCCCCGACCGGAAAGACGGTGCGGATCCGGGGCCAGAACATTGAGGTGATCGGGGTGGCCGCGCGGCAGGGGAGTTTTCTCGGGATCTGGAGCTGGGATTCGATGGTGGTCATTCCTCTGACCACCTTTCGGCGGTATTTCGTTTCGGGTGACAACGGACAGCTGCGGGTGCAGGTGGATACCACCCGGCTGGAGGCCGCGCGGGACGAACTCCGCGGTTTGATGCGACGGATCCGGCAACTGGGACCCGAGCAGCGCGATGATTTTGAGATCAACGAGCAGGGAGCAATCCGCGAGCAGCTGGATCCGATCAAGAATGGCATCGCGGTGGCCGGACTGTTCATCACCGGCCTGGCGTTGTTTGTCGGTGCGATCGGGATCATGAACATCACCTATGTCAGCGTCAAGGAGCGCACCCGCGAGATTGGCACGCGCAAGGCACTCGGAGCCCGGCGCCGCACGATTCTGCTGCAGTTCCTGATCGAGGCGGTTTGCATCTGCCTCGTCGGCGGTGTCGCCGGCCTGGCGCTGGCCGGCGTGCTCTCCGCGATCGTGGCCGCGGCCGCCCCGTCCTTTCCCCTGGTCTTCTCCGTGGGTCTGGTCGTGACCGGTCTGGTCATCTCCGTGTTCACCGGCATTTTCAGCGGCTTCGCACCCGCGTGGCAGGCGAGCAAACTCGATCCGGTCGTGGCCCTGCGTTATGAATGAGCCCGCTCCTGAATCGGCAGCGGGACGAGTGCCGCCCGCCTGGGATCGAACACGGGCAACCAGGAATCGCAGATGAACTTTTCCGAAATCCTCAAACTGGCCTTTGCCGCGCTGTTGGCCAACAAGCTTCGCTCCAGCCTGACGATGCTCGGGATCTCCGTGGGGGTCTTCTCCGTCATCGGGGTCATGACGGTGATCTCCGGGTTGCGCGCGAACATCGAGTCCGGCCTGAACGTGCTCGGGGCGAATTCCTTCCAGTTCTCCAAGTATCCAGCCATAAACTTCAGTGATCCCCGGCAGCGGTTCGCCAACCGTCGCGACATCGACTACGCGATGGCCAACCGTTTCAAGGAGATGCTGGGGGAGGACGCCGACGTCAGCCTGCAGATCCGGCGGATGGGCCGCGTGGTCACGTACCACGACCGCCGGACCAACCCGAACGTGATGCTTGGCGGCGCGGACGAGAACTTCATCTCCAGTCGCAATTTCGAGTTGGCCGCCGGAAGAAACATCGGGCAGGGCGATGTCGAATTTGGCCGCGGGGTGGTCATTTTGGGCGGAGACATCGTGAAGCGACTGTTTCTCAATGAGGAGCCGGTGGGCCGTCAGGTCCGGATCGACGGGCAGAATTACACCGTGGTGGGTGTGCTTGCGCCCAAAGGTTCGGCGTTTGGCCAGAGCCAGGACAATGTCGCGCTGATTCCGATCAGCCAATTCCTCGAGACCTACGGCCGTTCAGGGCGGTCGATTTCGATCAATGTCCAGGCCCACACTCAGGCGGAACTCGCCGCGACCCAGGACCGGGCGATCGGAGTCATGCGACTGGTGCGCGGGCTCGATCCGGAGGACGGAAATGACTTTGAGGTTTTCTCCAACGAGTCGCTGATCGAGGCCTTCAACAAGATCGCTGGAATCGTCGCGGTGGGTGCCTTCGTGATCAGCGCGATCGCGCTGCTCGCCTCCGGGATCGGGGTGATGAACATCATGCTGGTCAGTGTCACGGAACGGACGAAGGAGATCGGCATTCGCAAGAGCATCGGTGCCAAGAAGAAGAATATCCTCACGCAGTTCCTGATGGAAGCGGTGGCACTTTCGCTCGCAGGAGGGTTGGCCGGCGTGCTCGTCGGCATTGCCGCCGGCAATGCGGTCGCGGTGGTGCTCAACGCGGCCATGGTCTTTCCGTGGGCCTGGGCCCTGGCGGGCGTGGTCGTCTGCAGCGGCATCGGGATCGGCTTTGGCCTTTACCCTGCCTGGAAGGCCGCGACCCTCGATCCGATCGAGGCGCTGCGGTACGAGTAGGCGTCCCGGCTCGAACCTGCGCCGGTTTCAATCCGCGTCAGCCGCGCCGGATCTCGGAGCCAGGAAAGCGGATCTGGATTCGGTAGACTTTCTTCAGCCGGCACGTGACCAAACCGGTCGTGAGGTCGACCCGCTCGGGGATTTCGATGCGGTGCAAGTCAACCACGGCATGGTAACCCCGTTCGCTGTAGACATCGATCAGCATGGCGAGGGCCAGCGGATCATCGAAGACCGAGTCCTCGGAGTTCACGTTGGCGACACCGGAGATCGCGTGGCGCAACACGATCGGCATGATCTTCTTTTCAATCACCTGCACGACACGCTCAAACAGGGCTTCGTGATCCAGCGCGTAGCTGTCGAGTCGTTTGACCAACTCCTGGCGCGCATGCACGATGATCTGACTCGCGAGAGGCAGGCTGCGCAGGCGATCGTGGGTGCGCGGATCGAGCTCCAACGAGCTCTGGTACTGCAGTTCCTTGAGGATGTTCTGCTCGACCTCATTGACCGTGCCCTGGGCATTGATGAAGTGGTAGTGGTAAACTTCCTTGAGCGACTGCAGCGCCTCCCACGTCTGTTCCTTGAACACGCGGTACCGACGGCGGGCGAGCACTTCGTCATAGTCAGTGTTGCGCTCCTCCATCGGTTCGCCAATTCCGGTACGGCGAGCCTCTTCGTTGTGGGCCTTGACCTCGCGGCCCCGGTGCAACTGGCGCTCGACCGACGTCTTCTCGTCGACGAACAGAACCATGATGTGGATCGTCGGCTGGCGGAAAAAGATCGCGAGCGGCGTGCCATGGAACTCCCGGCGCAGGGCCTCCATGTGCGGGACGAGCTGTTTGAGGCACTCGACCTGCACCTTGGTCCGAGGGAAGCCGTCGAGAATCACGCCATCGCGGTATTCCGGGTGGAGCAGGCGCCGAAGCAGGAGACTGACGACCTCGCGGTCACCGACCATGCCACCGGCGTCCTTGATCCGACGGGCGGCGGGTGAATCCAGCAGGGCGCTGATGACCACGGGATCGCAGGTCAGTCCTCGGGCATTGAGAATGAAGCGGGTGTGGGTGCCTTTGCCGGCGCCGGGAGCTCCTCCGAGCAGGATAAACTCCTTGGGGAATCGCAGGTTCTGGCGCCCCACTTCCGCCTCAAGGTTTGACCACGCCGATTCGAAGATCAGTTGGGCATCCTTGATCTCAAGATCGTGGAGTTTTGGCGGCGAGGTCTGTGGGCCGCCGGTCGGGGTGGACCCAGGCGAATTGATAACGGGGGAGTCCATGGATGCGGAAGCTTCGATTTGGATTCATTTCGTTGCCGGAGGCGACATCAGAAACGTCGGCATCTCTCTGGAAGGGTGAATGCCGGCTTCGTGCAAACCACCGATCCGAGGCCGCCGGGCTACCGGGAAATTGCACGACCGCGCGTGCCGGGGAGCTGGAACCAGGCGCTCGACTGAATTGTAATTAAATGAATGACAAGGGAATGGCTTCCGAGCCGGCCGGATGGCACGCCGTCCGCATTACCGGGGCATGAGTGTGCCGCTCACCCGTTTCGCGTCTCTTCAATGGACGATCACATTTGTCCTGCTTGCGATCGTGACCGCAGGTTCTGCTTTCCTGGGAACCGATCGGGAATCGGTGAGTCTTAAGCAATGTGTCCTAGTGGTGATATTTCTCGGTCTGGCGGTCCTGATGCTTTTTGTGGGACCACGGACGCGGGGCTGATGTCGCCTTTCCGTTCTTTGTGACTTTGCTTTGCACCCTTCCCGAGAGCTTAGCTTTCGGGATTGTTAGTTGAAGCTGGACCTGGCGGGGCCGCCTTTGGCGGCCCCGCCTTGGCGTCCGGCGGGCCCTGCCGGCCGGTCCCTGGCCCGACCGGTGGCGACGGATCAAAGAACGTTGCAGGACCGGTCGCTGACGGTGAAAAGCGATCGTGTTCGCGGGTTTCCAGCCGCCCGGTCATTCCTCCCTCCCCCCATGCGAGTCCTGATTGTCGACGATGAAGCCAGTATCCGACGTACCACTGCGGTGGCGGTGAAAAGCATGGGACATGAGCCCTTTGAGGCGGGCAGCGCGGTCAAGGCGCTGAAAACGATCGAGGAGGACCGGTGCGACGTGTGCTTTCTCGACCTGAAGCTGGGCGGAGAGGATGGACTCGAGGTTCTGGCCCGCTTGCAGAAAGCGTATCCGAGCGTCGCGGTGGTGATGTTCACCGCTTATGCGACGATTGCCACGGCGGTGGAGGCGATGCGCCGCGGCGCGTTCGACTTCATCCCCAAACCCTTCACCCCGGAGCAGATCCGCCAGGTGCTGGACAAGCTGGCCAAGACCCGGCGGCTGGAGAACCGCGTTCAGCAGCTCGAGTCACAACTGGCGGCCGAGTCGGCCCCGAACGATTTCGTTTCGGCGGAACCCGGCATGCAGAAGGCCCTCGAGATCGCGTTCAGGGCCGCGGATACGCCGGCGACGATCATGATCCTCGGACCCAGCGGCACCGGCAAGAGCGTGCTGGCGCGGGAGATCCATCTGCGCAGCGCGCAGCGTGAGGCGGCCTTCGTCACCGTCAACTGTCCCAGTCTCTCGCGCGAGCTCCTGGAGAGCGAACTGTTCGGTCACGTGAAAGGTGCCTTCACCGGTGCGGTCGCCGACACCTTCGGCAAGGTCGCGGCGGCGGACGGGGGCACGCTTTTTCTCGACGAGATCGGAGAGATGCCTCTGGAGATTCAGCCGAAGCTGTTGCGGCTGCTGCAGGAACGCGAGTACGAGCGGGTGGGCGAGTCGCGGGTGCGCCGCGCCCAAGTCAGGGTGGTGGCGGCAACCAACCGGAATTTGGCGAGTGAGGTGAAGTCGGGGCGCTTCCGCGAGGATCTATATTACCGGTTGAATGTCATCAGTGTCGCGCTGCCGGGGTTGCAGGAGCGCCCGGCTGACCTGACGGTCCTCGCGGAATCCTGCCTGGCGTTCTTCGCCCGCAGGATGGGGCGCGTCGCGATGCGCTACGCTCCTGAGGTGTCCCAGGCCTTCGCGCACTATGCCTGGCCGGGCAATTTGCGGGAGCTGCGCAACGTGGTTGAGCGTGCCGTGATCCTGGCGCGCGAGGACACCGTGCGGCTGGATGACCTGCCGGACGATTTTCGCGA
>Ga0163144_10004971_pt1 | contig 29734 bp, 18 predicted proteins | sample OliLak19BULKMAT1_FD_123175 | JGI IMG/M metagenome (GOLD analysis project Ga0163144, IMG submission 123175) | Freshwater microbial mat bacterial communities from Lake Vanda, McMurdo Dry Valleys, Antarctica - Oligotrophic Lake LV.19.BULKMAT1 | ecosystem: Environmental > Aquatic > Freshwater >...
CGACAACAAACGGCCGTAGTAGATGATGCCGTCGTAACTCGACGCCCACGGGTCGACCCACGCCACCACCGAGCTGGTGACCTTCGCCATGTAGATCGGCAGCGAGCCGTACGCGAAGAAGTCTGGATCGAGCTGCAGCGGGCTGAACGACAGCCGCATCACCGCCATCGTGACGGCACGCTCGTCGGGGTGAAAGTGGTGGTGCTGGTCCCAGTTGATGTTGACGATCCGCAGCGCCGCCGCGAGCAGTACCACGACCACCAGCCAAAGCCGGGGGCTCGACCACCAAGTGTTCTTCTCGCTCATCGACGCTTCCCGCTCTCCCTTCACCGCCGAATGCAGCCGCGCTGCACTCGGAAACCCGCCTATCTAGTCAGCCCGCGTAGCGCGGGCAACGGCAGCGCTACGCTCAGACCGGCTCAGCCCGCTCAGCGGCCAGGATCATTCGCTCGCCCGACCCTGTCGATGACCACGCCGCCGGCACCGGCAACACGCTGCGCGCGGAGAGCGCCGCATCACAGACCGCCTGCTGCAGCGCGGCCGGAATCAGCGGCACGTAGGGCGCGTCCCACAGCCCGTCGCCCTGTGCGCTCGCGAGACGCAGGCCGAACGACCGCAACAGTGTCTTCCACTCGCCCTCGGACAACAGCCCTTCGCCGCCGCCACGCCGTTCACCCGACCAGTCACGGCCCTTGAGCCGATGGCCCCAACCGGCGGGGTTCGGCACGATCATCACCAACACCCCCCGAGGCGCGAGACTGGGCAACAACCCACGCACTTGCGCCCGCGCCCCGCGACGGCCGAAGGCACCGATCGACACGACGACGTCGAAGCCGCCCTCCGGCAGCGAATCCCAGTCCTCGAGGACCACCGCGCCGGGCACATTCATCCGGCATTGATTGCGCGCCCTGGGGCGCGCGTCGAAGCCGAAGGCGTCGAAGTGTTCGGCGAGGTGGCCGAGCAAACCGCCGGCGCCGCATTCCACGTGGAGCAGGCGCGCGCCGCGCGGCCGCATCCGCCGCAGTACCTTGCCGTACCACCACAGGGGCTCGCGCCCGGCGCCGGCCGCGTTACCGCTTTGCGCCTCTGGGGATTCCGAGGAAGACATTTCTCCTTGTCGCTGCGGCGCTGCTGCCACTCCGGGTCGTCTCGCGTTCAGCCGCGGTCGTAGACAACCGTCGCGCCGCTCCGCACAGCTACGGGCAGTTGCTCGAATTTCTGCAACCCCGGACCCGGGTGATCCTTGCGCTCGAGTTCGCCGACCACGACGTAACGCACTCCGTACCGATCGAGTAGCGGCGCGACCTCCTCCAGAGTCGAGCCCTCGTAGATCCGCTTGACGTCGCCCTGACGCGCACCGACGGACTTGTCGTGGCTACGCCACAGTCCCTCGTGGTTCGCCCAACCCATCACCGTGGGCAAGCCCGTATTCGAAGAGAAGCGTGCATAGTACGAGTACGGATTGCCGCTCGCCTCGAGCAGCACCGGCATGCCGGAAACGTTGTTGCGCAGCCACGCAATCGCCCCGAAATCGTCCGGATGCTCGCGCTGCAGGTACTCCATGCCGTCGAGGGTCTTGGGAATCGGCCGGAACTGCATGCGGGTCAGTGTCATGCTGGCCGGATAGACGCACCCTGCCAGCGCCAACAGCGCGAAAACGCCGATGCCCGCCATCCCCGGCGAGCGCATGCTGCCGCGCAGTTGCAGCAGTTCGCGCACACACCAGGCCGCCGCCAGCGACAACAGAATCCAAGCCTGGAGGTACAACTTGAACACCGTGTTCATCCGGTAAAGCCGATCGCCGTAGGGGTCTTTGAGGTACACCAGCTCGCACATCAGCAAGGCGATCACCGCGCCGAGGAACAACAACAGCGGCGCGCGCTCCTCGACGGCCTCCGTGCGGTACACGCCAGCGAACGCTAGTGCGACCAGAATGGCGAGCAGCAGCGGTACCGCATTGCCCATCAAGCAGGCGACGAGCACGGCCAACACCCCCACCAACAGCAAGGCGGTACGCAGGTCGCTGCCGACGTCTCGCGCGAACCGGTTGCGGCCGATGAGCACCAGGGTTCCCGGCAGCAGCAGGGTGCAAAAGACGGTCAGGAACTCGAAGAAGTCGGTCGTCGCCAGCTTGACACCGACGCCACCGTAGTTGGGCGTCGCGAAGTTCAAATGGAACGGCAGATACGCCGCATAGGCTGCGGCCAGCACCCCGATTGCCACCAGGCCGAGGCGAATCCGCGGCCAAGTCAGCACCGCACCGAGCGGCAGGTCACGTTGCAGCAGCAGGAAGATCATCATCCCGCCGACGGGAAGCTCCCATGGACTGATCGTGATCGCCGCGCCGTAGACGAAGGTGATCGCGGCGAGGGTGCCGACGTCGGCCCACGTCAGGCTTCCCGTCGCGAATGGCCGCCTGCGCCCTGGATCGAGCAGCAGCGCCAGCAGCAGCAGGGTCACCGGCAAGACGATGAAGTGCGGGTGCAAGTCGCCGTGAACCACGGTGAAAAAAGGGAATTCGTTGATCGTGTCGCCACCACCGACCACGCGCGTCGAGCGCCAGTAGTCGAGATGGTAGAGCGTCCCCTTCTCCCACCATTGGAAGAAGGCGTCGATGTTGGCGACGACCATCGCCATCAGTCCGGCGACGAAGCCGTACGCCCAGCGCCCGGCCAGTACCCGGCCGATCGCCGCCGCCTGGCTGAACGCGAGGCCACCGAGCATCGCCACACAAAGGTTGTAGGCAATCGCCGCATCGAAGGGCAGCAGCCGCCAGAGAAAGGCCAGGATCAGGTAGCCGAAGTAGTAGTAATTGATGATCTCGCCCGACATCCACGGGTCTTGCGGCGGCATCGCGTCGACCCGGGTAAGCCCGTTCAGGAACGCGAAATCCATGTACTTCTCGGCACCGAAGATCTCCGGGGCCATCGAACGCTGCCAAACGAAAAACAGGAATCCGACGGTCCAGAGGGCGTCGCTCACCAAGATCGCGCGCAGGCCGCCGCCGGCAAGCCATGCCCGGATCGCGTCGAGGCGCGTCACCGCCAGGGCGATGTTGAGCGAAATGTAGAGCGCGAGCGCGAGAGTGAGCGCGGCGTCGACGTGAATCACGTGCGCTGCAAGCCACGCGACGTACGATACGGATAAGAGGGAGGCGACCTTGGTGAACCCATAGCCGCGGTCGAAGCGCTCGGAGAAGACCGTGAACAACAGCGGCAGCGAGATCAGGCCGACGACCTCTAGGACCAGCCACCAGCCCAGGACGTTCGCCATCGGCGCGGTTCTGCACCGATTCCCGGGCGATTGCAAACTTGCGGTCGCCAAGCCCCCAAAGCTTGTCAGAACCGCTCCCCGCAGCTAGTGACGGCCCTACCCGACACCGCCGTGAAAGGACCCGTGCATGCACCCGACCGATTCCGCCGCGCCCAACCTCGAGCAGATCCAGTACTGGAATGAGACCGCCGGGCCGAAATGGGTCGCACTGCAAGCGATGATCGATGCGCAGATCGAGCCGATCGGCGCGGCCGCGATCGAGCGCGTCGCGGTCGCAGCGGGCGAGTCGGTCGTCGACGTCGGCTGCGGATGCGGCCAATCCACCCTCGCGCTCGGCCGCCGCGTCGGTCCGGCAGGTTCGGTCCTTGGCGTCGACATCTCGACCCCGATGCTCGGCCGGGCGGCCGAATTGGCCGCGCAGCACGGACTGCGCCACGTGCGATTCGAGAACGCGGATGCGCAGACCCACGCGTTCGCGCCAGCAGCGGCCGACGTCGTGTTTTCTCGCTTTGGGGTCATGTTCTTCGCCGACCCGATCGCGGCCTTCACCAATCTGCGCCGCTCGCTGCGGCCCAGCGGTCGCCTCACCTTCGCCTGTTGGCAGGCAATCACCGACAACCCCTGGATGCTGACGCCGCTGCTCGCCGCGGCGGAGCACGTGCCGCTGCCGGCGCCGCCGGCGCCCGGCGCGCCCGGTCCGTTCGCCTTTGCCGACCCGGCGCACGTCGGCGCGATTCTCACGGCAGCGGGCTTCACGGACGTCGGCTTCGAGTCGCTGCGCCAGGCGGTGACGCTCGGCGGTGACGGCGGCATCGACGCGGCGGTCGCTTTCGTCTTGCAGATGGGTCCGACCGGCGCCGCGCTGCGCACGGCCGATGCGGGCATGCTGGCGCGGGTGCGCGACTCGCTGCATGCCGCGCTCGCGCCGTTCGCGACCGCTGCAGGTGTGCGAATGGACTCGGCGGCCTGGATCGTCAGCGCGCGGTCGGCGGGGTGAATCGCGCAGCAGAACCTTATTCGCCGCTTTTCGGTGGAAAGCCTCTCGCGCATCTGCTTGGAGTGCAGGCTGGAGGACACCGATGCAACGATTCGCACGCTACATTCTGGCGGTCGCGCTGCTTGGCGCCACGGCCACGCCGCAGCCGGCCGCGGGCCAGTACACCAGCCGCGAGGCGGCTTGCCGATACAAGGTAGCGCAGGCGACGCGCAACTACTCGGCGTTCGTCGTCGAGCGGGCGCTGCTCTGCCACAAGCAACGGATACAGGGGAAGTTGCCGGCGGCGATCGACTGCAACGATGCGAGCACATGGGCGGTGCACGGCTTCACCCGCGGCGTCTACCTGCGCGCCAAGGATCGCGCGCAACATGCGAAGAAGATCAGCGCCTGCCATCCCGACGCCGCCCCGCTCGCGAACCTGGGCTACGGCGCCAATTGTCCGGCGCCGTGTGGAGCGATTGCACTGAACGAGTTCAGCGATCTCGGCGAATGCGCCCTTTGCCTTGCCGACGACTGTATGGATTCGGCGTTGACGACGGCCTTCGGCACCACGCCGCTACCCGCGACGCACGCGGCGCGCAAGTGCGTCGAGCGCACCGGCCGCCACCTCGAGAACTACTACAACGCCCGCTCCTTCATGCAGCAGAAGTGCCAGATGAAGAAGGATCGCGGCTACGCCGGCTGGGTCGCGGTGCCGGATTGCGGCGATCTCGCGAGCCCCGCACACCCGTATTCGTTCCGGATGACGGCCTATCGCGCCAAGAAGAGCCTCGTGCTCGAGCGCCGCTGTAGCGACGTCGACGTCGCCGCCGAGACCGATACGTGTGGGGTCGATGCCGCCTCGCTCGTCGCCTGCACCAATGCAATCGCCGAGCAGTGCACCGACCAGATCTTCCCGCAGCTGATGCCGTAACGGGATTCACCCGAGCGACGCGACGCTCGAACGACGACGGGCACCGGGCCTGAGGCGGCCCCACCGGGCAGCGCGGCCGCGCTGCCCCAACCGTCGCGGGGTTACTTCGCCAGCGCCTCGTTCGCGTCGGATGCCAGTTCGCGCGGCATCAGCGAGTGGATCTCCTCGACGCGGGTCTCGCGGTTGAGCAGCTTCCACACCAGGCTCCAACAGTACTTCAGCGTACCGCGGTCGATCACCGGATTGGTGAACGGACTTCCCTTGGACCAGCCGAGGTCGTCCCAATGCCAGTTCGGCGCCAGCTGGCCGTTGGCGAGACACTCGTCGAAGAGGCGCGAGCCGGGGAACGGCTGCACCATGAAGAACTGCACGGCGACCAAGCCGGCGTCCATCACCCGGCGCGCGAGTTGGAAGGTGTTGGTCAGCTCTTCGAGCGTCTCGTCCGGGTAGCCGATCATGAAGTTGCCGTCGGCGACGAGACCAAGGTCGTTCATCGTGCGGATGAGCGCCTCGAAATCGCAGTCGTCGATGCGCCACTTGCCGGTCGAATACTTGTCGAGCAGACGCTGCGTGCCGGATTCGAAGGGCAGCGAGATCTTGCGGAAGCCGGCGTCGCGCAGGGCAACCATCAGCTCTGCGTCGATCACCAGTTCGCCGCGGTGGCGCTTGAAGAAGTGGATGATGTTGACGCCGTTGACGTCGGCGAGCTTGAAGTCGTAGGCGCTCAGGAGCCGCAGGATCTCGAGCACGCGTTGGCGCTTGGCGAGAAACGAGTCGTCGTTGATGTAGAGGTAGTCGGCGCCGAGAGCGCGCAACGTCTCGAGTTCCTGGTGGACGCGCTCGATCGAGTGCAATCGCAGCGTCGCGATATCCCCAGCCTCGCCGCCTCTCTCGGTCGATATGTGGCAGTAGTGGCAGCGGAACGGGCAACCACGCGAGGTGAAGATCGAGGCGTAGCGCGGCTCGCTGCCGGGATCGATCCAGCCCTCGCGCCCGCCCCAGACACGACCGATCCGCCAATAGCGATCATAGGGCAGCTTGTGCCACGAGGGCATCGGATAGTCGTCGATCGCGTGGGTCAACACCGGTGGCGGCGCGATGACCGTTTGCTCGCCGTCGCGAAAGGCGATGCCGCGCAAATCCGCCACCGCGGGTTCGCCGCAACTCAGCCAGCGCGCGAACGCGACCAGCGGCTGCTCGCCCTCCGAGGTGAAGACGACATCGAAGCCGTTGGCAAAGAAATGCTCCTTGAGCGCACGCGCGTTGACGCCGCCCGCGATCACGATCTTCTCCGGATGGGCCTGCTTGATCAGGCGCCCGACCTCGAAGCAGCGCGACGTCTGCTGCGTGAAAATCGAAGTCAACGCAATGACATCGTAGTCGCGCACCTCGGCGAGGATCCGCTCGGGCGACATGCCGATGCGAATGTACCCGCTGTCGAGAGCGCGATGGCGGAAGAACGTGTCTTCGAGGCGATCGGCAGCGGTGCCGATGCTCATGTCGAGGATCGTGGACTCGAACCCAGCGGCCGTCAGCGCCGCGTCGAGATAGGGCAGCGCCAGCGTGCCATCGGGCCGCATGACCTCGACCGACGTGTACTGCTGGGGCGGAAAGGCCAGCAGAAACCGTGGATTCTTGATGCGGCGGTTCCAGTCCATCGAATGCAATCGAACTTCCTCTTTGCTCTAGCTGTGCGACGTAGCACGATTCTAAGCGGCGCCGCGACAGGCGGTCAATTCGAAGACTCGCGGAGACTCGGCAAAGACTCGGCGATGCGCTTGGACCCCGGTCCGCTTTCGTGCGTATCGACGACCTCGCGCACAACGTACTGTGGAACGCCCGTGTAGTACAAAAACAGGCGCCCGAGGTACTCGCCGATCGTACCGAGGATCAGTAGTTGCACCCCCGAGAAGAAGGCGATGATCACGGCGATCGTCGGCAAGCCAACGGGCAGGTCGGGATTGATCCAGAGCTTGTCGGCGACCACGAACGCGAGCAGGGCGCCGCTCAGCAGCGCGCAGGTGAGCCCGACGACCGCCGCCACGCGCAGCGGCAGGATCGAAAAGTTGAGCACCACGCGAAGCCAGGCAGCGATCAGCGTCGCAACGCGATAGTTGGAAGGTCCGAAATCGCGCGCGTGGTGCTCGACGTCGATCTGCCCGATCCGCCGCGTCGCCCACAGGACCAAACCATCGATGTACGGCCAGGCGCCGCGATAGCGGCTGATCTCGTCGACGAGAAATCGATTCATCGCCTTGAAGCTCGACAGGTACAGCTCCGGCGGTTTGTGCAGCAGGAGCGACGTCAGCCGGTCGTTGAGGCGACTGCCGAGGTTGCGCATCCGACCGTGGCGTTTGTCGCGGTAGCGCCCGTACACGACATCGTGCTCGCCACTTCGCACCTCCGCGAAGAGCCGCAACGCCTCGGCTGGTGGGTGTTGCCCGTCGTCGTCGAGGACCACGACATAGTCGCCGCGACTGCGGCGCAACCCAGCGAGAACCGCGCTGTGTTCGCCGAAGTTGCGCGACAGTCCGAGGAACCGGACCGTTTCCGGCCGTTGCATCGCCAGGCCTCGGCAGACGGCAGCGCTCTGGTCGTTCGAGCCGTCGTCGACCAGCACCACCTCGTAGTTCTCGCCGCGGAACGCGATGTGGATGTCGCGCACGACCTGCGCGATCGTGTCCGCACCGTTGAAAACGGGGATGACCAGCGAGCACGCCGGGACTGCAGACATACCTGGGTCATCCGACAGCCGCAGGATAGAGTCAAGGAAGGAACGGCAGGCGGCTCGAGGCTCGAGGCGAAAGGTGGAAGGCCCAAGGCTGGAAGGAATGGCGTGGGGCAGGTAGGAAAGACGACGACGATAGCCGATATGCCCGCGACGTTCCCACCTGCAACCGCACGACCGAAGGCCGGGCCAATGGCTCGGCGAACGCACGTCTGGTTCACCGCGGTCGCGGCGGTATTCGTCGCTTCCTGCCTCCCCTATCTCGGGCTCGCGCTCGGATCCGACAGTTGGAAGAACTTGTGGCTCGTGCAGAACGTTCCGTTCTGGACGTTCCTCAGTGATCCGCTCGCCGCGGGCTATGTGTTCCGCTTCTACTTCGAGCCGGTGTGGACCCTGCTCTACTACGTCGACGTCGCCGCCGAACCTTGGGTCGGCGGCATCGCGTACCGCTTGGTCAACATCTTCGCCGCGCTCGTCATCGCCGCTCAGATCGTCGCCTACGTCGGGCCGACAGCGCGTGCAGGCGGCATCGCAGCGGCACTGCTGTTCCTGCTTTCGCCCCCAGTGTGGTTCTGCGTCGGGCTGCCGACCGCGCGCAACTATCTCGTCGGCACGGTCTTCGCGCTGCTGGCGCTGTGGCCGTTCTGGCGCGCTCACGAACGGCGGACGCCCGTGTCGTGGGTCCAGGCGCTCGTCTCCGGGCTCTGCTACGGGCTCGCCGTCGGCAGCAAAGAGGCGATGGCGACCCTCCCCGTCCTCCTCTTCTTTCTCGACCTACGCGCCGGCCGCCGGCTACCGGGCGCCGTTGCCACGATGCTGCCGCATATGGTCGCTCTGGCGCTGTTGCTCGCCTGGCGCTGGCATATCCTCGGCAGCATCGGCGGTTACTGGATGCAGACGCCGGTCCTGCCGAGTAACGTCGTCACCGTCTTTCCCATGCTCGCCGACTTCCTCTGGGGAGCGGCATGGCCGGTCGTAGCTCTCGTCATCGTCGCGGTGTTCTGGCGCGGCGGCGCGACAGCGACGAGCGTCGCCCTCGGCTGTTTCGTCGCGGTCGCACCGTTCGCACTGGCCGGCGACCTCGTGGACGGCGGTTACTACCCGTTCGCCTCCGCTCGCCTTTTGCTGCCTTGGGCGCTCATCGTGATCCTCATCGGCCATGTCGTTGCGAAGCTCTCGGGTCGCGGCGCTCAGGTTGCGGTCGTCCTCGGCATCGCCTGCCTCGGACTACAGTGGTCGCAGCGATCGGTTACCGACGTCGGGCTCGCCATGTTGCTGCCAGCCGACGCACTGCCAGCAGCCGACGCGGCCGAGCCGTTCGCGATCATCTCCTCGGCCAGTATGGCTCTCGCCTACGAGCACCAGGCACGACCGAATCCCAAGCCGATTCTCGCCGCCTACCAGTCGCCACCGAGCTACCAGCTCGATCGGGCGCTCGGCTGGAAGCTTCCTGCCGGAGCACGCACCGAGCGCATCCGCGCCGATTGGATCGTCCCGAAGTTGACGCCGCTCGCGCTGGGCGATTCGCAGGTCTGGGCCGACGCGAGCGGTCACTTTCACGCCCGCCTCGCCGCCGGTGTCGAGCGCGACTTGACCCTATCCTGGATTCACGAGAACGGCGCGACGCGCTGGGTCGCGACCCTGCCCGTCGGCCGGCGACGCATCGACTTGCCGCTGAGTTACTCGGTCCGGGCGATCGTTCTGTCGCGGGTATCTCTGGAGAGCGATCGCTGGGAAACCTTCGTCTGGGAGTCGCCATTCTTCCGGCCGACCTACCCCTGACGCTTGCTTGCCTTGAAAAGAGCGCGCGGCGTATGGTCGAAGATCGTGCTCGGGAGGAGGCGGAACTACGTGGCGATTCGGCTCGGCGGCATTCAGCCCATCTACCTACCTTGGCTGGGCTACTTCGATCAGATGCAACGCGTCGACGTCTTCGTCATCGCCGACGAGATGCCGTTCACGACCTCTTCGTTCTACCATCGCAATCGCGTCAAAGGGCCGCACGGGCCTGCGTGGCTGACGCTCCCTGCCCGCGCCAAGCGCGGCGACGTCATCGCTGACGCGCGACTCGATTGCAGCGTCCCCTGGGCGCAAAAGCACCTCGACACGCTACGGCACTTCTACGCGCGAGGCTGCGATTGCGCCGCGACCCTGGCAGAGCTCGCACCCATTCTACGGCAGAACGCCGAACGCCTGGTCGACATCACGATTCCCGCCGTGCAGTACCTGGCAGCAAGCCTCGGCGTGCGCACACCCGTGCTCGTCTCCTCGGAACTCAGCCTCGAGGCGCGCTACCGTGAGCGCTTCCCGGCGCAGCCCGGGCCGACACACCGGATCATCGCGTACATGGAGGCGCTCGGCGCGACCGAGTTGCTGGAGGGAGAAAGCGGCCGGCAGTATCTCGACACGGCGTTGCTGGCGGAGCACGGGATACGCGTCCGTTTCCATCAGTACGAGCATCCGACTTACCCGCAGTTGCACGGCGCGTTCGCCTCCCACATGTCGGCACTCGATCTGCTGCTGTGCGTCGGCAGCGAGCGGGCAACCGCGGTTCTCGCCAATGGCAGGCTTCGCGATGAGTGTTAGTCCACCGCCCGCGGTGTCGGTGGTCGTCGCCGTGTTCGACGACGCGGCCTGCCTCGCCGAACTCGCGCGGCGCATCGCCGCCACCCTCGACGAGCGCAAACTCGCCTTCGAGCTGATCTTCGTCGATGACGGGAGCCACGATTCGACCGCCGCCGTGCTGCGCGAACTCGAAAGCGCCGACAACCGCATTCGGGTCTTCGAGCTGACGCGCAATTTCGGGCAAGCCGCCGCCCTGGCGTGCGGCCTGCTCGCCGCCACCGGCGAGATCACGGTCACCCTCGACGGCGACCTGCAGAATCCTCCCGAGGAAATCCCCGAGCTGCTCGACGCGATCGCGGCCGGCGCCGCCGTCGCCACCGCACGCCGCGATCAACGCTACGAAGGAGTCCTGCGCTGGATCGGCTCGCGCGCCATCCATTGGCTCGCCGGGCGTTTGACCGGCGTGCAGTTGGAGGACTACGGCGGCAACTTCAAGGCCTACCGGCGCGATGCGCTCGCGGCGACGCGCCAGGCCTGGGCGCCCGGCAAGCCGTTCTTTCCCCTCGCCCTGTGGCTGGGGTTCCCGGTGCGCGAGGTCGCCGTGCGTCACGAACCCCGCCGCACCGGACGCTCGCGCTACACGACCCTGGCGCTCCTGCGCATCAATTTCGACCTCATCACCGCCTTCACGACGCTGCCACTCGCCCTGCTCGGCGCGTTCGGACTGGCAAATTTCGCCGCCGCAGGGCTGACGCTCACTACGTGGGTTCTCTTCGGGCAGGACGGCTGGGTTCTTCCCGCAACCGGCTTGACGCTGCTTCTGGTAGGCGCGGTGTTCATCGCTGCCGGCACCCTCGGCCTATATCTCGGCCGGGTGTATCGACTCGTGTCGGGAGGAGAACCCGCCTACGTCGTCCGCCGTGGGCCGCGCCACCCGACGGAACGCGCTGCAAGCGGAGATTTGGCGCTTTCGCGGCCGCTCAACGCCGTGCTAAGTCTTGACCCTGAGGCGAAAGAGAAGACGCGATGACCCCTGAGGACTACCACTTCGTCGACCGACTACGCCACGTCAGCGACCACGACGTCGATCATCTGCGGGCGAATTTCCTGGAACCGGCCGAAGCGTTCGACGCTGCGGAGATGGGCGACACGCTGCTCTTTCCGTTGGAGATGACCTGGTTCTATGGCGAACCGGTCTACGACGCGCTCTCGCCGGAAAAGAAGCTGATGTTGAATCGGCTGACATTCTGCCAGAGCTACCTTTCCACCGCCGTCGCCGAGGCGGCCACCAACATCTTGAATTACGAAGCAGCACTGCAGCAGTTCATCGAAGCCGACCCCGAAGTCGGCCTGTACATGGCCCGTGAAGTGGTCGAGGAGACGATGCATCTGCACTCGTTCTTCGTGGTGATCCACAAAGTCCTCGCCCACTACGGCTTGACGCTCGAGCAGCTGCGCGCAGCCAACGTCTCGCTACGCATGGCACGTAGCTACGTTCGCGCCCAGTCGCTGGTCGGCGCGCTCAGCGGTAGCTTCCACTTCTACTACTTCACGCGCTACGCGCTGAACATCAACCAGAAGACGGTCGAGCGCTGCACGATCAACGAGCCGAACATGAACCCGCACGTGCGGGCGATCCTGAAGAACCATGCGATCGATGAGGCGCGCCACATGCAGATGTCGCGCGAGACCGGCAAGCTCGCGGTGGCGCACATGCCGCGCTGGGTGCGGCCGGTGGCGTGCGCGCTCTACGCGCAGTTCGCGGCGAACGTCTACATCGGCCGCCACGAGAAGGACAGTGCGCTGCCGCGACGCACGCGGATCGGCACGCTCGCGCTCTGCGGCGTGCCCGTCGCCGAAGCAGAAAAGGCGTACCGCGAGTGGCGCGACCGGAGGAACCAACCGGACGATCCCCCATTGGTCGCCGCGGGCCGCCTCTATTATTTGAAGCAGAACCTCCGGTTCGTCGACGAACTCCCGGTCGGCCCGCGGGTGCGCGCCTACATGCGCCGCACCATCTCCCACGCCTATCGGGACGCGACCAAACTCGCCGATCGCGGCCTCCGTCCCCTCCAGTTCGAGGATCTGTCGCGCGGCGCGTAACATGTGGAACCGCAACGAGGCCGCCAGCCCGCCCCCGGGGCCTTGGCTCTTCAGTCGCACGTGGGACGGACTGTTCATCTTCGCCAGCGCCGGCCTCGTGTTGTTGCCGTTCTCGACGTACTACCTCGTCACGACGTTGACCGGCGTGCCGCCGCAGGCCTTCCAGCACGAGCAAGCGCTCGGCCTGGCGATGTTCATCAACCTCGGCTGTGCCTTCCTGATCGGCGGTCCGCACATGTACGCGACGTTCACGATGACGCTGGCGGAGCGCGAGTTCCGCGAAAGCCATCCGCTGCTGCTGCGCGCCGCGATGCTGGTGCCGTTCCTCGTCGTCTTTCTCGCGGTGACGCGCATCGAACTGCTGATGATGCTGTTCTTCGCCTGGGCCAGCGTGCATGTCGTGCATCAGCTGACCTACATCGTCTGGCAGTACCAGGAGCGAGCCGGTAGCGCAGCAGGCGTGCCGCCGTGGTCGCGCGCAATCGACTTCGCGCTCGCCGTCTCGTGCCTTTACCCGATTGCCACCTGGCGCATTCTCGCACCGCAGGGCGCGGTCCTCGCTCTCCCGTTCGGACTCGACGTCCACGCGGGGTTCCCCATCGGCGCGGTGGACATCGCCACAGTGATCCCCGCGATGTTGCAAGGACAGCTCTGGATTGCGGGCGTCGTTTGGGCGGTTTTTCTCGGTGCGGCGCTCGCCTTCATCGTGCGCACGGCATGGGAGTTCGCGCACGGGCGCATCGTTTGGCCGCGAACCCTGCTGCTCGCCCTGACCGCGCCGATCGCCTTCGTCGTACCCACGGTAGAGAATCTCGACATTGCGCTGCAGGGGCTCAATCTCTGGCACAGCACCCAATACCTCGGCCTCGTTTATCTCATCAACGCCCACCGCAAAGATCGCGGCGAGGTCTCCAATCCGCTGGTCGCGTGGATGTCGGGGTTCGGCAACGGTACCGTCTACTACGGTTTCGTCGTCCTAGTCTCGATCGCAGCCGGCGGGCTCATCGGCCTGCTGCACTTCGGCTTGGGCATGCCGATGTTGCAAGTCTATTACAGCGTGCTGCTGTCGGCGCTGTGGGTCCACTATCTCTGGGATCATGCCGTCTTCACCCGGGTCTCTGCGATGACGCCAGCCGCTGCGGCGGCATGATCCGCGTGCAAGTCCGGTGCCGCTGATGTCGACGGCACGCACGTGGCGCATCATCGCCGTTGCGCTCGCCGGTGCCTACGCGCTCCCACTTTACTTCCCGCCCGCAACAAGTCCGACGGAACTCGACGGCGCTTTATTGGCGCGCTTGTTTCCCGGTGTGCCGGGAACGTGGATCGGCTTGCGCCTCCTGGCTCTCGCAGCTGCAGTCGTCGCCTTCACCATCAGCCTCGGCGACGCGAATCGCTATCGTCCAGCCGAGTCCGATCGTTCACACGCACGCGCGCCGCTGCGCCCGAGGTTGCTCGGCGGCGCCCTCTTTGCGGCGCTTGGACTCTTCTGCATGGCGCTCGGCGCAGCGTCGCTCGGTCGGCCGCTGCAGTTGCTGTTCGCAATCCTGCTCCCCGTGCCGGCGGTACTCACCCACTTCGCTTATCGCACCACGCTTCGCCCACGACCGACGCGTGGCGCGCTCGCCGGCCTGGTTCTCGTCGTAGCCTGGGCGCTCGCGCGCGCCGTTTCCGCGCATGGCGATGCACGTGCCGCCACTCCCGTCGACACCTGGGCGAACTTCGGCTCATTCGTCGCCGCGGTTCACGCAGACACGAACCTACTGACGGAGCGATTCGAACCCGGCACCTCCGAGTTCGTGCACCTATTGATCGGTGCGCCGTTGCTCGACCTTGCCGGGACGGATCCCGGCAGCGCGTGGCTGCGCACGTTGGCAATCGCCTGGATCTGCCTGACGGCACTCGCGGTCAGGGCACTCGCGGCACGCATGACGGGCGAACCCGCCTCCCTCGTTGCGACAGCAGCAGTTCTGTTCGCACCCGCCACCCTCTGGCTCCCGTTGACGCCGGCGCCGCTGGCGCCCACCACCGCGATCGGCATAGGGCTGTTTCTCTTCTTTTTCCTGTGGCACCAGCGCGGCTCGGCAGCCGGACTCGTCGCTCTCGCGACCCTCGGCGGCATTTCCCTCGCCTTCGGCCACACCACCGTCCCGGGCGCGCTCCTCGGGCTCGCGACCGCGATCTCATTGGTTCGGCGTTGGCGCATTGTGCCCGTGACGGTATTGGCCACCGCCATCGTATGCGTCGCGGCGGCAGCGCTTCCCGTATTGCCCGACGCGGAGGGTTTGGCGCGGATGCGATCGAACTACATCGATCGCTTCCTTCCCTGGGGGCTGGTCGAGCCCGCACTTCTCGGCCAAGTGACGCCCCGGGTGCTCCAGAACGTCTCGGCAACCGCACGGCCCGCGGAGATTGCCGCCGCGGCGCTACTGGCCCCGGTCGCAACGCCGCGCACCGCGCTGCGACTTTGGGGAGACGTTTTCATCGAACCGGTGAGCGCCGTCGGTGCCATCATCGCGCTGGGCGCTCTCATCGCGGGCCGCGCGCACGCGCATCGCCGCTACCTGCTCGCCTTCCTCGCGATCGCAATAGCGCCCACGCTGACATCCTCCTACGATCGACCGTCGTTGATTCGTGGCATCTGTATTCCAGCTGCACTCGCGCTGCTCACAGCTGCGGGATTCGGTTTGGTTGCAGGCACGAGAGGTCGCTACGCGTGGCGTGCCGCCCTCGCTCTGAGCCTGGCAATCGCTGCCAGCGGCACGCTCCTGTTCGACTGGACCAACCCGCGCATATTGGCGCAGTCCTCCGTCGCCGTTGCCATCGAGGCATGTGCCGACGCTCCGGAGCGCTGTACCCTCCTCGACTATGATCAGACGATAGATCTGTCGTGGCTCCATGTCGGCCGAATGGCGGCCGAGGTTCCGCGCGTGCCGATCGAAACCGTCCGCGTCTCCGATATTGAGTCACGACGTGCCGACAATTTTCGATCACGCGTGATTCTCTGGAGCCCGGCGCTCGAACACGATGAACGGATCAGCGAACGACTTTGCGCGCGTTGGCCGGACAGCTCCTTCGTCCTGCTCGACGATGGCGCACGCCTGTCGCAAGCTTGGGCGGCATTCCAAGACAGTAGCTGGCAACCCGCCCTGCCCGCAGCACGCTGGCGAGAGATCGAGCCATGTGAAGCCGACGCGACCTAGTCCGCCGACTTCTCGTCGACCTCGGCGAGAGCGTTGCGGTAGCCGTCACCCGTGGCCAGGCGCCAGTCGTTGCACGATCCGCACGGCACCACTGCAGCGAAGTCGCCCGTTAGATGCGCACGGCGGCGGCGTTCCAACTCCGGTCCGTTCCAGATCTCGGCGAGACTCGCGTCGCGTGCGTTCCCAAGCGGCAACGAAGCGTCCCAGTCCGCGCCGCACATCGTGACCGTTCCGTCCTGCAACACCATCAGCGATTGGAACAGCCACGCGCAGGGTTCGCGCGCGCCCGACGCCAAGCCGGCATCCACCGGGATGGCGCCGAGGAACGACGCCGGGCGGATGGTCATGACGAAGTCGCCAGCACCGAGGTGGGGACGCCATCCGGAGACGATATCGGCGAGTCGCGCTTCGACTTCGGGGGTACGCATGAACTGGATCGAGGTGACCGGCTTGACGACGCCACGGGCGCGTTTGCGCGCGAGGAAATCGCGGACATTGGCGACGACGCGGGCAAAGTGGTCGCGGCCGCGCATCCGCGCGTATCCGTCGCGATCATCGGCGTCGAGCGAGCACTCCAGCCGATCGAGGCCGGCGTCGATCAGAGCGTCGGCGTGGGTCCCCAAGGAGACGCCGTTCGTCGACAGGCCGACCTCGGCAACGCCGAGGTCCTTGGCGCGACGCACGAGTTGCGCGACGTCACGGTGCAGCAGCGGCTCGCCGAGGAAGTGGAGCCAGAGACGAGTCGGGTGCGGTGCACACTCGCGCGCGATCTTCTCGAAGAGCGCGGCATCCATGAAGCCGAGCGGCCGGGTGAGTCCCTGGCGCGGACAGAGAGGGCAACGTTGGTTGCAGTGGTTCGTCAACTCGAGGTTGATCCGGCGCGGGAACGACGACGGTTCTATCATGTGGGGCGCTCAACTACGCTTCGAGCGGGATGCGAGATCGACGCGGTACAGGACCCAGCGCCTACCGTAGAGTTCGAATCGCCCGACAGGCTCGTTGCCGCGCTGCCGATACAACTCGATTGCATGAACATTGTCCTCATACACGGTGTGCTTGTAGATGCAGGTGCCCTCGGAGCGCATCATTTCCTCAGCGGCATCGTACACGCGCCATCCGACGCCACGGCCGCGCCACGCCGGATCCACCGCCCACGCGTAGAACTCCGCCGAAACGCCTGAGATGTCGGTGATCCCGCGGTAGCGAACGGTCTCCATCAACGACCGGATGAGATACGGTCGCCGCACCAAGCCCACGGCAGCCCACAGTGCTAGACGCCATGTGCTCGACCGCAGGGTTCGCTGGAAGAAACTCGGTTCGTCCGTGGTGTAGTAGCAGAATGCGACGACCTTGCCATCGTCGAGCGCCACCGCACCACGTGCGGCCCCTGAACCGAACATTGCGGGGTAGAGTTCGTCGAGAAATCGCTTCCCCAAGCTCGGCAGGAAGCTTCCCGACATCGACTCCGCATGGATCTTCGCCATGCGAGGAAAGTGGGATGCGTCGATCGGCACGAACTCCATCGCGACCACTCCATTTTCACCAATGATGGACGGCACCGTCGCGTCCCGCAACCGCAACCGCTCGCATCCCCACATCCCCGCGCCACGATTCAGGATTGCGATGGTACCACCGATATGTCCGCTCGAGGCCCGCGCCGAGTTCCGTCGTTGCGCGAAATCCCAGCGCATGCTCGGCCGCGCACGTGTCGGCGCGGTGGAGCGCCACCTGCCCCGGCCGGTCTGCACCGTGCTGGATCGCGACGCAACGACCGCCGGCAAGTTCTCGCACCATCGCTGCCAACGTCGCCACGCTCGTCGCCACACCGGTGCCGATGTTGAAAACCTGGCCGCGGACCACGTCGAGCGGCGCGGCGAGCGCGAGTTCGATCGCGGCGCAGGTGTCGTCGACGAAGACCCAATCACGCGCCGCCGCACCCGTCCCATGGATGCTGAGTGGTTCGCCGAGCAACACGCTGGAGATGAATCGCGCGACGACCTTCTCCAGATGCTGCCCGGGCCCGTAGTTGTTGAACGGGCGCAAGATCACCGCCGGAATACCGTAGGTCTCGGCGAAGGCGTAGACGAGGCGATCGGCGCCGCACTTGGCGGCAGCATACGGCGTCGTCGGCCGCAGCGGGTGTTCCTCGGTCATCGGATCCTCGACCGCACTACCGTAGACCTCCGATGACGAGACATGGATGAAGCGCTCGATGTGATCGATGTTTTCGACGATGCGACCGAGCAACACCTGGGTCCCCATGACGTCGGTCTCGACGAAAATCCGGTTGTCGGCGATGCTGCGGGGCACATGGGTTTCGGCGGCAAAGTGCACCACCGTATCGGCACGCTTGACCAGGCTGGCGACGAGAGCTTCGTCGGCGACGTTGCCGTGAACGAACTCGAAGCGCGGCGAGGCGCGAATCTCCGGCGGCAGGCGGTCGAGATTTCCCGCGTAGGTGAGCGCATCGAGGACGATCACCCGATCGGCGTCGTGCCGCTCGAGGTGGCGCGCAACGAAGCGGGCACCGATGAAACCGGCACCTCCGGTCACGAGAATTGTTTTGGACATGGCAGACCACAGGTTCCGTAGCAGCCTCATCGCCCAATTCCAGGGGCGCTGCAATACTTCGATTCGATCGCAGCAGGGCGGGTTCGCATCGGATTCGGCACCATGGTAGGCAGCGCCAACGCGGAGCGGTAGCATTGTCGTCCGCTTTGACGCGGAGACCATGCGAATCGCTTCCACGAGCACCGGCGCTGCGTCCGCGAGCACCGTCATCGGATTGCTGGCCCTGGCGGCCTATGGCGTGCCGCTATTCTTCCCGCCGCACGGATCGCCGCTCGCGGTACCCTTGGCAACTGCGACCCTGCTCGAACGGCTGTTTCCGGGGGTTCCCCCGCTCTGGGTCGCGCTCCGTCTCGGCGCGCTCGCGTTCGGCGCCATACTCCTTGCACGAGGTCTGCCCGCGCCCACCGCGCCGGCAGCGAATCACGTCCGTACCGCGCAAGAGCTCGCGCGCCCGGCGGTTGCGCGGTTCGCCTTCGCGCTTGCCCTGGCCGGAGCGCTGGGAGCCCTGCGCATCCACGCGTCGCCTCCGGCGGCGCAGGCGCTCTTCTTGTTCGCCCTGCCGATCCCGGCGCTGCTGCTCGCATGGGCGCACCGCACACGCGGCGTCCCGAACGGGCTGCCCGTCGGCAGCGGTGCCGGTCCGACAGCGCTGGTGATCGCCTGTTGGTCGTTGCTCGCCGCGGCAACCGCGATCTACGCACCGCGCGCTGCGAGCACGCTCGACACCTGGCTCGGATTCATTTGGCTGCACAGCGTCATCGCCGGGGGCAAGAGCCTTTTCGCGCACAACGTCGTCCCCGGCCTGCCCGACTATTACCTGGTTCTCCAAGGAGCCGGCTTGGGAGCGTTGTGGGATTTCCGGCCGAGCTTTCCGTTCGTGCAGGCGACGCAGATTCTCTGGTCGGCTCTCGCTGCCGCCGGCGTCGGCTATATTGCCAGCCGCCACTTCGGCCGGGCGACGGCACCGCTGGCAACCGCGGTGATGCTGTTCTCTCCTTATATGATGGCCATGCCCTTCTTCGCCTCCGCCTGGCCGGTGGCGATCGTTCTCGGCGTCGGGCTGCTGACCCTGCTGCTGCGCTTTCGCGAATCCGGCTCGGCGGCCAGCATCGTTGGACTCGGTACGCTCGCGGGCTTCTCGCTGCCGCTGTTGTGGATCACCCCGCTCGCTGGCCTGACTGTGCTGTTGGGCGGAGCCCTGGCTTGGCGGCGTCGGCTACGGCCGCTCTATGCCGCGACGGCGGCTTTCTGCCTGTTCGCTGCGATGTACCCGGGACTCCCCGAGCGCTACATGCTCAACCGCATGCTGGAGGAGTTCGCCCAGCGGCACACCCAAGTCTCGAGCATGCAGGCGATCATCTTCGGGCAACGCTCGGTGCTCGAGCCTCCCGGTTTCGACGAGATCGAGAAGCGCGCGGGGATCCCCGGAGCGCTCGACATCCAGATCGGCACCTTGTTGGCGCCGGCAGCAATCGCGCGCACGCCGATGCGGCTGTGGAACGATTCGATGCTCGAACCGATCGGCACCGCGCTCGGCGCCATCGGCGTCGTCGCCGCCCTGCAAGCGCTCGTCCGCCATCCCGTCACGTCCATTTCAGGGCCGGGCCTTGCGCTCGCGTTTCTCGGGCTATCGCTCGCGACCGGGATGACCTCTTCCTACGACGTACCTGCGCTTGGACGAATCCCCTTCGTGCCGGCAGCGGCCGGCGGCCTGGCGGCGTTCGCAGCGCGTGGTATCTGGCTGCGTTGGAACGCTCTCCACCCATACCTGTGGACCGTCGCCGCGATGCTCAGCGGCAGCGTGCTCTTCCACGTCGTCGCGCCGCAGATCATGCCCACGTCGGCCCTGGAGATCATCGTCCGCCAGATCCGCGATGCCGACCCGCCGCAACCGACGCGCGTGCTGGTGAGCGGAGAAAAGCAGGGACTAGGCGCCATGGAAGCCGACTGGATGCTTCCCAATCTCCTCTCTGCTCCGATCGAGGGTATCGCCGTCAGTAGCGTAGACAATCCGTTCGTCACGTCGGCGGATGATTTCGACGATGCCGCAGTGCTCTTTTGGACGCCTGCCGTGGAGAAGGAACTCGGATTTGCGCGACTGCTGTGCGCCCGTTGGCCGACCGCGACGCTGCACATCCTCTACGACCGGCCAGGCCTGTCGCGAGCGTTCGCCGCACGGCGCGCCACGGCCACATGGCAACCCGCGGGTCCTGCTACGCAGTGGCGCCGACTACCATGCGGCTCGCAGGCCGTGCATACGCTCGCGCGTGCAGCAGAGCGCGGACAACTCCCTCGCCCTACCGCCGCGACGATCGAGAACGAGACACCATGATTGAATCAATTCGACGGTTGGGCCGGATCGCAGTTGGCGGCCTCCTTGCCACTCTCTTGCTCGCGGGCTGTTGGGGCGATGCAGGCGAATCGCACATCCCGCCGACACGCTCCGCCCGTGCGCCGGCCGGCGCGCCCAACGTCCTGGTGATTGTCGTCGACACGATGCGCGCCGATCGTCTCGGAGCCTACGGAGCACCCTCATCCCCGACTTCGGGACTGGACGCATTGGCAGCCGAAGGGGTGTTGTTCGAGAACGCGTTCTCCTGCGCGCCGCGCACGTGGCAATCCTTCACGACCATGCTGACTGGACTGCAACCGTACCGGCACGGCGTGCGCCACCTGTTCGACGAGCCGCTCGCGGCGGAAATTTCGCATATGGGCACGATTTTCGGCGACAACGGCTACACCACGGCAGCCTTCGACGTCGTTCCTTTCTTGCGCTGGATGCTCGACGCACGGGGCTTCGATTCGTTCGTCGACACGATTGCGCTCGAGAGCGCTTCCCAACTCGGCGACGCGGAAATCCTGAAGCACACCCTCGGCTGGATCCGGGAGCGCCCCGCGACGCAACCGTTCCTGGCGTTCGTCCGCCTGCACGGGCCGCATTGGCCGTACCATGCGCCACGCGACGTCCACGACCGCACGGTCGCCGCGCTGGGAATCGATCACGCCGCTATCGACCATTCCTTCAATGCTGGCAACTACGGCACGAGCGTCACGATCGAGGACGATCGCGTCACCTCAGTGCGGGTCGACGACATCGAAGCGCGGCGGCGGCGGATCTTCGGCCCGCCACTGGAACCTGACGTCCACGCGCACATGCTGCTGCACTATGATCTCGCCCTGAGCCGCACGGCGAAGGAAATCACCCGTACGGTCGACGAGCTGCGAGCCGCCGGCATCCTCGACTCGACGCTGCTCATCGTCACCGCGGACCACGGCGAGAGCTTTGGCGGAACGGGCTATTCCGCCTATCGCGACCACGGTCCACGCGTCGACGACGCCGTCATGCGCGTGCCACTGATCGTCCGCTTCCCGGCATCACACCCGCACGGACGGCCAGGGTTGCGGGTGCACCAACTCGTCCGTCTCGCCGACATGCTGCCGACGGTTCTGGCGACCGCTGGGTTGCCCGTTCCGGCCGACCTCGACGGCACCAGCCTGTTGCCCGCCCTCGACCATGCCGTCGATCTCGGCCTTGTCGCCTACGGCGAATCGGGATTCGAGATGCCGGAGATCGATCCTCTCTTGTTCCTGGACGGAACTCCCGGAAAACATCGCATGTGGCGCACGCAGCGCTGGAAGCTCGTCCTGATTCCCGATGGCAAGGCAGGGATCGAGATATTGTTCGACATGGAGGGCGAAGGCGAAGCTCGCGACGTGGGCGACGAGCACCCTGCGGTCCGCGCCCGCCTGCGTGCCGACCTCGACCGGGTGATCGCAACCGATTCCGAAGCGACGCTCCCCGCGACCGCGCCGACGTTTTCTCCCGAGCAGGAGGAACGATTGCGTGCCTTGGGGTATCTCTGAATGGAGCGTGATACGGCCGAGTCCCAGCGTCCAGCCGTGAGCCTCGTCTTGCCGACGTACAACGAGGCCGGGTCGATCGTTCGGCTGCTGTGCGAGATCGACTCCGTCTTGTCGGCTCGGCAGATCGCCTACGAGGCACTCGTGCTCGACGATGCGAGCCCGGACGGGACAGCCGATCTGGTCGAGCGCGAACTCTCCGCAAAGCTACCCGTACGCGTGGTGCGCCGCCGCGGCCCGCGCGGCCTCGCCTTGGCGCTGCACGAGGGGATCGCCCTGGCGACGGCAGACACCGTGATCGCGATGGACGCCGACTTCAACCACGACCCGCAGGCGTTGGTCTCCTTATTGACCGCGCTCGACGGATGCGACGTGGCGGCCGGCTCACGTTTCGTGCCCGGCGGCGGCATGTACAGCCGGACCCGCTGGGTGGGTAGTCTAGCGATGAACTGGATGATCCGTGTGGCCTTGCGCACGGGAGTGCACGACAACCTGAGCGGCTACTTCGCGATGCGCAAGCGCGATCTCGGCCGGCTGCCGAGCGCAGGGATCTTCACCGGCTACGGCGATTACTACTTCCGCTTGCTGTGGTACGCACGTCACGCCGGCATGCGCATCGTCGAAGTGCCGGTGTTCTACCGCTCTCGCGAGGGAGGAAGCAGCAAGACGCCGTTACTCCGCACCAGTTGGCGCTACACCCGCGCGGCGCTGCGGTTTCGCGCCGCAATTGCGCGGGAACGGCCGCGGGAGACGCTAGGCTGAGGCTGCAACCTCAGCCTCAGCCTTTTAGCCTAGGTGCCGGCCAACAGCCGGCACCCATCACCCATCACCGCACCGCCGTACCGAACGTCGCATCGGTCGTGTTGCCGGCCGCGTCGCTGAGCGTCGCAGCGACCGTCATCAATTGCCCGGACGGTGCGGTCGGATTTACCATCACCTTGATCGACACCGAACCCGAAGCGGTCCTCAGGTCGGCCCATTCGAGGCGTCCGTCGACGGCATGGCTCGCCGTCGGCACAGTCAACTGCACCGGGCCGAGCCCCGGAGGCAACAGCACTTCGAGCCGACCGCTGGCGCTCGCGCCGCTGTACTTCACCTTCAGCGTCGTCACCGCACCGCTGGCGAGCGAGGTGCTGCCCGACATCGTCAATGCCAAGCCGCCGCCGCCCACTCCAGCCGACGAACGCGGCGGCTTGACTTCCATCACCGCACTGCTCACCAGCTCACCGAAAGCCGATGTCGTCGTGACCGAGACGCTGAGCAAGTCCGCTGCCGTCGTCTCGGGCGCGACCAGCACCTTCACCTTCGCCTTCGCCGAGACGAGTTCGCCGGGGTCGCCGGTGATCGTCCAGCGCAACTTGCCGGATTCCGTGTACGTCCCCGCGGGGATCATCAGCGTCGGCACCAACTGCGGCGGCAGCGTCAGCTCGACCGTGACCGGCGCCGGCATCTTCTTCACGTTGATGCTGAGCTGCGATTGCATCCCCGGCACAACCTTGCGCGGCGCCGAGATGGTTGCCGAGGACAGGCTCCGGCGTTCCGCGTTCTTGACGACCATCAAGCTCTCGGCGTCCGCTGCAGCGCTCGCCGTCGTCAGGGAGACGTAGGACGACAGGACGCTGCCGGGCGGCACATCGCTTCCGACCAGAACCTTCGCCTTCACGCTGCCGGAGACAGGAGCGGTCGGAGCGCCGGCGATCTGCCAACGCAGTGAGCCGTCCAGGCCGACCTCGGCCGTTGGGATGGTGGCGAGCACGTGCACTCCGGGCGGCAGGTCCAGCACGATCGTGCCGCTGTCGGCGACCTTCTTGTAGCGCGCCATGATCTTGGTCGCCTGGCCCGGCCGCAGCGAGCGCGGTCCGACGAGGACGAGTTCGCCGATGGTCGATTCGCCGCTCGGCGAGGATTCGGCGACGACCAGGGTGTCGTGCTGCTGGAACTCACGGCCAACGCTGTCCTGGAAGTCCATGAGCGCCGGCAGGATCGTTCCGGGCAACAGCGTGTAGTCGAGTTGTACGGTGAGGCGGATCTTGCCCGAAACCGCAGGCAGGTTCTCCCAGACGAGCACCCGTCCAGCGATCGAATCGGGCAGCGGCTGCTGGATGTCGAGGATCGTCACGCCGGCAGGCAGCGTGAACTCGAGTCGGTTCTCGGCCTGGACGCCGAAGTAGCGCGCCGTATAGCTGAGCTGTCGTCCCGGACGCGACAACAGGTGGGCGTGCAATTCGGTGCGCAGTTGCTGGCCGTCGCCGAGCACCGTCAGGCAGGCCTCGGAATCAGCGCTGCGGCCGAGCGAATCCTCGACGAAGGCGGCACCGCAGAGGAGTTCTCCAGGTGCAATGGTGGGTAGGATGCGCGCCCGGACGACCGCCGTGTGCAGACCAGCGGCCTGGGCCGTCTGCGCGAAGGTGACTACGTTCCCCGCGGTACTCGACGCGGCGTTCCGGACGTCGATCGAGACGATTTCCATCCCGACGGGAACGATCTGCACGGCGGTCAGGTCGAGCAGATCACGGCAGGTATGCGACCAACTGAGTCGGTATTCGATCGTCGATCCGGGCCGCGGCACGCCGATGTAGCGGGTACTGACGTGACTACCGCAGCCAGCCGCGATTTCGCTCGGCGTCGCGAGCTGGGTTGGCGTCGGCGTCGCGACCGGGCCCGCCGTCGGCGTACCCGGAGCCGCCGTCGCCGTGGCCGTCGGCGCCGCGGCGGTAGCCGTCGGCACAACGGTCGGCGACTCCGTCCCCCCACAGCTACCCTGGCGAACGGTCGTACTCTCTTGCTCGTAGTCGTTCTGCGGATTCGAGTCGAAGGGAGTCGATACGCGCGCAGCGCTATTGATCGTCGGATAGGCCTCCTCGCCAACGTATACGGTCACCGCGAGGTAGGTAGTGGCATTCGGTGGCAGTGCCGCGGGATAGACGCAAGTGACGACTTGACCGACGGCGGAACAGTCCCACCCGGCCCCGGCGAAGCCCACATACGAGAGACCAAGCGGTAGCGAGTCGGTGATCGTCAGCGGGCCGACCGTGGTCTGAGCCGAGCTGTGTCCCATGTTGCGCACCGAGTAGTCGAAGACGCCGGTGGCACAGGTGAAGAAGTTGCCGGTGTTGGTCTTCACCAATGCCACGTCGAGGAACGGCGTCGCGGTTGCGGTCGGTGGGATGACCTGGGTGGGCGTGGCCGTCGGCTGCGGCGTTGCCGTCGCGGCAGGCGGCGTCGGCGAGGCAGCAGCGGCGGTCGCCGTTTGCGCCGGCCCCGCGGGAGTCGGAGTACGGGTCGGCGTCGGCGTCGGATCTGCGGGCTTTACGACCGCCGACACCGAATCGCTGTTGTTGCCGAGGTTCGTGTCGTTCGCCGTACTGACCGAAGCCGTATTGTTCGCCGACGGGAAGGCGGCGCTGCCGACCGCGACGATCAGATTGATCACGGTCGTCGTGTTCGGACCGAGCGGGCCGGGGTTGGTGCAGGTGACGAGTTGTCCCGCCGCGCCGCAGGTCCAACCGCTGCCGGAAGCCGACACATAGGTGAGTCCGGCGATCAGACTGTCGGTGACGGTGATCGCGCCGGAAGTAGGCGCCTGGCCCTGGTTCTTCACCGCTAGAACGAAGGTCCCCTCCGTACCAACCTTGAACGGCCCGGAGTGGCTCTTGAACATCGTCAGGTCGGGACCGATCGTGGTGAGCGAGCCCGATGCGGCGGCTGCGTAGTCGTTGAGCGCGCCGCCGATCCCATCAGTACCGGTGCGCCCGCTGAGCGCCGCGCCGGTCGATCCGGGCAGCGACGACCACACCAGCTGCGCGGGAATCTGCAGAACTTGGTTCGGCGCAACCCCTGCATCGAGGGTCGCACGGAAGGTAATCGCCTGGCTACCCTCGGCTTCGGTCAGACTCGCGAGGTTGAACGTCACCGTCTGGCCGATGACCGTGACATCCGCGGGCGGCAACGAGGCTGAGCCCGGAACGTAGGTGAGGCCGGCCGGGAGCGTGACGGTGACGCGTGTATCGAAGGCGTCGGCGGCGCTGTTGCCGGTGTGCGCCACGTTCAGACTGAGGTTCACCTCTTGGCCGACCCCTGCCGTGGTCGGCGCAACCGACAGGGAGAGCGACAGGTCGGGCTCGACGACCTCGACGACGACGCCTTGGATACCGGCGGTACCGGAATCGGCATCGAAGTCGACGCGGGTCGGTCCGGGACCGTACTCGACGTAGAGTTCCGAGCCGTCCGCCTGCTCGCCGTTGCGGAGCAGATCATCGTCCTGGTTGGCGACGATGTTACCGACGCGCGCCGTCAGCGCGATCGTGATGAAGTCGTTGGCGGCGTTGCCGTCGCCGGGATTGAGAATGTTGCCGAAGTTGAAGCGAACCGTTTGGCCGGCTCCCAGCCGCGTGTTGTAGCTCGCGTTGGAGAAGCTGATCCCACCGTTGCCGAGCGAGATCATGTGGCTCTGGTAGGTGAGGCCCGCCGGCAGAATATCGGTGAGGTTCAGACTCGGAGTCGTCCCCTCGATGAAGTCGACGCGGATCGTGTAGGTGACGTCTTCGCCGATCGTATACACCGTGGGGCTGACACTCTTGTCGATGCTCAGCTCACTGGCGATCGTCAGCCCCTGGGTCGCCGACTCCTCATAGTTGTCGAGGTCGGTGTCGTCGTCGTCGTCGACGTTGCCGGGATCCGTGCCGTTGTCGCGACCGCCGCCAACCAGGCTGGTGTAATTCGCGCGGGTGTCGTTGGTCAGCACCTGGCCCGGGGTGACCGTATTCATGACCGTCGAATCGAACGTGACCGTCAACCTCGCCCCGGGTTCGATCTGCAGGTCCGGGAACGAGAGCGTATCGTTGGCATTGACGACAGTGCTGACCACCGCATCGCCAGCCGTGACGGTGGTGGCCGTCCCGTTGAGGAAGACGTTGGCACCGCTGACGCCGACGGCGACGTTGGCGATCTGGAACAGCCCATTCGGCATCGTGTCGCTCCAGTCGACCTGGAACGCAGTGGTGTTGCCGGCGTTTTCGATCTGCACCTGCCAGCTCACCGTATCGCCCGCATCCGCGCCGACGGCGCCGGCGGTGATCGCCTTGACCATCTCGAGATCGGGCTCGCCGACGCGCACGGGGATGTCGTTGTCGACCGGACCAATGACGAGTGTATTGAGCGGATCGTCCGGATCCTCGACTTCGAGGAACACGGTATTGAACAGCAGGGTGCCGTCTTGGTTGGTCAGGATGTCATCGACGACCACGTCGTAGGTGATCGCAATGTTGCCGGCGACCGACACCGCGATATCGCCAAAGTCGAAGTTCATGACGCTGCCGGCCTGTTGGAAGAATGCGGCGTTCGTATCGTCGCAAGGCGGGTTCGGGAAAATGCACGTGCTCGAGGTCATCGCGGGAGTCACGACGACGAGCGATCCGGGGACATAGGACAGTCCGACCGGCAAGGTGTCGGTGAAGACGACTTCGTTCTGCATGCCGATGGGAACACCGGTAATGATGCGGAAGGTAGCGGTTTCACCGATCGCGTCGTAGGGCGCCGGCGTCAGGTTCGTCTTGATCAGGCTCGGCGTGTCGATCACGACCATCTGATCGTCCGAGGTGGAGAGATCGTTGACGCCACCGCTGCCGGTGCGCTCCCCGGTCGCTGAACCCGGTGCGCCCGGCGTCGCATACAGGCAGGTGCCGCCGCCAGGGCAATCGAGGTCGTTGGTACAGCGATCGCCGTCGCTGGTTCCACCCAGGCAATCGCCGTCGGGGAGACTGGTCGCGTCGACGGCAACGGTGTTCGTCACGGTCTGACCGAAGAAGACGAACGGATCGACCGTGGCTTGGTAGCGGACGGTCACGGACTCGCCTGGGTCGAGTTGGTCGATCGTGCCGTTCAGGGTGTTGCCGGTGAACGAAGCGCTGACCGTCGCGCCGGTGGCTCCGGCGTCGATGAGGACGACGCTCGGCGCCTGGTATTGTGGCAGCAAAGCATCGGTGAACACCCAGTCGAAGGCGGTGGCCGCGTTGGCTCCCGCCGCGGAGTTCGTGAGCACGACGTCGAAGACGACGATGTCGCCACCGGACTTCGTCGGCGAGTCAACGTCTTTGGTGACCGCCAGCACGGGCTCGGCGACGTGGACGTCGACGCTGCCGGTGTCGAGTCCGACGGGAACGGCGTTGGCATCGAGGAACTCGATGCGGCCGGTGTTGCTGAGCAGGGTTCCGGCGTTGTTCAACGCGGTGTTGCCGACCACCATCTGCAAGGTCAGGATGTACGTCTCGGTGGTACCGTTATCGGTATCGGAGTTGGTGACGTTGCCGAGCAGGAGCCGGAGCTGCCCGGGCGTCGCGGTGTTCAGTGTGACGGGCACCGGGATACCGGGGACATTGGCATTGATGGCGCCCGGGTTGTTGAGCGAAGTCAACCCGGCGCTGCTGCGATCGAGCAACGCCGAGCCGGGCACCAGGGTGAGGCCGGCGGGGACGATGTCGACGAGAGTCACCCCTTGGGTCACACCCTCTACGATGTCGAAGGCGAGCCGGTAGGACAAGATCTCGCCGATGGCGACCGGTGGGTTGGCGGCGGCATTCACGTCGCCCGGGTCGGTCGTCGCCTCCGAGGTCGCGGTGAGCGCCTTGATCAGGTTCGGATCCGGCACGGTAACGCTGACGACGTCGGTATCGGCGTAGTCGTTGATGCCGCCCGAGCCGTCGCGTTCGCCATCATCCGCACCCGAGAAGCCGGGGGTATTCGATCCCGTCGGATTGCCGAGCGTCCCACTTCCGCCGGGTAGGCTGGTGTAGGTGACGTCGGCGGTATTATCGATGACCTGGCGTGGTTCGACGTTGCCGTTCAACGTCGCGATGTAGTCGATGCGTACGGTTCCTCCCGGCGGCACGGTGGCAACCGTCACGTCGACGGTGTTGCCGGCCGAGTTATTGGTCGCGCCGGCACTGCCACCACCGAGGGTGATGACGATGCTTCCCAAGTTGAGAGTCAAGTCGGCCGGGAGGGTATTGAGCAGCAGAGCGTCGAACGCCGTCGTGACGTTGGCGCCGGTCGTATTCGAGTAGGTGATTCGGTACGCGATCGTGTCGCCGGCGTCGCCGGTGGTCGGGTTCGCGGTGATGTCGAGATTGGAGATCGACGGCTCCTGGATGCGGACCCGCGCTACGGCAGACGTAGCGCCCGACTGCACGCCGTTGATCAAGGCGCGGTAGCTATTGTCGAGGTTCTCGCCCGCGTCATTGGAGCCGGCGACGGAGTTGTCGACGAGCGCGTTGAACTCGACGACGAGGTACTCGTTGTCGACGTCGTTGTCGACGTTGCTGATGGTGCCCAGGCTGAACGTCGGATCAGTGCCGGTCGCGAAGGGTCCGCCCGAAATGGCGCCACCCGGAAGTAGTGCGACCGGCGTGATCGTCGCGATCGTCGCCTCATTGCCGGCGACGAACGGGCCCGCCCCGAGGGTGCTCGAAGTGATTCCGCCGTTGTTACCGACGAATGCCACGCGTGCCGATCCGTCGTCGAGGAAG
>Ga0163144_10004972_pt1 | contig 29728 bp, 24 predicted proteins | sample OliLak19BULKMAT1_FD_123175 | JGI IMG/M metagenome (GOLD analysis project Ga0163144, IMG submission 123175) | Freshwater microbial mat bacterial communities from Lake Vanda, McMurdo Dry Valleys, Antarctica - Oligotrophic Lake LV.19.BULKMAT1 | ecosystem: Environmental > Aquatic > Freshwater >...
CCACGGTTCGGGCCGCGGCGGACGCGCCCCGAGCCAGCCCTGCCAGCCTGGTTTGCTACCTTCGACCGCCGCCCAGCCTGGGCAGTAGGCGGTCAGCCAGACGACCTCCATACCGTGCTCGGTGACCAAGCCGAGTTCCTTCTTCGGTTTGCTCCAGTCATAAACACCGGGAGCACTTGAACTGTAGGTCCAGTCGTCGCTCAGGCGCACGACGTCGATGCCGACCTGCTGCAGCAGCTTGGCGTTGCGCTCCTTATGATCCGGTCCGCCGCAGCCGAACATGAAGTGGTCGCGGAAACGCTTGTCCGGACCGGCGATGCGCATGACCGCCAGGCGCAGCTGGCCACTGCGCTCGCCGCCAGCGTCGGCGAGCTTCCAGTCGCAGCGCAGCAGGCCGTGGCGTTGCGTGAGCTTGGCCGGGACCGGCACCCTGATCGTGCCCTTGGCAGGGATGGTGAGCTGACGCTCGTCCTGCACCTGCTGGCCATCGTCAGCGGTGATGGTCAGTGACCAGGACAGCTTCGCCTCGGCGTCGTGGCTGCTGCTCAGCTGGAAAAAGGCCTCCTTGGATCCCGGCTCGACCGCGGTCAGCGGCAGATCGGGCTTCAGGGCGACGTCGACCAGATCGCTCAAGCTGAAGTGCTCGGTGACGTCGATGCCGTCAAGGCGGACCTTGGCCGGCGCGTTGTTGGGCCAGCGAATGAGAATCACGCGGGTGATGCGGCACTCGCCCGTGATCGTGCCGTCGCTCGGCGCGCCCCAGTGGTGGCCAACCTTGGCCGGAACCTGCCAGTTCAGGACGTTCGCGCCCGGCTTGAGCGGGATGTTGCCAGTGCCGAACTCCATGCCGGCGGCGTCGATGAAGCACACCGCCACGCCGAGGCCGTCGCCGTCAAGCACCTCGGCCTTGATCGCGATCGCCTTGCCCCGGCGGAAGACCGGGCGGGTGTCGCCGGTCATGTCAATGCTGGCAGCGAACTCCGTGTTGCTGGCCGTCAGGCTGACGATGTGGGTCTTGCGGTCGACCGCGACCTCACCTGGGAAGTTGAGCGCCACCTGCTCGCCGAAGCCGAGCAATTCGCGACTGCGTTCGAGGGCGACCGGCGCATCAGCCGCCGCGGCCTGGGCCACAAGGCAGACGGCCACGAGCAAGGAGAGAAGGAAGTTGGTCATCTGGGCTCCGGTATGAGGCTGGGCCTCGGCAAGGGAACGTTCTGGAGAAGGCTCTGTGACACCACTTTTGAACCAGTATTCATAAGTCATTGCTATGTAATTACTATTGAACATGTCCAAGGCGCAAGAATCGCAAGAATGCTCGAGCTGGCCAAACCTGCCTGAGGCGCTGCGGTCCGGGCGGGTGACGCGCCGGATCGAAGCGTCTGATGGGACCTGGGCGGAAAAGTCGCGGCTGATGCAGTCAGCCGCGCCCGTGAAATGGACACGACAGAGCTGCCCAAGGCGCTGCTGGCCACCGACAACATCCACGCCTTCCAGTTCGTTGCCGCGCTGCGCCGACTCGGCCTCGATCGGACACGCTGGCCGCTGATCGCCGGCTATGACGCCATGGCGCGGTTCGCCATCCCCGACGACGAGCGTGCATGGACTCCTGACCTCTCGATCGACCGCGGCAACGCCCAGGTCGCCAGTCAGGCCATCTCTCTCATTACCGCCCGGGCGTCATCCGGCTGTTCAACGCGAGCCAACCCGCCGCTGGCGAAGCACGCCTTGACTACGAGTCGATCGCTTGCCGGACCGCCGGCGTGACGCCTGTCGCCACCTACGCCGTGCGCATGCAGCGCAACCTGCAGCGCGTTGGCGAAGCGGCCGGCATCGCTGCCGACCTGGCCGCCGACGGGCGCAGCCGAAACGTCGAACTGGCCTCGTCGACCATCCCCAGCCAAGCCGATCAGGATTCCGCCTGCGGCGTAGCGAGATCAGCAAATCCTGCTCCTTCATCCTCCGGCCCGCTGCCGCCCTCGGCGCGCAGGGCGCGGAGGCCGCTGCCGGTGGCGCGGCGCAGCATCTTGCTCAGATGTTGAATATCAACGAAGCCGAGGTCGGCGGCAATACGACTTGCCGGCAGGGTCGAACAGCGCAGCAGATGCGCCGCCCGTTCTAGAAGACGACGGCGGACCCAGGCCATGGCGGCACAGCCGCGCACGCTGCCTAACAGGCGGTTGAGGTGGGTGACCGACACGCCGGCGGCGCGCGCAAGGTCGCCAGCGGTCAGCGGCTGGTCCAGGCGTTCGTCGGCATGGGCTATGGCCCGGCGCACCGGGTCCGGTTCAGGAGCGCAGCGACGGAACCGAGCTGCGACAAAGCCCGCGAGTGCCGCGCTCAAGATGGCCAGCTTTAAAGCGCGGGCGGAGCCTGACCTGCTTCGCCGGTACGCAGGCTCAGTGGCCAATGCGGCAGCGTGGCCAGGTGGAGGCGTTCTCGGGTTTGCCGAGTCGCAGCACCTGTTTGAGGTAGCCGTCGTCGTCATCGCTGACCACTAAGCTGAGGGAGAAGACGCCGGCGGGGACGACGGCCTTGGGGATGGTGACGCGGTAGATGCGTACGCCGCCGGCCTGCTCGATCGTCGCCGTTGCTGGAGGTCCGGTCTTGGCCATGACCTTGGCGCCGCCGGCGTCGGCGATGGTGCCGTCCCAGGCCACCGTGCCGACCCCGTCAGCGAGGCGCAGGCGGATGGCATCACCTTCGTCGATGTTCGCGGCAGCCGGGCGCGGGGTCGTGTCTTGCACTGCCACCACGACGGTCAGGCCGCCGTCGCCGGCATCGCGCAGCCAGAGCTGGGCCGAGAGGTCCAGGTCTCCCTGCCACCAGCGCTTGTTGTCGGGATGCTTGAAATGGAAATTTTCGAGCTGCGCGTTGCCGAGCACGGCGGTGGGTTCGCTGGAGCGCCAGGCTTCCAGCGGAGTTGCCGCCGCGGGTCCCTTCGGCAGGACCGGAGCCAGCTGCAGCGTCTGACGGTGCACTGCCCGCGCCTTGCCGCCGACCAGCCAAGTGCAGTCGAGGCGGTCAGGATCGGCGCCGGTGCGCTGGAGTCCGAGTTCCTTGCTGGAGCCGGCGAGCAGCTCCCAGCCGCCGCTGCCGCTGAGCACCAGGACGGCGATGGTGTTGCGGCCCTTTTTCAGCGGCAGGTCGAAGACGTAGTCGGTGACCCTGCGCGCGCCCTGGTTGCCGGTGGCGAGGGTGTCCTGCACCTTGACGCCGTTGACGTACCAGGCCATCCACCAGTCGGCGCAGGCGCCGACCGGCAGCTGCAAGTCGGACTCAGTCTCGACTGTGGTCGCGCACACCGCGGCCGCCTTCTCACGAAATCCGCCGGTGACGTTAGCGATGCGCCCGATATCGAGTCGACCCTGTTCGACCCAGCTGTCGATCCCGGTCACCGGTTGGCCCTTCTCACCTGGTAGCGAGGCAGGCATGCTCGCCAGCGATGTGACGGCCTTGGCCTCATCGACGTAGGGGAACACGCGCCACCAGCGCGGCAGGCGTAGCGGGCGGTCGGCGGTGGCTGCGGTCAGGGTCACGGGGACAGTGACCTCCGTGCCTGGTGGGATGGTCAGATCGCTGCTTGCCGGCGTGACCTGCATCCCGACGCGAGCGGTGGCATGCAGGCGTAGGGTGCCGGTCACGGGTTCCACCCCGAGGTTACGCACCGTGACGACGGCACGGTTGTCGCCGCCCAGGACCACCGGATTGCCCACCATCACACTCAGCGGACTGGGTGCGCTGAGGACGGTTCCGACCTCGCCCGGTGAAGTCCAGGCGAGGTAGGTGGAATCGGGGCCGACCGTGATCGTGGCGATGACGCCAGCCAGACGCGGTTTCGCCGGGTTGCCATAGATGTCGTGCTGGGTCGCCTTGGCGATGGCAGCGCCGGCTCGGTCGAGTTGCACGTTCAGGTCGATCAGGCCGGGTTCGTTGTTCCATGCCACCAGCACTTTGTCCTGGCCGCGGGCGAACAGGTAGGCCTCGACTCCGCTCTGGCCGAGGTCGACCAGCTTGGTGAAGCGGAAGCCACGCAGGCGCTCGACGGTGTTGCGATAGGCCACGACCACCGGCTTGGGGTCGCGCGCGCCCTCGACCGACTCCCAGGCGTCGCCACCCATGTACAAGTTGAACCAGGTGAAGAAGGGCATGCCGACCGACTGGGCGTAGACCAGCTTCTGTGTGCAGGTGCGGGCCTGCACGCGCAGCTGAGTGGTGTCATGGCGCTCGGCCGTCGCGCCCGACTCGGTCTCGCATACCGGCAGCCGTGCGGTGCCGGGATGCTTCTCCAGCTCGGTGCGGATGCGCTGGTAGGCGAAGCGCTCGGCCTCGGCGCCGAGGCCGTGGCCATGGATCGCCCACAGGTCGATCTCGTCCGGCTTCAGCAGTGAGACCAGTTCGCGCGCGCGGCGGTCGCCGTCCGGCCCGAAGAAGCACAGCCCGCCGTTCATCACCTGCGCCTTGGGGTCGCCAGCCTTGATCGCAGCGCGCATCTGGCGGAAGCTGTCGGCGTATTCCTCCATCGGTCCACGGTAAAAGAACAGCAGGTCCGGCTCGTTGCCCAGTTCCCAGTAGGTCACCTTGCCGGCGACGGCTTTGGCTTTGGCCTGGAGGTTTTTCGTCAGGTCGGCCAGGGCCGCGGCGCGCTTGCCCGGATCCATCGGGGTCAGCACCGCATTGCGCATGTCCCCGGCTGAGGGCGGATCGATCATCGGCATTACCTGCACGCCCTGCCGGCCGAGGAGCTCGGCGACCTTCAGCGCGTCCTCAGGCGAAGTGCCGGCGTTGATCGCCCCACCGCGCAGCAGATCGACGCCCATGATAGCGTACCAGGCCAGCGCGGCCGGCGTCGTGGTGTCGGCGTTGAGGGCGTAGAGGAAGGTGCCAGGGGCAGCCTTCCCCAGAGTGGTGGTGGCGCTGATGATCGCGATCTTGCCGGCCCGGGTGATAAGCGGCTTGTCGGCGCCGAGCATGGTGGCAGCGAAGTCGAGATAGTAGACGCCCAGCGGGAGGACGCTGAGGTCCATCGTCATAGGCACGGCCAGGTCGCTGCTTGGCGTTACGCTGACTGTGCCCGTCCTGTGCTGCAGGCCGTTGCCGTCGAGGTCGCTGAGATGCGCTGACCAGGCAAGCTGGACCGGCAGGTGCGCCTTGTTGCGCAGCAGGTAGTTCAGCTTCGCCGGCCCCTGGGTGAAGGCGAACACCTCGTGGCCATCGGCGGTGACGTCGGCCAGGGTGAAGGCCCGCTGCCAATTGACGTCCTTGTCGAGGTCGTAACCGATCACCTTGATGCTCTTGATGAACAGATCCTCGGAGTAGCCGTTGAGGCGCAGGTCGTAGCCATCGCTGGGGCAGGCGGAGTCGGCATTGCCGTTGTCGCGGGCGGCGAAGAAGGCGTCGTCAAGGCGGAAGCGCTCGGTCTTCCAGGTTTGGGACATCCACGCGCTGCCGACGCGTCGCGAGCCGTCCTTCAGGTCGGCCATCAGGTCGATGCCCGACCAGGCGCGCAGGATGTAGGTGACCTCGACATCGACGAGCGGCATGCGCCCTTCGCGGAAGCGCTGGTCAGTGAGGGTGCAGCGCAGCGAGCGCGCCCATGGCACCGTCGGGGCCGAGCCATTGCGCGCGGCGAAGCAGCGCTCCTGGCGGCCGTCGACCTCGATGGTCGTCGACTCGACGCCGGTCGCGTCGAACCACATGCCGACCGCCTTGGGCTGCTCCTGGCTGAAGTCGATGGAGCATGCCAGCGGCGCGTCCTTGGCCGGTTGCTGCGCCACCTCAGCGGGGATGCGCTCGGGATCGAGGCCGCGCTTGGCAAGATCGGTCATAGTCGCCGGCCGCACCGCCACTGTCCCGGCTTGATCTGCGGCGACCTGGGCGGCGGTCAGCGTCGCGGCGTAGAAGCGCAGTTCGTCGATGCGGCCGGTGAAACCGACCAGATTACCGCCGGGGAAGTTGCCGCCCTCCTCGCGGCCGACGACGAAGGGCTCGCCGTTGCCGACCAGCTTGCCGGCGGCCTTGGTCGTGGCCGTCTGCTTGCCGTCGCGGTAGATGGCGATCTCGCCTTTCTCGCTGATGGTCAGGGCGAGGTGCTCCCACGTTCCTGTCTTCACCTTGCCGGCATCCAGCTCGTGCCAGCCGCCATCGTTGTAGACAGCCTGCACCATGCCGTCATTGCGAACGTCGAGTGAGAGTGGTTTGCCCACCCACCAGCCGGCGCGCTTGCTGACCAGGGTGGCGCGGTCGCCAGTCGGGATGGCATCACAGCGGAACCACAGGCTGATCGAACAGCCGCGCACCATGCGGTCGAAGGCTGGCGCCGGACCGAGGACGGCACGTGCCTTGACTCCATCGAGGACCAGGACGCCGCCGTGCTTGCCGTCCGCCACCAGCTTGGCGCCGTCGGAGAGCTGCGGCTCGACGGGAAAGCCGCCAGTCGGCTTGGACCCGGCGTCGAAGTTCCACGCGGCGACCAGGGGGACAGGAGCTTCGCCAGCACAGGCAGAGCCGGTCACAAGGCAGAGGACGATCAGGCAACGCATGGAACCTCCCGGGATACGTTCAGTCTACGGTGTTGTACCAGAAAACGCGGCGCCTTCGAAGTTGTGACATAGTTGGTATACTGCTGGTGACCTATAGCCCGGCCCGCCACGCCCCCGTGTCGCGGAAGTCCTCCGGCGCAGACGCGCCGACCCGCCCGTCGAGGAAGACCACGCCCGAGACCCCGAAGCTGCCCCACGACTGCGTCGTATTCCAGAAATTCCAGCTCGGTTGGGCGGAGGCCGTGAACTGCGCTCCATCGCGCCGGGGCAGATGGCGGAAGGCGATATTGTTCCACCAGTCGCTGTTGGCTCCGCCGATAAAGCCGTCGCCCCACGGCGCGCGGGCCGCCATGTCCATGAAGAGCACGAAGTTCGCTTGCGGTCGGATGCTACTCAATGTCCGGCTGCGGGTTGCGTCGATGCGGACGCAGCCGTTGATGGTGTAGCTGACCCAATAGCCTTGCAGGGTGTAATCGCGGCGCATCCAGCGCCCATCGACTCCGCCGTCGAGCGGACAGCGGTAGGTCCGCGCACCCTTATTTGTGCCAGTGGCGTCCGGAATCGACCAGTCGTAGCCGAGTCGCTCGGCCAGTGTGAAGGTCCAGTGATCGACATCTGGAAGGCCCCAGTCGTTGTTGCCGAGGCCGCGCCATACCGGCAGGACGTCATCGGTGTCAATAGTGTATCCGATGGCGGCGACGCCGAGTTGGCGCAGATAGTTCTTGCACACCATGAAGCGGGCCTGCTCCCTGACTAGGCCGATGGCTGGCAGCAGCATGGCGGCAAGGATGGCTATCACCGAGACGACGACGAGCAGCTCGATGAGGGTGAAGCCCGCGCGGAGACGAGGCCTGTGCTCGGGATATAGTTTCATGGTTGTATCAGTATGGATTAATATTGGATCAAGTCAAGGCGATCAGCAGCGTTCCTGGTGATTTCCTGCCACGATGTGGCCCCGGCTGACGTAGTTACTCCGTGCCATGGATCGCGTCGCGACTTGGTATAGCATTCGCCCATGCCTGCCATCCACCACGACTCGCCGCGCAGCCAGGTCCGGCGCAACCTGGCGGCCATGCTCTGCGATGGCCGCCTCCAGCCGGGGGCACGTCTGCCGACCGTGGCGCGCTTCTCCGACCGTTTCGCTGTTGCGCGCGGCACCGTCCTCGCGGCCCTCGCGGAATTGGAGGCCGAGGGCCTGATCGACAATCGTGGGCACCGTGGACGTTTCGCTCCGGCGCGCTCCGCTCGTGCGCCCAGTCGCACCGCCCTGCTGCTGGCGGACAACGAATTGGCGGCCGACGTCCCGATCGACCCGGGCTGGGACCTGTGGCTCGACCGCGGCATCGGCAGCGCGCTGCAGCGGCGCGGGCTATTCCAACTCAAAGCGCACGCGGACGCACTCGATGACACTGCCTTGGCCCGGCTGAACGCGGATCCGCCGCTGGGTGTATTAGCACGCCTCGATGTCGCCGCGTCACCGGCTGGCATCCGCGTACTTGACGGATTCATCGCCCGCCGAGTGCCGGTGGTGGTCAACCACAGCGACCCGCGCTGGTTGGCCGCCGACCGCGTCCTCACCGATTTTGCCCTTGGCACCCGCATGCTGGTCGAACATCTCGCGGCGCGCGGTCGTCGTCGCATCCTGCGCCTGTGGCCGGCGGATCTGGCGGAAACTCCGTTCTGGCTGCGCGAGCGCGACGGAGGTTTTGTCGCTGCCACGCGCGATCTCGGTCTGCCCTGTCTCCCGGTCCGCCATCACCCGGTGCTGCCGCGGCATCCCGACACGGCGCTCCAGTATGACCAGCGCGTGCGCGCCCTGGCCGGAGCCCTGGTCGATCTCTTTCTCTCCGCCGAACCGCCCGATGCGCTGATGTGTGTATCCGACGCCGACGCCACCCTGGCAATTTCGGCCTGCCGACTGTTCAACCGTGAGCCGGGCAGGGACGTGCTGATCACCGGCTATGATGCCTTCTGGCGTACCTGTCCCGAGCGCACCCATGAGTCGGTCCTGCTCGATGCCACCATCGATAAACGTCACGACGACATCGGCGAGGCGATGGTAGCGGCGCTGATGGAGCGTGCCGGCGGCCAGCGCAGCGAAACCGAGCTGCGGCTTATCCCGCCACGGCTGATCCTGCCGCGTGGCTAAGTCGTGGCCCCGCGACGGTCATGCCGCTCGTCAGGTCCCCTGTGCGGTCGGCGACAATCGGCATAGCGCACTGCTTCTGGCGAGGCCAGGTACCCTTACGTGTGTGTTGGCGCATCCTGGCGCAGCGTCCCGAGGTCTGCGCAGCCTGCCCCCTCGTCATCTGGCGCGTCGCCGCCCCCGGCGCGCAGGACGCGCGGGCCGCGGCCGGTGGCACGACGCAGGGCCTTGCTCAGGTGCTGGAGGTCCACAAACCCGAGATCGGCAGCTATCCGCCCCGCCGGCAGGGTCGAGCAGCGCAGCAGATGAGCCGCGCGCTCCAGGCGGCGACGGCGGACCCAGGCCATGGCGGCGCAGCCGCGAGCAGCTCCGAACAGGCGGTTGAGGTGGGTCACCGAGACGCCGGAGGCTCGGGCGAGGTCGCCGGCGGTGAGCGGCTGGTCCAGACGTTCGTCGGCATGGGCCATGGCTCGACGTACCGGATCCGGTAGCGGATTCACCACTGGCGTAGCCGCGCCGGCGAGTTGCCACAGCAGGCTCCACAGCAGAGCTTGCGCACGCTCGGGCTGTTCGCGCCAGCAGCGGGCGGCATCCTGGGCCTGGGCAAGCAGGACGGAAAAGCGTGCGCCGGTGTGCTGGATCAACGGCAGCGGCACGGTGTCACCGGCAGGATCGGATAAGAAGTGCAACCAGGTCAGGAGCGCTTCGCCTCGGTAGCGATAGGCGTGGTCGGTGTCCGGAGCGGTGATGGAGATGCAGCCAGGGCGGATGGCGTGGGTCGCGCCACGCCAGATCAATGCGCCACTTTCGCGGTAGAGGTTTGCGCACCAGATGCGTCGCAGTCGGTAGGCCTCGGACGGACGGGATCCGCCGTGGCCGGTCTCGGGATTAGCCGCTATCAGGCGCGGCGGACGGCTGTGGGGCAGCAGCGGGTGTCCATCTATGTTCAGAATATACCACTAATGTGCGACCTGGGCAATCGCCGACGGCACAACCAACGGCTATGATGTCCGCATGCCACAAGCCCCCACTGCGCTGCGCGCCGACCACGCCATCGACCCCCTCCACTGCGGCCGCCTGCCGCACTTATCCTGGCGGCCGGAAGGTATTCAGACCGCCTGGGAAGTCCGCGCATCAGTCGATGCCGCACGCCTGACGGCGGGCTTCGCTGAGCGCTGGAGCAGCGGAGCGGTCGAGGACGGTGGCTGCTGCGACCACGCCTGGGCTGGCACGCCCCTGGCGGACGGCGAAGTCGTGTGGTGGCGGGTGCGGGTACGCGACGCGGCCGGCAGCTGGAGCGTCTGGTCCGATCCGGCCCGCCTGGAATGCGGACTGGTCGATTGGTCCGGCAGCCGCTGGCTGGGCTACACCGGCGGCTGGCCAGGCCGCGTGCTGCTGCTGCGCGGCTCGTTCCAGATGGCGCAGGCACCGCTGCTGGCCCGCCTCTACGTCGCCAGTCCCGGCGGCTGCCGGCTGAGCATCAATGGCCAGGCTCTGGCGGCCGGCGAACTCGACCCCGGGCTGACCGTCTTCGCCAAGCGTGTCGCCTACCGCGTCCTCGACGTCGGCGGCCTGCTGACCACCGGCGAGAACGTGCTCGGCGCCGTGGCCGGGACGGGGTGGTACGGAGTGCCCATGCTGCGGGCAGTGCTGGTCGTCTGGCATGCCGATGGCACCTGCACGCGCGTGGTCAGCAGCTTCGGCTGGCACGTTGGCGTCGGCGAGGTGTCGGCCTCCAGCCCGTATGACGGAGAGGACGTCGATCTGCGACAACACCAGCCGGGATGGGACAAGCCCGGCTTCATGACCGGCGCCGCACCGGTGGAACGTACCCGGCGCTGGTTCGTGGCCCACATCGTCGACGGCCCCGCGGGTATCCTGGCGCCGCAGATCGCCGAAAGCGAGATGGTGGTCGCCGAGGAACCCCTGCGTGAGATCCGTCGTCTTGCCGATGGGGCCCGCGTCTATGACGCCGGTCGCAACCAAGCGGGTTGGGCCCGGGTACGTGGGACGCTGCCTGGCGGCGCCACCCTCTCGCTGCGCTTCGCCGAGATCTGCGGTGATGACGGCGCGATTAACCAGGCCCCGCTCTACAGTGCGCGCGCCGAGGACCGCCTCACCGGCGACGGCACCGCCTGCGACTGGCAGCCTGCCTTCACCTACCACGGTTACCGCTACGTGCAGGCGGCTGGTGCAGTGGACGGTCTGACCCTCAGCGCCTGCGAGGTGCGCACCGCCACGGCGCGGCGCTCGGACTTCACCTGCGACCATCCGCTGCTCATGCGTATGCACGAGGCCATGCTGCGTACCGAGGCGGCTAACCAGCACGCGGTGTTCACCGACTGCCCGCAGCGCTCCGAGCGCATGGGTTGGCTCAACGATCTCACCGCGCGCGCGCCGCAGGCCTTCATCACCTACGATGTCGGACGCCTGGCAGCCAAGGTCTGTGATGACTTCGCCGACGCCCAGGATGCTGACGGCGCCATCCCCGACACCGTGCCCTACCGCATCGGCCATGCCCCGGCCGATCCGGTGTGCATCGCGCCGCTGTTCCTGCCGCTGCTGCAGCACCGCCACTTCGGCCGGACCAGCGAGGTCGTCCGCCACCTCGCCACCATGCGCGGCTGGGTGCGCTGCCTGCTCGGACGCGCTGACGCCGACGGCATCCTGCATCTCAGCCACTATGGCGACTGGTCGCCCCCGTCGGGCGATGCGCAGAAGATCGTCAGCGCCCTCAACCCTGGCTGCCCGGGGCCGTTCATCTCCACGGCTTTCCTCGCTGAGGACTGCCGTCTGCTGGCGCGGGCCTGTGCCATCGCCGGCCAGGCTGAGGAATCCGCGCAGTGGCAGCGCGAACACCAGCGCATCGCAGCAGCTTGGCGCTCCCGCTTCGTCGCCGCCGATGGCACCGTGGGCACCGGTAGCCAGAGCTGCCTCGCGGTCGCCCTCGGCCTCGGCCTGCTGCTGCCAGCGCAGGTGCCGCCGGCAGTTGCCGCCCTCGCCGCCGACGTGCGCAGCCGTGGCCACCTCACCACCGGCAACATCGCCACCCGCTTCCTGCTGGAAGTGCTCAGCGACCACGGCCACCACGACCTGGCCTTCGCTCTGGCGACCCGCACCGCCTATCCGTCGTGGGGCTATATGCTGGAGAACGGCGCCACCACGCTGTGGGAGCGCTGGGAGGGCGGCGCCGGTGGCGACATGAACAGCCACAGCCATCCGATGCTCGGCAGCTACCAGAGCTGGCTCTACGAGCGTCTCGCTGGCCTGATGGTGGCCGAGGACGCCTGCGGCGCCGACTGCTTCACCATCGTGCCGCGACCGGCCGCCGGCCTGACGCACTGCTCGGCACATCTTGACACGCCGGGTGGCCGCGCCGCCATCGCCTGGCGGGTTGAAGGCGGACGATTCGCTGGCGAAATCCAGCTGCCGCCAGGCACCAGCGCCGCAGTGCAACTGCCCGATGGCAGCCGGTTCGACTGCGCCGGTGGCCGCCATGCGCTGACCTGCGCCGTGACTTGAACTGAGCTGCCGATCAGGGGTGTCCGAGCAGCGGAGCGAGCCGCTGCCGGCGTTCACCGGTCTCTGCGAGTATGGCGCGTAGACGTTGGCGCAACGCTGCCTCGGCGTCAGTCGTATCGCCACCGGCGCGCACGATGCGTAGCGGCGGCAATGAACGGCTGAGGGCATCGAGGTGGAAGCAGGGCGACCCAACCACGCCAGCCTCGTGGGAGGGCCGAGAACAGTTCGACGCAGCAGCCGTCGACGCTGCCGAAGTTGTCGTCGCTGAAGTGCCCCTCGCCCACTCACACGCGACGGCTGCTGAGGGCCGCCAGCGGCACGCCGGCCTTCTCGTCGCCCAGTTCCATGACACACAGCCCGACCCGCACCCGCGCATCGGCGGCATCGAGGGCGGCGAGGAAGCCGGACATTTCAGCCTGTTGGCGCTCCAGCCAGGCACGGACCAGCGGTGTCGCCCGGCGTGCGGCCACGTCAGCGCGTAGCCGCTCCCAATCGGCGCCGTCCAGCCCGGAAGCGGCCCGGTGCTCGGCGCAGAAGCAGCCGCCGATCTCGCCGGGCGAGCGGGCGAGTCGGCAGTCGTCATCGAGCAGCACCTCGCGAAAGCCCAGCTCCGCCAGAGCGCGGATGGCGGCGATGTTCTCCGCCGTCGCCGGCGCATGCAGCGAGGTGCCGCAGAAGTGGCGCGCCAGGTGGTCCTCAGCCAGGCGCCAATGCGTCGGCGGACTCAGGGGATACGCGGTGTCGGTCAGGCCCAGCGATTCGCCAGGATGCCCAAGCGGCATGGTCAGCGCTTCGCACTCCAGCCCGGCGGCGAGGCAGGCGGCGCGGGCTGCAGCAAGTTGCGCCGTGGGCGCAAACCAGTGGCCGTAGCCCCAGGCGATGAGCCAGACTCGGTCGCAGCCGGCAGCGGGACGCCGAGCGATGTCCGCTGCGCACCACAGAACAACTCCGGGGTGGTGGCGGATGCAACGGCACGCTCTGGCAGTTCACTGCGTTCTATTCGGTCGATGAGCAGTTCGGCGGCGGTCGGGCCGGTTCCTATTCACGCGTGCTGGCCTTCCGCCGCGCTGCCGACGGCAGCTGGCACGACCAGGGCATCGCCGCCGATCCGCTTCCTTGGGGTCTGACCTATGCCGGCAATCCCTTCCCCTTCCACGACCGCGATGGCACGCCCTGTCTGGCAGTTAGCGTGGTGGATGGCAGTAATGGCTTCGCCGACTGGTCGCACATCGGGCTGGCGATCCTGCGCTCGCACAGCCGTTCCTTCGCCGGCGCTTGGTCGACGCCGCGCTTTCTCCTGCGCGACCTGCCCGGGCGCCAGCATCACGACCGTGCCATCTACTGGCGGCTCCTCCCGCGCGCTGATGGCAGCTGGCTGGCACTGTGGAACCACGGCGAGCAGGACCTCGCGTGGCGCGGGCTGATTCTGCCCGACCTGGAGCACGAACTCGACCACGCTGCCGTGCTGACGGCGCCAGAGTTGGCGCGCAATCAGGAAGAGGGCGGCGGTGGCTTCGTGAGCGACGGCGCCGCCTTCCTCAGTACCTGGCAGATCCCCAGCATCAACGATCCTAGCGCGGTGCAGCGGCTCTACCGCGTCGACCTGGCGCGGCCCCTCGATCCGGCCGGCTGGCGTATCGTGCCGGGGTCGCTGGGCTGGACCGATCCCGGTGATCCGCGCCAGGATGGCGGCCCCACTGCCGACGCGTGGAACCTGTCGCTGCCGCGGCCGGACACGCTGTGGGCCACCGCGATGGTGTGGAGTGAAAGCCAGCGTCGCAACCGCGTCCTTGCCCGGCACTGTCCCTGGCCCATCCCCGTCGGTCCATGGCACCTGGGTGCGCCTGACCGGATCTGGGACAGCCACGGCCCGCAGGAGCGCGTTGTCGCCTGTCTAGAGTGGGCTGTGGGTCGGAGTTGGTCGGCAGACCTGGAGATCGACATCACCCGACCTGGCGCCGGCCTGGTCATCGGGCTGGTTCCGGCCGAGACCCCGCCCGGCGTCGGCGGTTTCGGCTTGGCCCTGGGCGGGATCGGACAAGCGATGGACGCGGTTCCATCGCTCTCGCCACCGGTGGGACGCCAGCGCTTACACCTGGAGCGTGACGGCCAGTACCTGCGGATCGCGGGTGTGGGTCAGGCGGCCGCCGTGGTCGAGCTTCCCGCGAGCCTGGGCGATGACACCCGGCTGGCGCTGGCCGTCGGCCGTGGCACGGCGCTGATCATCCACCATCTGACGCTTCAGGATCCCGGACGATGACCATGAATCCGCGCCGTTTCGAGATCCCAATCTGTTCTTGCGGACATGCGTGAGGCCTTCGCATCTGAGGGCGTGCGCTGACTGACCAAACCAGGCGGTAGTCGGCTGAGGTCGAGGTGAACTGGATTATAGGACCCGTTCCGCATGCAGAGCTGCCTCGGTGGGCGGTGCCACCGGCAGGGGTAGACGTCCATCGGTGGCAACGACCAGACGCGCTTCGCTCCAGAGCCCGGCAGATCTGCGGACTGCGCTAATCTAGGTTTTCCATGCGCAACGAACGGCGGAAGGCGCTCGGGGTCATGCCTACGACCTGCTTGAAGACACGCTGGAAATGGAAGGGATCAGCGTAGCCGAGGCGCTCCGCTACCGTCTGCACCGGCAGGGCTCCGTCCGCGAGCAATTCCCGCGCACGTTCCATGGCGGTCTGCAGCAGCCAGCGCTTGAGGCCCATGCCGGTATCGCGCTGGAAGCGTTTGGAGAGGGCGGCGGGGCTGAGGCCCTCGCGCCTAGCGAGGGCGGCGACGTTCTGGCCGTTGCCGGCGTGGCGCAGGACGTGGGCGATCAGCTCGCGATGGCGTTCGCCGCGGATTGCGGTCACGGCACGTTCCGGCTGAAAGCAAGCGGCTACGGCGAGCAGGAGCGGCTGCCAATTCCGGGACGCACCCTCCCCATCGTTTCCGTGGGCGGCGCAGAGCAGCTCGGCGAGGGGACCCAGGTCACGGCCATCGGGTTCACCCAGGGTGGAGAAAACGTCCTGGCTAAGGGCATCCAGCCAGCGGAGGTGGAAGTAGTGGAAGCGGGAGCCGGCGGCATAGCGCACGGCGAAGGAGCGGCCACTGGGGAGGAGCCAGGTCCGTCCTGGATTCAGGGCGAGACGGCGGCGTCCCAGGCAGAGCTCGGCCGATCCGCGGATGAAGTGGAATATCCGGGTGAAGGCCGGTCCTGGATGCTGGTAGCTGATGTCCTCTGCCACCGGGTAGACACCACTGGCGAGAACCAGTACGCGCTGCTCACCGCTGCTGGTGTCGGGACGCCAGAGGAAGAGGCCGCTGTCGTCGCGATGCATGCTGGCTCCACTGTCATCATGCCGCGACTGTCCAATCCATCCAGTCGGATGTCCGCGACCGGCATGGCGATCGCGGACGCATGGCGTTAGGATGCGGCCAGGAGTCATCCATGTCCCTCTTCTTCCGCCCGGCGGTGGGCGCAGCTGCTGATGTCATCCCCTGCTTCTGGCAGGGGACTTTCCACCTCTTCTACCTGCAGGACTGGCGTGACACCGGTGGTCACGGCGAAGGTGTGCCCTGGTGGCACCTGAGCACCCGCGACTTCGTCACCTACCACGACCACGGCGAGGCCATCCCGCGAGGCCCGGTCGGCAGTCAGGACCAGTGGGTCTACACTGGCTGCGTGATCGAGGACCAGAGCGTCCACCACGCCTTCTACACCGGCCATAATCCACACCTCGTCGCCATCGGAAAACCCCAGCAGGCGGTGCTGCATGCCAGCAGCCCCGACCTACAGGCCTGGACCAAGGATCCCGGATTCAGCTTCATCGCCCCAGCCGACTACGAACCCGACGACTGGCGCGACCCCTTCGTCTTCCGCGATGAGCAGGCCGGCGGGTGGGGCATGCTGTTGGCTGCACGGCGCCGCAGCGGCCCAGCCCGCCACCGCGGTTGCGTTACCTACGCCAGCAGCCCCGATCTGCAGACCTGGACGGTGCGCGAACCCTTCTGGGATCCGCAGCAGTTCTTCACCCACGAATGCCCCGACCTCTTCCGCATGGGCGGCTGGTGGTACCTGGTGTTCAGCGAATTCAGCGAGCGCTGCCAGACCCGCTACCGCATGGCCCGCAGCTTGCGCGGGCCGTGGCTCTGCCCGGTGGACGACGCCCTCGACACCCGCGCCTGGTATGCGGCCAAGACGGCCAGCGACGGCGCCCGGCGCTACGCCATCGGTTGGCTGGCGACCCGGGAGCAGGACCGCGACGACCACGGCTGCCAGTGGGGCGGCGACCTCGTTGTCCATGAAGTGGTGCAGCGGGCGGATGGCACTCTTGCCAGTCGACTGCCGGAGGGGCTGGCGGGTTCCTTCACTCGTCACCTGTCCCTGCCGGCGGCGCAGCCGGTGCTCGGCTCCTGGCAAGGTCAGGCGACGGATGCCACAGGTCGTCTGAGTACGGCCCTGTTTGGTACCATGCCGGACGACTGCCTGATCGAGGCCACCGTCACCATGGCGGCGGGGGTGAGTTCAGCCGGTCTGCTCCTGCGTGCGAGTGCGGATGGCAACGACGGCTTCCATTTGCGCCTAGAGCCGGGCCGTCAGCGCCTAGTCCTCGACCGCTGGCCTCGCCCAGGCGACGGGCCTGCCCTGGGCGAACGTCCGCTGACCATCGTGCCCGGTCGGCCGGTGAATCTGCATGTCCTGATCAGCGGCAGCTGCCTGGTGGCTTACGCCGATGGCGAGATCGCCTTGTCGAGCCGCATCCATCAGCACGTCGCCGGCGCTTTGGGGATCTTCGCCAATGATGGGGCCGTCGCTTTTTCCGACGTCAGTGTGCGGGTGCGTCCATGAATCCGTTCTTCGCCCCGGAAGCTGGCCTCAGCGGCGACACCTTCCCCTTCTTCCACGAGGGCACGTGGCATCTCTTCCACATGTGCATGCCGTCGATCGCCCATCACGTCAGCCGCGACCTGGTCCACTGGGAGCGCCGCCCCGACGCGGTGGACCGCCGGCTCGCCGGACGACGGCCACAACGCCACCGGTTGCGTTGTGGAGCACGGCGGCAGCGTCTGTGAGATCGTCATCGATGAGCGCTTCTTTCTCAGTCTGCGCTGCTACGACCACCGTGATGGTGCTTTGGGCGTTGAATACCGCGATGGGCCCGGGAGTTGGAGCCAGCTCGCCTGGCGGCCCTTCGATCCTCCGCTCCGGCCAGCGCTTCCGGGCTGAGCCTCGCCGCCGTCAGCGCCAGCACGCCGCGCAGAGCGCCAGATGGAAGACCAGAGCCAGGCCGTTGGTCAGCCACAGGGCCGGGCGGCGGAAGCGCCAGCCGTAGGCGGTCCAGAAGATGAAGACGCCGAGGAAGGCACCGAGGAAGAACGTGGACAGTGTCGGCGGTGGGCCAGTCCAGGCCTGCCAGGCCTGCACCGCGAGGGCGGCGCAGGTGCCCAGGCCGGCGGTGGTGCCGAGGAACTCCCAGGCGCGGTCGGCGGGGCTCATGGTGTTCCCAGCAGATCGGTGAGGCGCGCGGCGAGCTGCTCTGCCGGCAGGACGCCTGCCAAACCGGCGAGAATGGCAGGCCGCTGATGGCGCAGCCACTCCTGGTTTGCCTGCACCCAGGCGCCGAACTCGCGGCACAGGCCCACGTGAACGTGCGGCCAGCGGAAGACCACGCCCTCGGCGCCATCGAAGACGTAATGGTTGTCCTGCCACCAGGCGATGATGGCGGCGCAGCCGGCGACGCAGCGCGCGACCGCATCGGTGTCGTTGGTGGGCGAAGCTGCGCTGGCGAGCAGGCAGGCGCGACGGCACTCCACCTGACGGGCGAGGAGGTCGAGATAGCGGGCGGCGCCGCCGGGAAGCTCGTTGGCGACCGGCCCCAGTTGGCTGGATCGGAGGCGTTGCGGCAGATCGGCCGGCAGGTCGGCCACGGTCGTCGTTAAGCTGCGCCAGGCCGGGCACAGCAACGCGGGGTCGCCGCCGAGAAACGTCGCCAGATCGACAAAGACCTCGTCGTCGCGACGATCGAGGTAGGCCGGATCCCGGGCAGCGCGGGCGAAGAACCATAGGTTGGGCAGCTGCAGCAGCGGCTGCTGGGCATTGCCGAAGACGCCGCGGCCGCTGCGGATGCCCGCGGCCTCTTGGCGCATCATGGAGCGGATGCGTTCGAAGGCGGGTTCGATCGCGGGCGGGATTGGTTCGAACTCGATCGCCTGGTAGAGGAACGTCACGGCTTCGCCGACCAGGCCAGTGGCCTCCACGGCTTCGATGCATCGCCGGTAGTTGTGGTGTTGGGTGGTGGCGTGGCGGCCAGGCAGCACGCTGAACGGTGCCAGTTCCGTTCGCGCCGCCGCCAGGGCCTCGGCCTCAGCCTTCAGCCACGGCGCTGGATCCGTATTCCAGATCTGCCCGTCCATGTAGGGCTGGCCCCAGCCCGCCCACAGCCAGGGCACCACTTGTTGCTCGTGCGGATGGGTGCCGACGGCGGCGATGGTGGCGCGGTCAGCGCGGAAGACGGCGATGAAGTCGGCGGGCGTCGCGCCGGGATAGCTGCCCGGATCGCCGTCGATGGTGACGTAGGCGTCGGCGTTGTTCAGTTCGCCCATGATCGCGGCGCGGTGGGCGAAGTAGTCCTGGCGCTGCGCGGGATCATCAAGACGCACGATGTGTTTTGCTGGGTAGAAATTGCGTTCAAGCCACGGTTTCCCAGCGATCGACGGATCGCTGCCGAGGGCCGCGCATTGAGTCAGCCAACAGCGCAGGCCGGCGATCTGGGCATCGGCGATAGTGCTGCGGAACCGCTGCAGGTCGACGCGATCCGCCGGCGACAGCGGCATGGGGATAGCCTCCACCACCGGCCACAGCATTACAGTGTCGAAGTCCAGGCGACGCAGCAGGCGGAACATTCCACGGTAGTCGTCAGGGCTCCAGCTGCGCACCGCGTAGGGATGGGCGAATTCCCAGCAGGCGTGCAAGTAGAAGCCGACCAGGGGCCGGGAGGATTCGGCGGGTTCGATGGGTTCGACGGCGGCGAGGCTGCTGGCGAGCAAGCTGCTAGCGATGGCGGTGCGGATCATGGGGAGGTCTCCGTCAGTCAGGATGCGGAGTGCGGCCTGCCTCCGCGATGGCGCTTTCCGCGCCGCCGATACCACGTTCCGCATGCGCTGCCGAATCGCCTCGCCACCACTTGCCGGTACGGCCCTGGCGCTTGGCCTTAGTCAGCTCTCAGTCGTTGATGAGTCGCGTGCTCCTGGCGATCACGACCACGATGGCCAGCTGCGCTGCCTCATCCTAGTTCACACCAGCGGCGGCAGGTGTCAGACTTCAGTCCATGGCCGGGACATCGTCCACCGCATGGGCACCTTTGCCGCCTATGCGCCGGGTAGCCAGCTGCGCAATCGGGTGCCGGCGGGCACGCCCTGGACCTGTCGTTATCTGATGCTGACGGGGCCCTGGGCTGAGCGCATCGCCGCCCAGCTCGAGGACGGCCTACTGGTCGAGCCCCGCCCACCTGCCTCCATGCTCGCCCGCTTCGACGTGGCCATCGCCAGCGTGCTGGACGCAGGCGCCGATTGGGATTGGCAACTTGCCCGCGCGTTGGCCGAGCTGGCGCTGTGGATCGGCAGTCAAGGCCTCGCGGATGGCGACCTGCTGCTGGCTGTTGGTCGGTTGGTGGACGCGAATCCCGAGGAGCCCTGGCCGCTGGCGACGGTGGCGAATCGCCTGGGCCTGGGCGTCGACGCCCTCGACCACCGCTTCCGCCAGCGCAGCGGCTGTGCCCCAGCACGCTGGATCCGCACTCGGCGCATCGCCCACGCCCAGCGCCTGATGGCGGCCGGGGCCACCGACCGCGCTGCGGCCGAGGCCATCGGCATGGATGCGCCCGCCTTCAGCCGCGCCTTCCTGGCGGTGACGGGCCAGCGGCCCAGCGGGTGGCGGCGCAACCTCACTGCGTGGTGATCAACGCCCGTCGTCCCTTCATCCTCGCGGGTCTACGTCGGCGGGTTTCTGCCCGGGTCGGTATCGGCCTTCGCCGAACCAGGACGGCCGGTAGGGGGCGAGCGGTTCGACTAGGCCGTCCGGCTTGATGCGCTCGCCAAGCCCGGTTAGCCAATAGCAGGCGTTCACCAGTAATCGGCGCAGGTCGGCGCAGGCGAAGTCAACCGAGGCGCCTATGGTGCTGCACAGCACCCGGGTCTCGACCCCCTGTTCGTTGCGCACGCGGCGCAGCCAGACCAACGGCATGGGACTGGTATTCCTGGCGTCCTGTACCGGCGAGCTGTCGGGACTGAGGTCACGGGTCACCAGACCGCGCATGAGCACGACGGCATCCGGCGGCAGGTCGCGAACGGAGTAGACATCGGTGGGGCCAACGACGTCGCTGACACCGCGCAGGATGGGATGACTGCCACTGGCCGGCTCGACCACGCCGCGGGTGCCTTCGACACCATGCTCGCCGTGATGGTTGACCCAGGTCTCGCCCAGCACCCGCCGGCCGAAGCCGCCCTCCCAGCCGGGGCCATTGCTGGCGAAGCCGTAATGAGCAAAGATGCTGTCCGGGTTGCGCTGATAATGGAAGGCGTGGGTCGCGGTACGCAGGCCGATTAGCGGCCGGCCAGAGCGCACGTAGGCATCGATGTGGGCCATCTGGGCGTCGGGCAGTTCGCGAAAGCGGGTGGCGATCACTAGCAGATCCGCGTCAGCCAAGGCCTCCAGCCCGGGGATGTTGGTCTGGCAGCCGGGATCGACGCAGCCGCTGGTCGCGTCGATGGCGAAGAGCACCCGGCAGCTGAAGCCATGGTGTTGCGCCAGGATGCCGGCAAGCATCGGTAGAGACTCCTCGGAGCGATACTCCTCGTCGCCGGAGATGAGCACAATGCGCTTGCCATCGCCCGGGCCGCCGCCAGCGGGAAGATCGAGCCAGGGAGTGGAGGTACTGGTGCTGTTCATGGCGCGCATTCCTTGCTGAGAGTGTTGCGGACATACGTCCCGTTCTGCTGCGTCGCCTGATCGGGATCGTCGGCAGCGGCCGGGGATTCCTCTTCGACCATGATCCAGCCGCGGTAGCCCTGGTGGGAGAGCTGGCGGACGAGGCCGGGGAAATCCGACCTCCCCGCGCCCATCCCGACCCAGGCGCCGCTGCGGTCGAGGTCCTTGAAATGGACGTGACGGACGAGGTCGCGAGCGTCGGCGACAACGGCTCCGGGATCAAGTCCGCCTTTGTACAAATGGCCGCTGTCGGGAGCGAAGCCAAGGCCACGGCGGGCCAGCTCCGGCAGCAGCAGGCGGTAGTCCTCGGGGCTGCGGAAGACGGATCCGGCAGGGGAATTGGGATGGAATGCGCTGACGATGCCGCGTTCGGCGGCGCGTTGCGCGACCGCGTCGAGGCAGGCCAGCGTGTTTTCCTGGCGCTGGCGCAGCTCGCGACGATCGGCACCGGGCATCTGGCAGAGCACGAGCAGGGCGCCGGGGAACTGCGCGAGGATGGTCAGAGCAGTTTCGGCGTCGGCGCGTTCCTGGGCGCTCTCGCAGGCTTGGCGCCAGTCGGCGACCAGGGTCAGGGCGCCCAACTCCAGGCCTTCCGCAGCGAGCAGGTCGTGCAGCCGTGCGGGATCAGTATAGGCGCCGAGCATGCCCAGCTCCGGCTCAATGCCGGCGAAGCCGGCTTGGCGCACGATGCGCGCGATGTGATCGAGGCGACCGCGAAAACGCTCTCCAGACATCTGCCAAGTATAGAGCTGGCAGCCGAAGCGGATGTCGCTCATGGCGCCAGGGTCCCGCTGCGCAGAAAGGCGCAGCTTTGGGAGTTGAAGCGCTCCAGGTCCTCCCAGTGGTGGGCATGGCCGCAGCCCGGGAAGCTCAGCACCTGACGCGCGGGCAGCAGACGAGCGAGCTCATCGGTACAGCGCGGCGGGGTGAAGATGTCCTGCTCGCCGACGGTCAGCAGGGTGGGCACCCCCAGTCCAGCAAGGCGTGACGTGCTGTCGTGTCCGCTGCAGGCGGCGCACTGGGCGGCGAAGCTGTCGAGGGGCATGTAGTCGATAACGGCCGCCCGCCGGGCCTGTGCGAGATCCTGCTGCTGCCGCTCGACGTAGGCCGGGGCGAAGATCCACAGCTGGAGTAGCAGGGCGAACTGTTCCGGCGTGCAGATGGCGCGCATTTGACTGAAATGTGCAAACACGCCGTGGAGGTAGGCATCGCAGCGGGCCCAGGTTGAGACCAGCAGCAGGCGGCTGATCCGTTCCGGCTGGGCCAGAGCGAGTTCCTGGGCGATGGCGCCGCCCATTGAAATGCCCGCCACCGCCGTGCTGCCGATGCCCAGGGCGTCGAGGACGGCGGCAGCGTCCTCGGCCATCTCGCGCGTGCTGTAAGCGACGGGCGGAGCATCCGAGGCGCCGGCCCCGCGGTTGTCGAGGAGGATGCAGCGGAAGTGGCGGGCGTACGCACTGACATGGGCTTCCCAGCGATCCGATCCCGCGCCCAGGCCCATGAGCAGGAGCAGCGGCGGCCCCTCGCCCCGCAGTTCATAGTGCAGGTGCACACCATCGCGGACCAGCACACTCATGACGTGCCTCCGGCGTCCAGACCAGCGAGGACCTGGCGCATGAAGGGGATGGCCAGACGGGCGTCGTGCTCGGTGCTGGGGCAGAAACAGAAGTCGAAGCACCACCACTCCAGGCGCCCGAGGTCGGGACGCAGGGCCTGCAGCAGAGCTGGGAAATCCAGCTGTCCGCTGCCGAAAGGCGCGTGGGTGCTAGTCTCGCCGTTGTGCAGCGTGCCGTCGCTGTCGATGAGGTGGAGGTGTCCAATGCGGCCGAGCAGGAGCCGGGCGAGCTCTAGCGCGCCGCCAGCCAGGACTTCGTGTTTGCCGCTCTGGCGGGCTCCGACGCCAGCGCAGAGGTGGGCGTGGCTGCTATCGAAGAGGACCTGAAAACTGGGGTGCGCGACCCTGCGCAGCAGGCGTAGGATCTCGCTCGGCTTGTTCAGCCAGAATCCCGGCTCGAACTCCCACACCAGGGTCACGTCGGCGGCGGAGCAGCGTTCGGCAGCGGCCTGCCAGGTGCGGCAGAGGGCGGCGAAACGGCGTTCGTAGTCCGCCGGCGCGAGTGCGGCCGGTGGGCTCACGGTATCGACGCGCAACACGCGGATGTTCAGATCGCCGCAGAAGTCGAGGCAGCGGGCGAGGCTGTCGAGGTAGTCTGCGGTCTGGCACTCGGCCGGCGGAGTGGCGGTGAAATCCGGGGCATAGCCCGAGATCCCCAGGCCGCGCCCGGCGATCCTGCGCGCCAGCTCGCGACGGGCGGTAGTGCTGGCGTAGTCGTCGGGATGAGGATGAGGGCGGAAGCCGTTGATCTCGACCCCGTCGTAGCCGGCGTCCCGGGCGTAGTCGCAGAACGCGTCGAAGCCCCACGGAGCAGCGGCAAAGGGGCCGAAGGAGAAGGCCCAGCTGCCGAGGGCGAAGCGGGGCCTCATGGCCGCGCTCCGCCGCAGATTGCCACTGCCTGGCGCAAGGCGACCAAGGGATCGCCCTCCGGCAGGAACTCGTGGCCGATGAAGCCGTCATAGCCACAGGCGTGCAGGGCAGCGACGATGCCGGGGAAGTGGATCTCTTGGCCGTCGTCCAGATTGCCGCGCCCGGGGCAGCCAGCGACGTGGACGTGGCCGATGAGCTCGGCGTAGGTGCGGATGCGCTGGATGAGGTTGCCCTCCATCAGCTGCAGGTGGTACACGTCCAGCAGCAGCTTCACCCGCGGCGAACCCACCGCCCGCACAATACGGGCGCACCAGTCCAGATCGTCGCCCTGGTAGCCGGGGTGCCCCTTCATCGGATCGGGATCGGCCAGGCTGTTGAGCATCTCGAAGCAGAGGGTGACCCCGGCGCGCTCGGCGTCCTGGGCCACCGCGCTGAGGCCGGCGATGCAACTAGCCGAGCCTTCGTCCTCGTCGATCTCGCCGGCGGCGGGGTCGTCGGGATCCCGCTGCCGCAGTCCGCTGAAAGCGATGACGTTCGGCGAGCCATGCGCGGCGGCCCCGGCGATGGCGTGACGGGTGGCGCGCAGCACCTCACTGCGCTGACGTGGGTTGTTGAAACCACGGGCGAAGGGCGGCAGAGGGCCAAGGTCGACCTGGGTGAGGGCGCAGCCCAAACCCAGGGCGGCGACAGCGGGGATCTGCTCCGGCAGCAGCAGTTCCACGCTGACGCAGCCGCAGGTACGGGCGGCCTGCGCCACTTGCGCCAGGCTCCAGCCCACCTCTGGACGTTGGAAACACCAGGCAGCCACCGAGTGCCGAAATCCAGCAGGCATGACCGTCACGCCCAGGGCTGGAGGATGACTTTTCCGCACTGGCCGCCGACCTGCAGCTCCCAGGCCTGTTGCACCTGGTCCAGGGGGAAGCGATGGGTAATCAACTGGTCGAGCTGGCTGCTGACGCCCTGGATTACCTGCAGCAGGCGCGGGACATCGTGGTGATTGTAGTGCCAGGCCCCGTGTAGGGTGAGGCCCTTCTGGATGATGGTGTCGACGTCGAGTTGGCCCTTCCAGCCAATGAAGGCGATCTGGCCCCGGCGGCGTACGACATCGAGAAGGAACGGCTTGGATACCGCTGTGCCGCTGGTCTCTAGGGCCTTGTCGGCGCCGCGCCCACCCGTGAGGTCGCGCACCTGCTGGGCGGCCTGCTCCTGCCGCGGATCGATGACCGCCATCGCACCCAGACGACGCGCCAGCTCGGCGCGGTAGGGATTGCTATCGACGCCGATGACGCGGGCTCCGCGCTGGCGGGCATTGATGACTCCGCCCAGACCCACCGGGCCGAGGCCGCTGATCAGCACGGTGTCGAAGGCATCTACCTGCATCGCCTGCATCCCACCGAAGGTGGGTCCGAGACCACAGCAGGCCATGGCGGCGTGCTCATAACCTAGCCCCTCCGGGATGGGCGTCAGGTAGGCCTCTGACTGCAGCAGGTACTGGGCCATGGTGCCGATGCCGGCGGCGCTGCCGGTTTCGCCCAGCAGGTCGCGATTGCTGGTGCAGTGGATGAAGGCCCCGGAGCGGCAGAGCGGGCAGCCGCCGCAGGCGCTCTGGGGCTGCACGATGACCCGGTCGCCGACCTTGAGCCGACTGCAGCGATCCACCGCCACCACCTCGCCGGCGGCCTCGTGTCCAAGGCGGTCGTAGACCTCTCCGTCGCGGAACATGGTGTATTCGGTGCACATCGGGGCAGCATGGACCTTCACCACCACGATGTCATTTTTTGGTCGCGGATCCGGCCGCTCGGCGACGGTGCCCTGGAACTTGCCGGTGATGGTGGCGATGCGCATGGGATTCCTCCGGGCTGCCTCGGCGTGCGCCGCGTGGCAGGATGTGGTTGGGTACTAGCATCCTAACGAGGATCGCACCGGGTTATCAATGGACGTTCGAACCGGCTCTTTGCACAATCCCACCATGACGAGCAGACGCAGCCCCGCCGCTGGGACTCCTGATCAGGGCCTGGCGATCCGTACCTACGGGGTGGATTCGCGCCACCGCCCCGACTGGATCTGCAATCGTCCGCAGGGTTCCGGCGACTACCTCATCATGTGCTTCACCACGCCCTTCCTCGCCCTGACCAGCGCGGGCCGACAGCGGGGCGGCCCCGGCGACTGCCTGATCAACACCCCGGACTTCCCCAACTGGCACGGCTCGGTGCCGCAGGCGGCGGACGGCTTTCGCAACGACTACATCCACCTCGCTGGCGGGCTGGTGCCGGCCCTGCTACGGCGCTATCAGTTGCCGCTCAACACGCTCTTCCACGTTGGCGACGCCCATGTCATGGGCAGCCTGCTGGAGGAGGTCCAGCGCGACCAGCGCAACAATGAGGCCTTCTGCCAGGATGCCCAACGCTGCCGCATCGAGCTGCTGCTGCTGGCCCTGGCCCGGGCGAGTAGCATCCATGCTGGCCGCCGGGGACCGACGCGGGGCGAACTGGCGTGGCGGCCCCGCTTCCAGGACTTCCGCGCCCGCCTCCATGCCGAGTACCGCGAGCCCTGGCGGGTGGCCGGCATGGCCAAACGCCTGGGGTTGAGCGAGAACCGCTTCTGCGCCCTTTACCGCGGCTTCTTCCAGGTCAGCCCGGTGGAGGACCTCATCCGCGTGCGCATCGAGCAGGCCAAGCAGATGCTGGCGAACTCCGCCGCCACGCAGGCCGCAGTCGCCGAGGCCTGCGGCTTCGCCAGCGTGTTTTATTTTGCCCGCGTGTTCCGCCAGCGGGTCGGCATCACGCCCGGGCACTTCGCCAGCCGGCATGGATCGTCACGCCAGCCGTGAGGACAACCGTAGTCGCGCAGGTGGGCCTTTCGCCAGTCTTTGCCTACCCTGGTAGATCCCCTGGCGGCCTGCCTCAGCGCTGACCTGAGCAGCCTGCCGACCCTGCGCGAATTGGCCGAGGCCAGCGATCCAGTGAAGCGCGCCTACGCCAGCTGGGCCATCGCCCGGGTGAGCGAGTCGCCCCGGACCGCGTGGACCTGGCACACCGATCCCCTGGCCGGCGACGACCGGGCGGATGGCGGTCCGCGTCAGCCGTTGCGTTCCCTGGCCGCTGCAGTGGCGCTGGCCCGCGCCGGCGACACGGTCGTACTCGCGTCCGGCATCTACCGCGAAACGCTGGCCCCGATCCACGGTGGCACCGCTGAGCGGCCGCTTGCCTTCGTCGCCGACGGCGTCGCCCCAGTCATCACCGCGGCCGATCCGTGGACGCCGGTATGGCGCGACGAAGGCGACGGTCAGTGGTCGACGCCGTGGACCGCGCTGGCCTGGGACGAGCCACGCGCCTGGGAGACACCAAGCGCCGAGACGCCGGCCAACCGCTGCGAACAGGTGTGGGGCGACGGCGCTTTGTTCATTCATACCGCTGACCGCGAACGCCTGCTGCTGCTCGGCTGCGGTCGTGAGGCACTGCAGTTGATGCCGGACCAATCGCGATGCAGCGGCAACGCCAGCGATGACAATCTGCTGTGGGCCGATGGCAGCGAACCGCTGTGTCGGCTGGAGGACGGCGACAATCGGTTGCGCCCGATGGATCAATGGGCGCTATGCTCGGGCCACGACCGCCACAGCCTAGCCCTGCCGCCGGATTGGCTCGGCCTGCCACTCAATCCCGATGGCCTGCGCGATCGCTTGCGCCGGGCCTGGCTGGCACGCGGCCTGGCGGATACCGGTCTGTGCGACGGCGTGGCGCCGCTGCCAGTGCGGCAGTGGCTGGCGCTGCTGTGTCCCGGACGTGAGGGCTGGGTGCCGTTGGAGTGCGTGCAGACCGGTCCCTCGTGCGGCGTGCAGCTGTGGCGAGCGCCGCAGGGGCAGCGATACGGTCTTCGCGTTCGGCCAGCAGCCAGGCGATGCGGTGGTCGCGAGGCGGGCCGAACGTGGCGGAAAGATCGATGAATCCGTCACCGCCAGCGCTGACCGCGTTGCGCTCCAGGCACTCGCCGCGGTCCTCAAGATGCACTGGCAGGCTGGCGAGGATTTCGGCTGGCGGTAGGGCCGCGGGCGACGCCGCTCCACGGCGCACCGGCGGCGCGGCGCAGATCGTGCCGTAAGCAAACCACTCCAGCGGCCATGGGACATGGACCAGGCGCGGGGCCAGACCGCGCACCGCCTGCGCCAGGGAGCCTCGCCACGGCCGCGGCTCCCCGCCGACCACAGCGCGGAACTCTGCGGGGATAGACTGTCCGATGAGCCGGTCGGAGGGAGGTACCCGGGGGGGGTGCCGGGGCTGAACGCCGTACCGGAGGCCCGATTGCGCGTGCAATCCCCTGTCCGTCCGCGTGGCGAGCGCGGCGCGGGTTGTGGTCAGGACCTATTCGATCCGGAGCTCGGGCGCTGCGCGCCCTGCGCTCCGGGGTGGAGCATGGTGCCCGCTTGCTGGGCAGCCGGTGACTTGCCGTCAGGGTGCCGTTGGCAAAACTGCCGTTGCGACCGTCGCCGGCGCCCCTTCCTGAGGCTTGACCTCGCACTTGGGGCGCTTGGAGGCGGTCGCGTTGTTTGTGGTTGCCCGTCGGCGCTTGCGGGCCTCGACTGCGGAGACAGGCGCTGTGAGGTCCGGCTCCGGCGTTTCCGTGACCTTCGCGCGTGTCGCGATGCGACGCTTCTGCTGCGCTTCGGCTGCTGGTTTGGCCCGCTTGGTCTCATGGTCGGGATCGAAGGGTTTGCCGCTGACCAGGATGGCGAAGGCGATGCGCAGGACCTTGGCGGCCCCGGCGACGATGGCGACCAATGGCTTCTTGCCTTCGGCGATCTTGCGGCCGATGAATCTGGTGATGACCGGGTTATGCAGCTTGCCACTGCGCGCCATCTGCACGAGCAGGGTGCGCAGATGGGCGTTGCCACGATGGCTGATGCCACGTTTGATGATGCCGTCGCCGGAGGTGTCCTCGCGTGGATCGAGGCCGCTCCATGCCACCAGTTGGCGGACGTCAGCGAAGCGGGTGATGTCGCCGATCTCCAGGGCCAGGGCGGTGGCAGTCCAGGGTGCGACGCCGGGGATGCTGTCGAGGAGCTTCACCCGCGGATCGTCCTCGGTCATCGCAATCAACTGCTTCTTCAGGGCATCGATGCGTTCGTTGGCATGGATGATCTCCTCGGCCAGCAGGCGTATGGCCGCAGCCGAGCCCTCGTCCGTCAGCGCGGCGACGGAGGTTTTGGCTGCGGCCCGCAACTGTTCAGCGCGGACAGAACCGACATGCGGCAGATCCGCCAGCGCTTGGCCATGACTGCGGGCCAGGTGCGCTGCCGTGGGATACCTCACGCTGACCAACAGCAGCCAGCGGGGCACCTCGTCGTGGCTGAACTGGACCAGTTCGGGATTGGTCGACGACAGCAACGTCTTGTAGCGTTGCACCAGCGCCGTCCGGCCATGGATCAGGCCACGGATGTTGCGGTAGAACACCACCCGGCCATCCAGCGGGATCGCATTGGGCTCGGCTTGGCGCTTGCGCTCCAGCAGATAGCGGGCGATGCCCAGGGCGGCCCGCTGGTCATCCACTTTGCGATGCAGGTCGGCGTCCAGAAACCGCTTCAGACCCAAGGGATTCAGCCGATGGATCGCCACCGACCGCCCCTGCGCCTGTTCGCGGCGGAAGAACGCAACCCAGTTGCGCTCGTAGCCGCCGGTCGCCTCCACACCGGCGATCACCTTCGCCGCCGGATACCGCTGCCGCAGATCCCGCAAGACCTCCGACAATCGGTCGTGACCCGTGCGCGTATCGTCGTAGCCGCAGGAACCCGCAAGACGGGTGCCCGACTGGTTGATGATTTCGATGTCAGCGCGGCCCTTGCTGACATCGAGTCCGAACGTGATGCACTCCATGCGCCCTCCTGTGGAAGCGCGGTGATGCTGTCGGGGTCCTGCGGGGCGAGTGGGATCGTCAGGTCTGGCAACATGCGGGGTCGTGCCCCAAGGTACCAACTCGGACTGAACCCGACCGCAGGAGGCACGATCTTTGTACGGGGTCGAGCCCCTTGCCCGAAGGCGTGCTATCCGTCAGCGAGTGCCACCCTGGTC
>Ga0163144_10004973_pt1 | contig 29724 bp, 25 predicted proteins | sample OliLak19BULKMAT1_FD_123175 | JGI IMG/M metagenome (GOLD analysis project Ga0163144, IMG submission 123175) | Freshwater microbial mat bacterial communities from Lake Vanda, McMurdo Dry Valleys, Antarctica - Oligotrophic Lake LV.19.BULKMAT1 | ecosystem: Environmental > Aquatic > Freshwater >...
CTTCAACTCTTATAAATTCGCGGCTTAGAACAGGCCTTCTATCCAGAATTTACACCTTACAAAAAACGGAAAAATTCGAGAACAGTCGAAACCGTTCTCGAACTCGTTTGAGACTTTTAGATTTACTTAAAGAGAATCAAAGATATCAAGTGCACTATCTTTATCGCTAGAGAATGGGATGTCTTTAACGATATCACTCACTGTTCGGCGCTTGTAATCATTTCGCAAAATTCCAGCATCGCGAAGAGCTTTGAGAGCATCGATTTTCCCTAGGGAATTGAAAGACTCCATAACTCTCAAGAGAGAATCATCGTCGAGAGAGGATTCCAATTTAGGACCCATTTCTCGAATAACCTTCACCTGATCGCTGCTAAACGATTCTGCCTTGATACTCGAAATCAAATCATCAACGCTAGGTGTTCCCAACACTAGAGTACCGTTAAACCGAAGCTTTCCAGAAAAATCATGAGGAATAGCCACGATGACTTTATTGATACACATCCCCGAACGAACACGCACGACACCGTTGGTGCTTATGCTACTGCAACGATACGAATAAGAACCTACGCCTAACTGAACAGAGACATTTCCATGCTGCACACTTGTAGCGATTTCATCGTCAAAGAAATTATCCATTTTTCTCTGACTCTCAGAATAAAGAACAGGAGTTACACTCACGCTCCCATCCAAGCTCTCAACAATCTCAATATCACCAGCAATCGATTTTACCGAAATACTGTGAATAGAGTCTCCCGCTGCTTCACCGACTACAGTTCGTGCATCACGATAGGTAGTGCCTGCAAAAGCCGAGGCACTTAAAAGTGAAACTGCGAAGACCAAGGGAAGTTTAGATGTTTGAGAGAGAGAAATAATTTTATTCATTCAGCGCTTAAAGCAACGAACGTGCCAGGGCCTAATTCGTTTTTGCCCACTGCTCACAATTAAAAGCTGTCCAAAACATGAACAGGGAGTGAGCAAAAAACGTCAGCCTCTTTAATTTTTCTTTTGCGCAGGACAAAAGTTAGGCCGAGGACCTATACTTGGAAACAAACGACAAACCTCGGGGCGTTTTTCGTAGACCGTGCAAAGTCGATCTTCACCAAGGAAGACGCAATCCGAATTGCTCTTTTGTTCAAGCATATAGAGTCCCGTGGAGGCTCGAAAACTTTTCAAATAGCCGTCCTTAGAAAGTCGTTTGAATAGTTTTTTGGGAGAGGCTCTCATCTCGTCTTCAGAAATGAGTTCCAATCGAAACAAATCCTCAGCCTTAACTTCAACGGGCATGGTGCAACAGCCTGCATTGCAATTGTTGCAGAGGCCGTCGCGATAACGAAGCCAAGTTGAAGGGCGGTCTTTGTCTACAGTTCTCATAACTTATTCGCTCTCGTTCTTGATAAGTTTGGAATCTAACGATTTTTCAAACCTGGACAAGTGCCTATTCTATAGACAGAGTCGCGTTATAAGTCACCGATTTTATGGCTCACCTAACGCCAAAACTGGGGCATGTAATTTGCTTCTATAAGATACTGTATGAAGACATGGTTCAAAATTACTCTTTTTGTGTCTGTAGCATTTTCTCAAACGCGATGTGGAGAATCAAAAATTTGGGGTTTGGACGTTCCCACAGACCCCAAAACAAACCGTCAAGTAGCCAATGAAGACGAAGACCCTATCGAGCTCCCCACGAGTCTCAAAATTGAAATGGAGGGAGAGCAAGTCAGACTCAGCATCGAACACCCAGAAGAGCTTGAAGACGACGAAGTCTATGTTTTGGAATCATCGTTTGATTTGAATCAATGGACGCCCTATCGAATCTACGTCAATTCACTCACTCTCACAGTGCCTAAACGAGAGAACACAGAGTTTTTCCGTGTGGCGATAAAGGTTCTACCCGAACTCAACGCCGGAGGAAGTCTTCATGCCATAAACTATCAACCCGAAATGACCGTACCCACAGGACCTAACGGCGAAACGACCACCTTTCCTGAGCAAGGAACTTTTTTCATTGTTGGTGGTGTTTCTCTTCGCGATCCAACATCCCTAGCCCAATTTCCCAGTATCTTTGATTTTCCACCACAAACGCCCAGCGCCTCGTTAGCTCCGTTTGAAATAGGAATCCGTGGACTCAACGCCGGCAAGCTTGTTTACAACCAACAAACAAGTTTTGGTTTTAGATCTCCCGACTTTTCTAATCGTGCCGAGGCCGAAGCGTATTTAAACAATCTTCGACCTTTTATTGTTCCAAGGCTCGTTGCAGATCCTTAAGCAATGCTTGAATGTCACCAGAGGCGACTCCCGAAATCTTCAGAGCCGACTTTTCTCTATTGCGGCGAACAACAAACTCAAGCTCGCCCGCGGAGATACCGCGCTGGCCGACAACCAGACGATAAGGAATACCTAAAAGATCGGCATCCTTGAATTTAGCTCCCGGACTCAAATCGCGATCGTCATAAAGCACTTCAACTCCTGCGGCCTTTAAAGATTCGTATATTGAATCAGCATAAGCAATCACGTCCGCCTCATCTTTTTTTGCGAGAGTTACGAGTTGAATTTGATAAGGCGCGATGGCCTTAGGCCAGCAAATGCCATCCGCATCGTTGTTTTGCTCGACAGCCGAAGCCAGGGTGCGAGTCACACCGATTCCATAACATCCCATGAGAATGGCTTTTGATTTGCCATTTTCTTCAGTGAAAACTGTTTTCATGGCTTTGGAGTAAACATCGCCCAACTTGAAGATGTGTCCCACCTCGATACCTCGATGAGCAGTGTAAGGTTTGTTCTCAGGATGTTGTGGGCAAGGTTCACCTTCAACTGCTGTCGAGAGATCGACTCCTTTACGAGCGCCCTCAACATAGAGTGGCAACACATCACGGCTCACTTCAACATGAACAAGGTGATACCCTTCTTTATTAGCGCCACAAACGGCATCGTGAGTCGCGATAATTTCACGGTCAAAATAAGTGCGCACTTTGCGAAGAGCCTCAGGCCCACCGATGGGACCAATAGAACCCACAGCACACTGGAACAGATCTTTAACTTGCTCGGGAGGCATGGGCTGAAGAGATAAAAGAGAAAAGCCCGCTTTTTGAAGAACAGCACCAAGTTTCACTTCGTTGAGTGAGCGATGTCCTGCAATGTAGGCCACTACGGGTTGGGTTTCTTTGGGTTTCTTTGCGTCTACAAACTGATAAACGAGAGTCTTGATCGTTCGATGCGCTGGAACTTGGAGAAGCTTGCTGACATCGTCAATGCTTTCAGCATTGGGTGTCGCCACTTCTTCAAAGGCTTTGGATGTTTCTTGGCCCCAATCGGTGCCCAAGAGCTTTGCCGTCATTTCGGGAGGAGCGCACTCGGCTTTCTCCACATTGGCAGCGTAGGTTTTATCTTCAGTAGATAGAATCAAGTCCTCGCCCGATTGAGCCAAAACGTGAAACTCGTGTGACGAATCACCACCAATAGCTCCCGAATCGGCTGCCACTCGAACAAAGTTTAGTTGAGCGCGTTCAAAGATACGGCAGTAGGCTTCTGAAATTTTGTCATAGTTCACATCCAAGCCTTCTTGGTCTTTGTCGAAAGAGTAGCCGTCCATCATCAAAAACTCGCGACCGCGCATGATTCCAAAGCGAGGACGAATCTCGTCACGATACTTGTTGGTCATTTGGTAGAGAGTGAAAGGAAGTTGCTTGTAGGAAGTCACTTGAGAACGAACAATGTCACAAACCACTTCTTCATGAGTGGGCCCGAGACAATAATCGCCTTCTTTGCGATCTTTGAGTTTGAACATAAGAGGGCCCATCTTGTCCCAACGTCCTGATTCCTTCCAAAGTTCTGCAGGAACGAGAATAGGCATTTGAACTTCTTGCCAACCGATGCGCTCAAACTCTTCACGAATGATGTTTTGAAGCTTAAGCAAACTGCGCATGAAAAAAGGCATGTAGGAATAAATTCCCGCCCCATGCTTCTTGAGTAAATTGGCTCGTGACATGAGCTGGTGCGAAACTACTTCCGCATCACGTGGGTTTTCACGAAGGGTTGCAAAAAATGCAGTCGAAAGGCGCATGGGCGCATCCTATCAGGACGACGCCCCTATCGCTAGAGTGGAGAAGACTCCAATCCTCGTTCTTTTTTACTAGTTCTTTTGTTTATCGAGGGCTGCTTGAAGTTTTGAAGCGAGGTCGCCTTGTCCTGAAGGCGAAGACTTTGCACGAGCAGCTTCAGAAGCGCGGTATTCACGAATATCGGTTTCTTCAGACAGACTTGCGGCTTGGTCCACAGCGCCTTTGATCGACAAAGAAATGCGACGGGCCGCTGTGTCCACGTTCTTCACAAGAACGGTGATTGTTTCGCCGGCCTTAACCACTTCATCAGCAGTGGCCACACGTTTAGTCGCGCTCATTTCAGAAAGAGGAACCAATCCGTCCACGCCAGGAGCCAATTCAACAAAAGCACCAAAGGGAGCGATGCGAGTTACTTTTCCTTGGACCACGCGACCCGAAGATACTGTCGATGGCAGATTGTTCCACGGATCGTTGGCAGCTTGTTTGAGAGTCAAAGAGATCTTCAAACGCTTGCCATCGTTTTCAATACGCAAAATTTGAGCAGAAACAACGTCGCCCGTTTTGATAACATCATTAGGGTTGTTCACTCGTGCCCAGCTCAACTCAGAAACGTGAGCCAAACCTTCGAGACCGGGGGAGATTTCAATGAACGCGCCGAAGTTTTCTACGCGAGTGACTTTGCCAGTCACTTTGTCGCCCACTTGGCGCTGATCTTGGAACGAAGCCAAAGCTTGGCTCTGACCTTCTTCAAGGATTTTACGGCGAGAAACAACAACGTTGCGTCCGCCCTCTGTGATTTGACTGATCATGAAGTGATGTTTTTGGCCTACATACTCTTCAGGCTTTTCGATGCGCTTCAAATCCATTTGCCCGATGGGGCAGAATGTTTTTTTACCGTGAATAAGAACGTCAAAGCCGCCTTTGTTCACGCCCTCAACTCGACCTTCAACGGGTAGGTTTTTAGCGAATGCATCGGAGATGTCGTCAGCAAGGTTTTTAGAAGTGGGGCTGGGAGAAAGGAATACCTGAGCTCCTTTTACGTAAGTTACGAAGAGGTCGATCATGTCGCCCACTTTGACAGTGGATTCACCGTTCTCGTCCAGGAGTTGCTCAGCAGCAACGAATCCATCAAAACGGGTTCCCGTAGAAACAATCACGTTCTCTTTACCTACAGAAAGCACTTCGGCTTTGATGCGGTCGCCTGAAGAGACTCTCTTGTCGGCCTGTCCAAAGGAGTCTGCGAGCATGCGCTCGAAATCGCTTGAATCGTTGTCTGATGTTTCGTTGTTTGGGTTGACGAGTTTTTTGAATGACATGGGCCTCTCTTCATCCCTCAAGCGGGCGGCCCAATCAAGTGTTTATTAGCGTTGAGCTTTTAGGTCTCCATGAGAATGATGATGGTGGAGTTTTGCCTTTGGAGTTTAAGCAAAAAGCCCTTTTTCTTCTCATTCAACTTGCCCTGCGCTTCTTTTACGCTTCCCACCGCTATTCGGTTCACCTCGAGGAGGATATCCCCGGGCTGAACTCCGGCTTCGGAGGCAAATGTTTTAGGTGCAACCCCCTGAACCACAACGCCTTTTTGCTCCTCAGACAGACCCAGTAGGCTCTTTTGTTTGGCCGAAAGCTCTCCAAGGACCATTCCGCGGCCCTGTTCAGCACGCTCTTTAAGGATCGAGGATTGCTGCTGAGCCAACTCCTCATCGGTCTTGCGTTTGCCCACTTTCACATCCAATTTGATTTTTTTGCCATCACGAAGCACTTCAAGCTTTGCGGTTTCACCCACATTTTGATTGCTTATGGCCTTCACCAAATCATGAGCACTGATCACGGGAACCCCATTGACCCCCACCACAACGTCATACGATTTCAAACCGCCACGCTCAGCAGGCTCTCCCGGAATAACGTCTTGGATCAAGACTCCCGACGCCTTTTTGAGCCCCAATTGTTCGGCGATGCCGGGGGTCACCTCAGCCATGTAAATGCCGATCCAGCCAAGATCGACTGCACCTTTTTCGATAAGTTGTTTGACCACGTTTTTGGCCAAATCCATGGGAATAGCGAAGCCAATTCCTTGTGCACGGGAGTCAATGGCGGTGTTGATACCAATCACCTCGCCATGAAGGTTAAAAAGAGGTCCCCCTGAATTTCCCGGGTTGATGGAGGCATCGGTTTGGATGAAATCAGTACGTGTTTCTAAATCAATACTGCGCCCAAGAGCACTCACAATTCCTGTAGTCACACTGTGAGAGTGACCGTAGGGATTGCCGATAGCCATGACAAATTCACCCACTTTGACCTCAGAACTGTGTCCCAAAACAACTGGAGTAATTTTTGCGGGCATGGATTTGAGTTTGATAACGGCAACATCGGAACTCTCATCGATTCCCACAACCTCCGCTTCCCAGCCTTCGAAGTTTTGAGGATCGCCCACAAACTTTGCAAGAATCTGGTCTGCGTTGCGTCCACCCTGACGAATAACGTGAGAGTTGGTGATGATGTAACCTTTATCATTCAAGATAAATCCAGAACCCAAAGATTGAGACTCGCTCGCCTGAGGCCGCATACGAGGATCGCCGAAGGGATTTCCGAAGAAGAAACGCATCATGTCTTCTTGTGAGCCCGCTCGAGGACGATTTTGAATTCGTGTCTTTGTAGCAATACTCACTACCGAAGGTGAAAGCTGTTCTGCAAGAGTTGTGAAAGCTTTGTTGAATTTAAAAACTTCGGGATCGAGTCCCTCGACAACAGGATCTTTTCCGTTGCCCTCTTTCCATAGGCTTGTGGATTCGCCATAGCTAAAACCTGAAGAACTCAAAACGAGTCCGATCAACAAACATGAAAATAATTTTGATTGAATCATTTCTACTCTCCTATAATTTTGCGAATTGGAATCTGAGATCGAGCAAAACTTTATCGAGCAACTCTTTTTCGTTGGAATCTAAATTGCCCAAAGTTTTTTTCTGCAACATCGCGAGAAGGTCTATGTTTTGTCTTGCCTGATCTTTTCGAACTCTCTTTTGTTTGTCGAAGGGATCTTCCACAAGGCCCATCTCAACCATGGCGGCTGAAGCGAGTCCCATGACAAAAGTAGAAAACAAAGCGTGGCTGTTTTGAGAAAAATCTCGAGTAGTCATCTTCTATTAGGAATACAACAAAGAGTCGTCTCGTGTCAGTAGTCTCCATGAAGGATGAAGAACTCTTGATGGGTAATAACTCCACACACCCAATAAAAGTGAATTCCAATAGAGCGGCTCCCCTTCGACGCGGAGCGCATGTTGCGAAATCTTCATATCTGCCTCCTCGATGCTACGGTTTCCAAACCACAACGAGTTGAGCTTCCAAGCTAGGCCTTGGCACCAAAAGGTCGAGGCGGGCAGTCGGCGGACTCCCGCGAATCCCAACAACAGATCGAGCACACGGAGCAAAACTTCAGCCCAAAAGAGTCCCCCCATCCAGAAACGCATCTGTAGAGTGCGTAAGCGGCGCGCCTCCACAGAGTAAGAAGCGATTTTATCCCAAAACGATTTAAACTCTTGAGTGGCTTCCTTGGGATGTTTCTCCAAATATTCGAGCCATGCCCGGCTCAAAATGATTTTTGTTTTTGAGTGGCGACGCAAAGTACTAAATCGCTCGTACCAGAAGAATCCCACGTCGGAATCTTCTTCTAAAATCCAAATATCAATATCGAGATGAGCGCGATGTAAGACGCAATGCAAGACGAGATCGCGGAGCTGTAGGCTCACACCCTTCGATTCACCGAGCGATTCACGATGCAGTCGTCCTTTCATACGAAAAACGAGCCAGATGAGAGGAGGGAAAAAGGCCGGAGCTACGATCAGAGTCCAGCCCGCCGCCAGAATACTGGCTTGGACTTGCCCAGAAGCACTCCATGCGAACAAGGCCCAGAGACAGGCTAGCACCACGGCACCCAAAATCAGTCTGTAAAAACGGGGATTCCTCATGTGTACAGCTTCGACGATAGATCTCAGAGATCGAAACCGCAATGCGTTGCAGTGCCGAATTTTTATGAGTCCTAGCGCTAGGAGCCGACGCTCTATGAACTTAAAATCATAACGATATGAATCCAGAAGTTGCTCAACTAAGCGAACTCATCAAACACGAAGGTGCTTTTTTCAAACAAGTCCGAGAAGAAGTGGCTAAGGCCATCGTCGGACAGCATGACATGATCGAAAAAATTCTCATGGGCTTGCTCACGGGGGGGCATGTCCTTTTAGAAGGTCTACCGGGTCTTGCGAAAACAATGACCATTCGAAGTGTGGCTGAAGCCGTGGATGTGAATTTCAATCGGGTGCAGTTCACTCCAGACTTACTCCCAAGTGATCTCACTGGTACGATGATTTACAACCAGAAGAACGGGGAGTTCACGGCCAAGAAAGGGCCGATCTTCACCAACATTCTTCTCGCGGACGAGATCAACCGTGCTCCCGCAAAAGTGCAAGCCGCTCTATTGGAATCGATGGCCGAGAAACAAGTGACCATCGGCGAAACAAGTTATAAACTCGAAGATCCTTTCCTCGTTCTCGCGACACAAAACCCGATTGAACAAGAAGGAACCTACCCTCTCCCAGAAGCTCAAATGGACCGATTCATGTTCAAGGTTGTCGTGGGCTACCCCAATCGCTTCGAAGAAATGAAAGTTTTGGAACAACAAGCGGGCCTGCACAAAGCCACGATCAAACCCGTCACAACAGGCGCACAAATTGTAAAGGCGCGTGGACTCTGCCAAGCCATCTTCATGGACCAGAAGGTGAAAGAATATATTCTCGATCTCGTATTTGCGACTCGTGAAGCTCACACCAAAAAGAATCTAAAAGAATTTGCTCCCTACATTTCCGTGGGAGCTTCTCCCCGTGCCACGATTTCACTCGCAAAAGGAGCCAAAGCTAAAGCCTTTCTGGAGGGCCGAGGTTTTGTAACACCAGATGATGTGAAAGCGGTGGCTATGGACATCATGAGACATCGAATCATTTTGTCGTTTGAAGCTCAAGCGGAAGAAATCACGCCACAAGCTCTGATCAAGCGCCTCTTGGCGGCAGTGCCGGCTCCCTAACGTGACTCCAGAAGAATTTCTAAAACGCGTAAAAGCGATTGAACTGAGTGTCCGAAAGCTCATCCAGGAGGGGCTCGCAGGACAATACCTCTCCGCATTTCGCGGAAGCGGAATGTCGTTTCGCGAGTTCCGCAAATATGTCTACGGCGACGATGTTCGTCACATCTCTTGGTCAGCTTCAGCTAAAACATCAGACCCTGTTATCAAAACATTCGAAGAAGAACGGGAGCGAAACTTTTTGTTAGTTGTCGACACCTCCGCCTCTTTAAGAAAAGGTGCATGGGCGCAACAAAAAGCAGAGCGCCTTGCCGAGGTGGCCGCCTCCCTCGCCCTTTCTGCTGCCGAAGCTGACGACAAAATTGGACTGATCCTATTCACTGATAAAGTGGAAAAGACCATCAACCCTTCCAAGGGGAAAACTCACGTAATGCGCGTGATTCGCGATGTGCTGGGCTACGAGCCTGAAAGCAAAGGCACCGATCCCAACTCCGCACTCAAACACATAGAAAAAGTTGTAAAGAAACAATCCATTGTATTCTTTTTGACCGACATGGAAGTTTTGCCCGACGAACGACTTCTACGGCGATGTGCCGCCAAACACGAGTTTATCGCTGTAGCCGTTGAGCATCCGCAAGAATGGAAAGTTCCGAACGTGGGCTTCCTTGAAGTCCAAACAGCTGAAGCGGGTCGCCCCGTGACACTCGACACTTCCTCAGACAGTCTTCGTCGCTATTTGGAAACTCACGGACAAACTCGTCGTATCGCGATTCAACAAAATTTTAAAAAAATCGGAGTTGATTTGGTATGGATCAGCACCGAAGACAATTTCGTCACCGCTCTTCAAAACTTCTTTAAAATGCGCGCGATGCGCGGGCGAGCAAGGTAGGTCTCATGGAAGACGCAATCCTTATTCCGCCCGGCAAAACCCAAGACATCAAATGTCCTGAAGGCACCCGTCCCATTCCCAAGGCTGGATCTTTTCTGCCCACTGAAGGGAAAGACGCAAACTTCGTAGTTGTGAGCGTGAGCGAGCAAACTATCGTGCTGGGCCCGCTTAAAGCTGGTGAAATCACGCTCAACAATATTTGCCGCGATGGCGATGTGCTCAATTTTCGCATTGAGGCTCCCGACCCACAAACGCTTAAAAAAGATTTGGTTCCCCTCGGCCCCAATGCTGTTCCATATCCTCTATGGCTTTGGGCGATTCCAGTTCTTATTCTTCTTCTGCTGGGAGCATTGATTTATCTCATCAAGCGCTTTGCTGACGCCAGAAAAAGAAAGACTCCTATTCGTCGTGTCTTGCGAAAGCGCAGCCCCGTTGAAAAAATGGATGACTTTATCGCGAGGGTGGAAAGAGAACTGCTTCTTGAGAAGGCCGACATCAAGAGTTCACAGTTTATTTATGCAGAAGGCATTACTCGCATGAGGGTGCTTCTTCAAAAAGGACTTGGCTTTAAAAATGTGGGCGCCACCACAACGGAGTTCATTGGTGAGTTCAAATCACAACTCCTCAAAAAACCTGGCCTCCTCAACCAAGCCCAAGTGGCCAAACTTGAATCGCTTTTCATGCAATCCAAGCAAGTCACCTACGCACGTGAGAATCCCGACTCCCTCACCAAACGTGCCTTCTTCAAACTTCTTTGTGAGAGCTATCAAGATCTCAAGATCAAACTCGGTCCCCTCACCGCACCTGTAGTTGCGCAGAGAAAACGCCGTATCCCTATTCCCAAGCGGAGTCCTAAAAAATGAACTTCGCCAATCCCGAACTCTTTCTACTGCTCATACTCGTAGGTCTTGTCGCCTATTTCGCCAGTCGCAAAGGTCCACGCTATCGAAGTCGCCTCTTTATTCCCATGGCGAGTTGGATCGATCAACGCCCTCGATTCAGTATTCCCTCTCCTTTCAAAGTGCATTACGCCCTCCGTTTACCCGCATTGATTCTTATTGTTGTGGGCCTCGCACGTCCTCAAGATGTTTTTGAACGAGAAAAACGCACGATTGAAGCGGTCGATATGATCGTGAGCTTTGACTTGTCCAAATCCATGGACGCTGTCGACTTCAAACCCGACCGTCGCACCGTAGCCATCAACGTGCTCACCAATTTTATCAACCAAAGACTCGATGACAGAATCGGCTTGGTCCTCTTCAGCGGTGAAGCCTTTCTAGCTGTGCCCACAACTAGCGATCACAAAGTAGTCAAAGAAGCTCTCATCAAGTCCAGCAACCGCCATCTTCAAGATGGAACGGCTATTGGTGAATCGATCGCGGTGGCCGTCAACCACCTCAAAGACTCCAAAGCGAAAAGCCGCATTGTGATTCTTGTAACGGATGGCGACAACAACATGGGAAGCGTAGATCCCGAAACTGCCGCCGAACTGGCCAAAGGATTTGGAATTAAGGTCTACGCCATCGCTGTGGGTAAAAAAGGGAAAGTCGATTTCCCCGTGCACATTTATGACCCAGTATTTGGCGAACAAGTGGTGTGGCAACAGCTCACAGATGCCATCAATGAACCCCTACTCCAATCCATCGCAACACGAACCCAAGGTCGTTTCTTCCGCGCACAAGACATGGGTGTGCTTGAAAAGATTTTCGAAACCATCGACGCTTTAGAAAAAACCAAAGTTGAAGTAGACACTTTTGTGCGCACTTCCGAAAAAGCATGGCCTTATATTTTACTCGCCTTGCTTCTTGTCCTTGCCGAACTCATTGCCCTCAACACGCGATGGAGGAAGCTGCCATGAGTGATTTTGGAATCGCATTTGCCAATCCGGAATACACCCCGTTGCTCTTTGTGTGGGTGTTTGTTGTAGGTCTCTTTATATTCAATGCGGCTTGGAGAAGAAAAACTCTCAAAAAACTTCAAGTCATGAACTGGCCCGATGCCTTCGACGCCCCCAAAGCTCGTCCTTACAAAAACGTCATGCAAATTGTTGGCTTTTTGTTTCTCGTGCTCGCCATGATGGGTCCTCAGTGGGGTCAGAAAGAAAAAACTGTCAAAGCCCAGGGCCTCGACGTGTGCATGGCTATCGACCTTTCTCGAAGCATGCTCGCCGAAGACGTGCAGCCCAATCGTTTGCAGGCTGCCAAAAACCAGTTGACCATTTTCATGAATCGCATGGGCGGTGATCGCGCGGCTCTCGTTGGATTTGCAGGCTCTGCCTTTGTTGCCGCTCCACTCACTACCGATCATCACGCGATCGTGAGTTTTATGGATCCCATGAGTAGCAGCTATATCAGCGATCACTCTACCAACCTTGCAGTGGGTGTTGATGCGTGTCTTACGGCCCTAGGACTCGAAGATGTGAAAGACCGAGTTGAAATCGAAGACCTTGCTGCGAAAGTAATTGTGCTCATCAGTGACGGTGAGGAAACAGGCGACGATTTCCGTGGGGCCATAGGCCGATCGGCCAAACTGGGTGTTCCCATTTATTCTTTTGCCGTAGGAACTGCAAAAGGTGGACTCATTCCCATTCGTAGCGAACGTGGTGTTGAATATCTCAAAGATCCCGAAAACGCGGGCGCAAATGTGATCACGAAACTTGAAGAGAAAAAGCTTAAAGAAATTGCCGAAAAATCGGGGGGAAAAGTTTTCTATCTCGTCAACGGAATTGAGGCTTGGAAAGAATTTGAAGATGCCCTTCAGAACTACAAACGAGATAGCGTCGATTCTGGAACTCGCCTCGACAGAGAAGACCGTTTCCAATGGCCTCTCTGGGTTGCCTTTTTGCTTCTCCTTCTCGACTTCCTCCTCCCCGAAACAGGATGGGCCTTCAGACGTTCAAGTTCACTTAAAAACATTGTCCTGATTCTCATCGGCTTCCTTGGTCTTTCTTCAAGACCGAGTTATGCCGCAGCTCAGGAAGTCGACAGCGACCTCAATCCGCTCACGATTTATAAAAACAACAAAGGGGTGAAGCTCTACAAAAACAGAAACAATCCCGAGGCACGTCATCAATTTGAAGAAGCGCTTGCCGACAAATCGAACAACGTTCTGCTGAGATTCAATTGGGCCGCGAATAGGCTTGTGATGTCATTCCCCCAAGTTGATGAATCCGCACCTAAAGGTGCTGGAGCGGCACCCGATCCCAAACAGTTCAACCAAAAAATCATTGAAGAATCCTTGGGCGAGCTAACGAAGATCTACGAGAATTACGTTCCCACAAGCAGCGAAGATGGATTCTACAAGGCGCTCAACTATCAGATGGGTCTCGTGAACGAAATCAAACAAGCAGCTCCAGAAGCCATGAAACACTACTACGCCTCACTCGGCCTTAAACCCGCCAACAAAGAACTCGACGAGCTTGCTACAGAAGCCATCAAACGTCTTCTCGTGAGCCAGAGCAGTGGCGGCGGTGGCGGAGGGGGCGGCGGCGGCGGTGAGTCGAATCCCGAAGACGAAAAATCTGATGGAGAAGGCGAAGGGGACAAAAAGGAACAGAACCCCAAGTATGGCCAAGGCCAGCAAAAACCCAAGTTCAGTGGCACCGATATCAACGAACAGCAAGCCAAGAAGATCTTGGAGAGTGTGCAAAGCAAAGAACAAGAAGTGCAGAAACGAAAAGCTCAAAAAGATGCCAAAGAAAAAGGCTCTAGAGGCAACGAGCAGGGTCAAAGCTTTGGACGCGGCAAGCAATGGTGAGAGGTTCCAGAGCTGATAGAATAGCTATGTCATGAAGCTGCTATCCCTTTGTTTCGTATTTATTTCTACAAGTCTTTGGGCTGCTCCGAGAATTACGGTGAGCGCAAACCCCAATCGCAGCATCAACGGCGAAACCGTGATTTTCAAAGTCGACGTGCAAGTCGATTCCTCAGCTCGAGTGGGCACTCCCAACGTGAGTCGCTTCGACAACTGGGAAGTGGTGAACTCTTTCAAGTCTGGAGGCTCACGAGTCACCTACATCAACGGCCAAGTTCAATACCAATACAAAGCCGAATACTCTTACATCATCCGCCCTCTCAAAGAAGGCAAAGTTTCTATTCCTTCTGTTGAAATTGATATCGACGGAAAAATCTATCAAACCGATCCCATCACTGTGACGGTCGATCGTCTCCCTGGCGGTGTGGCTCAAAGAGATCGCCGCAATTACAACCAAGCACCTGCACCTCGAAGGCCACAACTCCCTCCTTCATTCACTCCCGGCCAAGGACTCTCGCAAGGACAAGGGCAAGGACAAGCTCAGGGACAAGGTCAGTCCTCCATCCCCACACTCGGTCTTAGTGACATACCCGCCAATGAAACATTTTTCGTGCGTCCCGAAATCAGCACTCGCAATCCATGGTCAGGACAACTCGTTGAGTTGACCTACATTCTTTATCAACGGACTCGCAATCTAAGAAATTTTGAGATGGCGAAGTTTCCTGACTTCAAAGGCTTTCTCAAAGAAGAACTCTTCATCACTAAAAACTTTTCACAAGAACGTGTTCGAGTCGGAAATGAAATTATGTATCGCTCGGACATCATTCGTTACGCACTCTTCCCTATTAAGAGTGGCCGTATCAAGATTGAGCCCTTTCAAGTGAGAGCAGAAGTGTTCATGAGTCCAGATGATCTAATCAACAGCCTCATCACAGGAGCGCCCCCACCGAACATGAATTCTTCCATTCCCATGAATAAATCTAGTGGAGTCGTGGAACTAGAGGTGAGAGAGCTTCCGCCCACGCCTCCCGATGCGCGCTTCACGGGTGCCGTAGGTTCCTTCAACATCGAAATCAAAGGACCTTCAGAAAAACTGCAAGTGGATCAGCCCTTCACCATTCAATTCACCGTCGCGGGCAAAGGCAATGTGAAGATGATCGAAGAAGCTCCCCTTCCCCTCCCCGCGGCTCTGGAACTCTACCAAACCAAAAACACTTCCGAGCTGAGACCAGACACAACAGGATACAAAACTTTCGAATACCTCATCCTTCCTCGCTCTCAAGGTCAGCACATTGTCCCTTCTTTCAAATGGGCCTACTTCGACCCCACCACAACCGAATACAAAGTTCTTGAAACTGAGCCGCTACGCTTTCAAATCGAAGGAAGCACGGGCATCGCAAAAGGCGAAGGATCTAATGATCCTCCCAAAGAAAAAACTCTCAATGCTTTTGAAGTTGTGGACTCAGCTCTCCATAAAAAATCCACTTCCAAGACTCTTTGGTTTGGAGTGGGCGGCATTCTTAGCATTCTTTATGCTCTTCTCGCCTTTGCATTTGTTAAGCGCCGTAGCGAGGAAAAATACAACTCTCGCCTGAAAGACAATCCTTGGGAAAAAATAGCGCTCGACATCACACAAAAGCGCTACAAAAACCCCGTTCGCCTTTGCATTCTTGTAGACCAGTGGACACGTGAATATTTAGTCGGTCACCTCAAAGCCGTAGAAATTCACCCTGAGTCACCACGGTCCGACTTCGAGCGAGTGCTGCGCGACCGATTGCCTTACGAATTTCATTCGCAAATTTCAGAACTGTCGTCTTTCTGGAACGATCTTGATTTGGCCCGTTTCGCAGGATCCAAGAAATGGCCCATCGCCACTCGACCCGAGCAACTTTTTCCTAGAGCCGAAGAAGTCTGCAAAAAACTCATTTCCCGATGCAAATCCCTAGATGACATCCAAAACCCCGAAGAAGAAGACGACGACGAATAGGCGCCTAGCTCCTATTTATTCGTTCTGTCCGCCTGGGAGTTTGCCGCCTAAAGCGCGGGTGTATTCTTCATCGAGAATATCGACGGCCCCAGCAGGAACCCACGATCTCTTTCGACCGTTCAACAGCTCCACTGCGACCCATTTTTTATCTTTTGAAAGCTGAAGAAAACGCGCGCGATATTCTTCGCGGAAACGAATCACGGGTTTGCCTTGTTTGCCCGAAGGATGAGTGCGGCCAATCGCGTCTTTTTTAAAGTAAACCAAACCTCGCAAAGTTTTTTCGGGCTTGATGACGTTGTCGGTAAAAATAAGGTCACGATCTGCAAGAGGCTTTGCGTCGCGCTTTACCGTGCGATGACCTCCATCAAAATCACTCAGGTCGATAGGAGGAGCGGCGTGCACGTGATCCGACAACATTCCAAAGAATGCTACCGCAAGCACAACACGACTCGATTTGATTCTACTTAATAGACGAAACATCGTAAAAAGACCCCTCCGTTCCATTGTGACCTGCCTCCTAAAAAGAGTCCACCCCTAAGAGCAATGCTCAATGCAGCTCCCAAATAAAACCCCATGGAATACCCCATATTTAACGCCGATTTGGAGGCATCCTGCTTGGACATCCATTGCTTCTCATAGCCCGCATCAAATTCCCGAAAAAGCCCACTCCCGCCCCAAGCGTACCGAGCCACAAAATTTGCCTGAAAAGCTCGCACTTCGAGCGGATCGTAGCTCAAACGAAAGCCCATTCGGTCGCCACCATTTCCCAGTTCCATGTAGGCGAGTGACAAAGGCAGCTGATCGGCATGTCCTTCTGGACGCCCCGTAAACCCACGCATCCAACCCGCTCCCAACTCAACTCGCTTCGGAGAGTCCACACGACGTCCTTCTTTTACTGGAGCAATCGGAGTCACAGGCTGAGGATTCTTGGCCGCAGCTTCCTCAGCCAAAGCATAGGGGCCTTTCTGTTGAAAGTTAGGAAGGATGGTGTCATTGAGCAATTTGATCTGATTGAAATTGCTTCTCGAGGTGGGAATCCATGCGCGATTGCCGTCGGAATCTTCCACCAAGAGCCACGTTGATTTGGGAGAAAGCGCTCGGGCCAATACGGGAGTTTCTGGATCCGCTTCTCCAAGAGTGTTTGAAGTGGACGATGCTTTTTCAAAGAGAGGCGATTTATGAGTCACTTTAATCACGGGCGCTGGGCTAACCCAATTCAACGCAGTCGCAGAAAGCGAGGTGCATCCTAACGCAAGCAAAAGTAACGACTTCACAAAATTCACTAAGTTTCCTCTCTTTAATTTTTAAGGCTTTTTAGAATTCAAAGCATCCAAAAGCAAATCATCGCCCCAGACTTCTACGTCAGTGCTCAATTCAAACATTGCTTCGAGCTCAGGAGGATCGGGATAATAACGCAATCTCACATCTGCCAAATTAATGGGATAAGAAGCACGCACCCAAGCCGTAGGAATCCATCCTTCGAGACCGTCTTCACGACGAACGAAAACCCATTCTCGATTGCGTGTTCCGTAAACCAACAAAAGCTCCGTACCCACAGGCAAAGCCCCTGGGAGTCCGATAGCAGGCCCCGAAGCCAAAAGAGGTTTGCGATAGAGAATGCGAGATTCGACGAGCTTGAAAGCTTCGAATTCTCTTTGAGATGATTTTTTAGATGCTGTCTGCGCCCCAACGGTGAGTCCTCCAAGAATCAGAACACTCATCAGAATCTTGCGAGTGACAGGGAGACTAAAAAATAGTGCACGTTTCATGGTTTGATTATATACGACATTCGATGCCGAATCAGCTCCGCTGCGCCTTCACCACACTCCTGCTTTGTCACAAAACGAGGCAATGAGAATTTCAGACCCGCGTCTATAAATTTTTTGACGTTGGCCACACCTACGGAAATTTCAACAGCATCAAAAAGAGGTGCGTCGTTAGGAGAATCTCCCACATAGATCAGCGACGACTTCAATTGTTCGCCCCACTGCTTTTCGATCAAATAGCTCAAACCTTCGAGTTTTGAAAAATGTCCTTTCCACACATTCACATGAATGTTGCTCACCTTGGCTGTGAATCCTCGTGATTCACAAAAGTTTTTTATTTCTTCCGCCGTCCCAAGACTCAATGCGGGACGCACAGACTCCGCAAAATCAAATGCGTAGTCGTAGAAACGAAACTCCTGATCGGTCGCCATCTTCACTTGTGGAAATTTTTTGAGCACTTCATTTTTCAAAACATCCAATTCATTTTTGAAGGGAATGCCGCGGTAGTCAGAAACGTAGCCATCGCCCCAGCGGTAAGCACGCTCCACCCCACCCTCAACTTTTTGCGAACGCCAAAAAATAACAGCGCCATTTTCGGCCACAGCTGCCTCAAAGGGGAGAATACGAAGCAAAGCATCGGCCCATGAAGCGGGACGCCCTGTAACGAGAATATTTTTTAGGCCGCTTTCTCGTGCCTTCATCAGTTCTGCCAAAGCGTCGGCCGACAACTGCTCTTCGCGAGTCAGTGTGTCATCTAGATCAAAGGCCAGAAACTTGCGATCCTCAAAACGAGAATCTGAGGAAGGAGTCCATTCAGACAAATTTTTCATAGATCTCCATAATCTGACTTGGCTCGTTTTTTGTAAAGGGATGGATCATGATAAACCACGACTCTCTCTCCGTATTTCGTGTCCATACGCAACAAATCCAAGGAATGTCGCAACAAGAGCTGAGCTGTGAGGCCTTCGCACTACGCGGGATGCAGAACTTCTCAATTTCAGGACTTCCTGATTCTATTTTGAGAGATTCTAAGGATAAGCTCCGAGCACTCCTTCACTCTTTCGTGCCTTGGGACCCGCTCCAAAAGCTTGTGGTGAATTTGCTTCCTTTAGAATTTGTAAAATGTGGAGCTCATCTCGAACTCTCTATCTTTCTGGCATCAGCGATCGCGCTTTCGATCGAACTACAAGAATCTGAAAACCTCGTTAAGAACCTAAAAGAGTTTAGGTTCTATGGTGGTCTGAGTCTCGACGGAGAAATTATCGAGACAACAGAATCCACGCTGCTTCTCGATTCTGATCCCATGAGCATTGGAGCCCGTGACTACAAGCACATCAAAGACCTGCTCTCTGCACTGATGGAAGGTAGGCTCACACAAAAAGATTCTCCTCAAAAAATTGAAAGTGAATCAAATAACTGTGAATTAAATAACTGTGAATCCAATAACAATGCTACTGCTCCCATCGTCGTGGGTCGCTATGAGGAGCGGTTGGCCCTGCTCTGTGGCGCCATCCTTGAGGAACCCGTTCTTTTAGTGGGGCCTCCCGGAGTGGGTAAAACTTATCTGGGTCATTGGGCCAAACGACTTTTAGGCACACCTGAGGACCTGCAAACTCTCAAAAGAATATGGAGCCTTGCTCCCGAATCATTAGAGAGCAATAAAGCCCCCTTCCTCAATCCCCACGCACGGGCGCAGCTCGCAGAGTTTGTGGGTTACCGCAGGCAAAACCGAACTCACCCCGGATATTTTTCTCTATGCCATCAAGGATTATTACTCATTGATGAATTTCCCGAGCTCTCTCGCGATATTCGAGAAGTGCTGCGCAACGTGCTCGACACTCGAGAAATTAAAAGTCTTCAAGGTCGACATTTTTTCACATGGCCTGCCAAGTTTTGGCTCATTGCTACCGCCAATCCCTGCGCTTGTGGCGAGGCTCGCCCCAAGAACCTATCGCGCTGTCGCTGCACTCGTGGCCAACTCCAAAAATATCTTCAACGGTTTTCAGGACCGCTCTTGGATCGAATTGGGATTCAATTAGTTTTGGAAAAGGAAAAAGAAACTTCTTCACACCGAGTGCCTCCCAGTCTTTGCCAACTCCTCGATGCCAACGAATCAGCACTTCAAGATTATGTTCGTAAACAGCGGGCAACACTCCAAAGTGCGCATTCTCAAAGATCAAAAGGGGCTTCCTCATCAGAATCCTTGAATCGTTCTGGCGCAAAGAGAGTGCGCTTGAAACAGGTTCTTGAAAACATGGACATAGACGAGCTTATTCGAGACGAATTTCTAAACTCATGGACTCATCCCTTTATCAGTCCGGAGCACTTTCGATGAGCTTTGAATCAATTAGTCCCAAATTTCTAAGTTCCATTCGTCCGCGCCATTTACCCCAACTCAACATATCGGGCGTGCCTGCCTATTCCCCTTTGCGCTATGAATTTCACAGTCGCAGCTGGATACAAACCCTCAAGTTTCAAATGGCATTGCCCATGAAAGACAAGAGCTATCTCGACCTGCTTGCCGAGTATGTGAGCAAGCAAATGATTCATCCGACAAAGGCTATTGTCCCTATCCCATCACATCCGATACGCAGCCTTTGCCAAGTCGATCTCTCTTGGGAATGGGCTCAAGCCCTTAGCAAAGCTTTAGAAGTGCCGGTGCTACACAATTTTTTACAAGGTCCTCCGCTCTTAGAAGCCTTTTGGCACAAAACACAAAAAGATCTAAGCGCCCGCGAGCGCTTAGATCGTGAAAAGAAGATCAAAAGATTTAGAATTTCTCCACACAAGATCAATTGTTCTCTCGACGGGATTCTTTTGAGTGATGATGTTTTTAATACGGGGTCCAGTTTTCGATCGGCTCTTCAAACAATTGAAGAGGCAGGACACAGTGTGAGTTCCGCCTGTTTGCTGGCTCTAACGCCACAGGCGGAACTCCTTAGAATGCTTTAAAGCCCGATGTCACCACAGTTGGTGGCATCACAATTGCCACCGTTATTACCGTTATTTTCGTCGGCGATGATGTCGCGCACGTAGTCACTTTCACATGGGTTCATGTATTCGTCTCTAGGAATACGGAACACATGTGCCGGAACAACCTGCCAACCTCGCGCTAAAAGATCGTTGTAGTTTTTCTTAGGAACAGAAGGGTCCTGATTGAAGTCAAAGAAGGCATCGTTGCCCATTGTTCCACAAAGAGGATCCTGCCCTTGCCCAGCCTTTCTCCAAAGCATCGTCAGAGCGATGTGCTCACGAGGTCCTTGGAAGTAACGGATTCGAGTTGGCATCAAGTCACCACGTTTTAGATTCACAACACGAGTAGAACAAACCATTTTAGTCGGGTGAATCGCGGGACTGCTCAACACAATTTCTCCAGCCACTCCTGCTGTCATTTCGACGCCATCATCAGAAAGCATCGCAAACTCATAGTCTCCTTCTTCATCATCAGGCCCTAGTTTTAGATCAGTTCTAAAATCGATTGAGAAATACTCCAAAAGATTCGAACCTTCTGTGTTTTGAATCTTTGTTCCATCAAGTTTTGGAAAACCTAGAGAGAACCGACGAGTGGGTACGTCCAATTTTGACAAATAGAGTTTGCTATCAATTTTAACAGCATCCCCCTGATAGTAATTTTCAAGATTATTCCAAACTCCTTGTTGCGAACGGCAAGTTTGCGTTTGATAGTAAATATCTCCAGACAATCCCCGGAAATAGTCTGTGCTTCCGATTTGATCGAGATAGTCGATCAAGTGTCGAAGTGATTCACAACTCACGTTTGAATATTGTTCAAGAATCTGAGTTCGGCTGAGAAGCCGAGCCGGATCCAAATTACCATTCACATCTCTTTTTGTTATTGATGAACCTGTCGTGTCTGATTCTCCCCGCATACAGCCCGTCAGCATTAGCAACGACGCCCCAAACGAAACGAGAAAAGGCAAGGTGTTACGCCCCTTCATATTATCCCCCACTTGTTATGATTTTATTGATTTGGTCTTAGAGCGTACATCCAACAGATACCCTTAAGCCTAACAAGCTCCACTCAAAAGATGCATGAAGATTGTGGGAACATCGAAATCACCAAAAAAAACGAGGGTCTGGCGATTGGCCAGACCCTCGTTAAGGAGAGTTTCACTTTAAAACCGAGTTAAGGTTTAACTGCAGTCTCGACTTTGGGATCCGCCTCGGCAGGCGACTCGGCTCCACCGAAAGCAGCAAACACGGACTTCTCAGTTTTCCACCAGATTTGAAGCTGACGATTTCCCGCCTTGATAGCGGCTTCAACTTCTTTAACTCGGGTCACACCGAGATCAGCAGCCAAAAGGTTGCGATACTCATCGCGAGTTTCTTCACGAGTCGCTTTTGCCCAATCCACAAGATCCACAAAGCTGGCTGCAACAAGTGCCGCAGCACCTTTTCGCACTGAAGCTCCGAAGAAGAATTCTTGCACGTCAGCCATCGTTCCATCGACACGAGGGATTTGAACAGTGCTTTGCGATTTTTGTGTCGCAACCACTGGAACAAAAGCGTCTAGGGCTGACTCAAGACTCATCACAAGGCCACCTTCTTGAATACTATCAGTAGCCGCAATCTCAAGAGTCCATTTAGCTTCTTTGTAAGCATCCATCAACTGACCCACGAGTTGCTGCTGCATCTCTTTAAAGAAAACTTTTGAAGCGTCTTCGATAGTCTTGATGTCTTCCTTAGAAAGAGTGCGTGTTTTACCATCGCGACCCACGAAGTTTTGAACCAACGGTTTCGCAAGAAAAGCTTTAACCTCTTCCACTTTGGAATCGGACCAATCTGGAGAAAGAAGGTTATCCTCTCCCTCACTTGTCAATTCAGAGAAGAAAAGCTCTGACCACGAACCCTGTTTGTCAGCAATTTGAGACAACCAATTGTAACGGTCACGAACCAAGTCTTTATCTTTCAAACTACTCAAGACTTCATAGCGACGCTCAAGAATAAGCGACTTTTTAGAAGAATCGAGATAAGAAAGTATGGTTTTTACTTCAGCTACGATAGGAGTGGCCAATTTCTTAGGATCAACCTCAACGCTCGACACTCCACCACGTTCGATATCATTAGCAGCACCGACTTTACTCAAGTAAGTCTCAACAAAAGAAACGGGGAGACCATCGATTGCTGTTTGAAAAGCGAATCGCGCACCTTCGATAGGATTTTGTCCTCTATCGAATCGAACACAATCCTGATGTGTCATTGCGTGCGAGTCTGTACAGAAAAGAGGTTTGTCACCTTCTTGAACTTCTCCGAAATAGGCTCCGCGAATAGCAGCAACGTCATAAGGCAACGCGTGTTCTTTACGAGCCATTTGACGACCGTTGATTACGGCTTCAGCGATAGGCTGATACTCCATAACAGAGCTTGAGGGAATGACATCAGCAGTCGGCGTTGATGGGTCCTTAAGAAGATCCATAAATCGTTTTTGTATTTCTTCAACAGGCATGTTGGAACCCAAGCTACCTGCAAAGTTGTGACGAAGGCCTAGAGTATGACCAATCTCGTGAGAAATGACCTCACGAACATAATCCTGAGACAACTTCATCATCGCTTCGTCCGACAAACCTGAACTCAAAGCCACATTGGCCACATGTCCAATTTGTGAACTACGATCACTGCTACAAAGTGAAGCGGATTCCATTCCCTTCAAGCCCAAGCCTGATTTGAACGCTTCGCTTTTTGATTCAACAGATGAAGAGTCGTCCAAAAGACGAGCCATACGACGAGCTCTCAACTGAGAACCCCAAGCAAAGGCGCTGGTCATGTAAACCTGTGCCGATTTGATTTCACCTGTTCTTGGATCCATAAGAGCGTCGGCATAAGCAAAGCCAGCCTGATCCCACTCAACCCATTGCACGATATTGCGACGGGGATCGGGAGCAGTGATGTCTGCTGGAGCCATTTCTACTTGAATGATTTCTTTTCCGAACACTCGGTTCCAGTAAAGAATTCCGTCTTTAACGGCTTCTTGATATTCCTTAGGAGTGTTGGCACTCACGTAATACTTAATAGGCTTAGAGGCATCAAAGATAGTGGCATGAACCACGGAACGGCCCGTTTCTTTTTCAACAAACGGAGGAGCTTCAAAGAAACCTACATGATCATAACTTACTGAGCTTTCCAAAGGTTTGAAGTTATCGTTCTTTTCGTAGGGACTGATGAAATAGCGAATTTCATAAGGCTCTACTTTTCCAGCGCCATAAACCTGTGCGGTTTGGCGAATCTCAACATACTTGCTGTCGAGTGTTTCAATTTTCTCGAGATAACTCGAGCCAATCGACACAGCGGCGTTTGTGGCGTCCGCATCAAACGCGCGTCCACTGATATCACTCACATGCCAATTTCCTTGTGTGAAAATAATTCTCATACCCGCATCAAAATCGAGAACCAAGTCATCGTCGGTTTCAAGAAGGACGGGAATTTCTGTCAATATAAGGTTCGAAGGCAAACTAGGAGAAACCACATGACCTTCACGAGCCTCCATTAAGAAGAGACGCTCACCCTTTCGGGAGAAGGCGACAACGTGTCCTTGAAGACCGCTGCTTGTAGGCGCTACTTTTTGGGAAATTATGGAGGTGGAGAGCAAAAACTCTTTATCAAGAGCCGATTTAGCTAGGATGAGATATTTGCCTTTACCAATCTTTTCAACACTCAAACCACCTACTGAAGGCAGGCCTTTAGCATCAGTGCTTGAAAAGGAATTTTTGACGTCTGGATCGGCTTTAACCGACTCATCTTTCTTTTGAGCACAGGCACTCATAACAAGTGACATACAAACGCTCCAAAGAATACGACTACGAGGATTCAACACAGGATTTTTTAACAACGACATTAGGGGCCTCCAAACTTATAGACTTGATTAAAGGTTCAAGAATTGGGCCTGGCTTAAATCCCCTAATTTCATGGGGTTGTGGCAGATGGGGCTGAATCTAGAAGGTGCTGGGACCAATAGCGTTGGGCGGTGTCTAAAATATCAACATGGTTAAGAGACCCGCCTAGAGAGTGGCGTGGAAAGAAACTCCATCTCCTGTTCGCCGGGAGCTCGAGAGTCGATGGAGTTTCTTTCCACGCCACTCTCTAGGCTCATCCCGTTTACTTGGATTTGGAGATGGGCCTTGTTTTGGTAGCGGCTTTTTTTGCTGGTTTTTCTGGGTCGGGGGAGCCGCCTAGGACTCTTTTTAGGTAGTGGGCGGTGAAGTTGTCCTTTTTCTTAATGAGGGATTCGGGGGTGCCTTCGAAAGTGATTTCGCCGCCTTTGTCGCCGCCGTCGGGGCCGAAGTCGATGATCCAGTCGGCGCTTTTCATGACATCGAGATTGTGTTCGATGACAACTACGGTGTTTCCGCGTTCGACCAATTCGTCTAAAGTTTTTAGGAGCACTCCGATGTCGCGGAAGTGAAGTCCTGTCGTGGGCTCGTCGAGAATGTAGACGCCTTTGGAGGAATCGCTTCGCATGAGTTCTCTTGCGATTTTTAAGCGCTGGCTTTCACCACCGGACAAAGTGTTTGAGGCTTGGCCCAATCGTAAGTAGCCAAGCCCTACTTTTTCGAGAGTGTTGAGAATGTTGTAGAGGCGTTTTTCGTTTCCGAAGAACTTTTTAGCTTCAGTGGCGGTGAGATGAAGAATCTCGTTTACGTTTTTGCCGTTGTATTGAATGTGCAGGATTTCTTTTTTGTAGCGTTTGCCATCGCAAATGTCGCACTTCAAGAACATGTCTTCCATGAACACCATCTCTACACGAATGTGTCCTTCACCTTCACAGGTTTCGCAGCGACCACCAGGGACGTTGAAAGAAAAGTGACCGGCATGGAAGCCTGCTCTGCGCGCTTCAATAGTGGAGGCCAAAAGTTCACGAACACTATCGAAGCCTTTCATAAATGTGATGGGATTCGATCGAGGGCTGCGACCGATGGGGCTTTGATCGATCATCAAAACGTTGTCGAGCCCCTCGAACCCAGTGATCTTTTCAAAAGGTCCTACTTCTTCCACTTGAGCCATAAGAATACGGGCAAGTGCGGGATAAAATGTTTTGCGAATCGCTGTTGATTTGCCGCTACCCGAAACACCCGTCACACAAGTCATCATGGAGCGGGGAATTTTAACATCCACGCTCTGTAAGTTGTGTTGAGTGCACTTGGTAATTTCGATCCATTGGATGCGACGCTTAAGTGCTTTGAAACGATCCATGCGGCGACTCATAGGAACGGGCAATGATTCCACTCCACGCATGAAAGGTTGAGTTGAACTTTCGGGATGAATCTTCGACATAAAGTCGGAGTAAGGACCTTGGAATACGAGGTAGCCACCGTCTTCACCAGCTCTGGGGCCGAGATCGACGAGGTAATCAGCATTTTTGATAATGTCGGGATCGTGTTCCACCACCACTACGGTGTTTTTGAGTTTGGCTAAATCCTTGAGAATCGAAATGAGTCTATCCGTGTCGCGTGGATGCAATCCAATGCTGGGCTCATCCAAAACGTAACAAGTTTGAGTGAGACGGGTTCCCAGCTGGTTTGCTAAAGCGATTCGCTGAGCCTCACCACCTGAAAGAGTTTTGGCCAAACGACTCAGGCTCAAATAATCGAGTCCCACTCTCATCAAGAAATCGAGACGGGCGTTGATCTGAGAAAAGATCTCCTGCGCCGTACTCATCTCCGTTTTGTTCCACTTTTGAGCTTCGATCCAAACGCGCAGGTCACGAATCGTTACTGCCGAAAGTTCGCCAATATTTTTTTCTTTGATCAACACATGGCGAGCTTCAGCACGGAGTCTAGATCCATGACATTCCAAACAAGTTTGTGGACTGCGATAGCGTGATAAGAAAAGACGAATGGCCTTTTTGTAACGTTCAGACTCTAAATCCGAAAAAACGCCCTTAATGCCCTCATATTTTTTCTCTTCGCCTTCCCAAAGAATGTTTTGTTGCTCTTCGGTGAGATCTCTCCAAGGCACATTCAAAGGAATTTTTTTAGCTCGGCAGTAAACCACCAAGTCCTTGAGCCACTCACGACCCGAAGGCTTGGTGAAAGGCTCCACAGCTCCTTGAGCAATCGAAAGGTGCTTGTGAGGGATCACTTGATCGGGATCGACACGCAGGACACTTCCAACCCCCTTACAAGGCACGCAAGCGCCCATAGGAGAGTTGAATGAAAAAAGAAGCGGAGTCATTTCGGGAAAGCGTTTTTCGCCTGTCCCTGTAGAGGGATAATCGGTGCAGTGTCTTTGCTCCACGAAGTTTCCGCCATCATCGACTACGAGAATTTGGGCGCGCCCGAATCCTTCGGCGTAGGCGGAGACAAGAGCTTCTTCCATGCGGCCGCGCGATTCTTCATCCACTGAAAATCGATCGGTCATAACGAGGAGTCGCTGAGGCAAGTTGGAGCGTCCAAAAATTTGTGTTTTCTTGGCTGTGACTTCTTCTTGTATATCGAGAAGAGATGACGACTTTTCTAATCTCACATCTCTTTCAATAAATGTTCGGGTGAATCCGCGTTCTAATAAACTTCCGATGCTCAGTTTGCGATCGGAGATTTTAGATTTGGACTGGAACTCAAAAGGAAACACGACATAAAGCTTTTGGCCCACATTGCGCGTGATCTGATCTTCGATCACATCACGGACAAGATCCTTCTTCACCACCTCGCCTGTTTGAGGGTCATACATAATCCCCACTTTGGCGTAGAGGAGACGAAGGTAATCATAAATCTCAGTAGCCGTGCCCACCGTTGAGCGGGAGTTTTTGGTGTGGTTTTTTTGCTCAATAGCGATTGTTGGGGCCAAGCCCTTGATGGAGTCGATGTCGGGTTTCTCTTGTTTGTCCAAGAATTGGCGCGCGTAGGTGCTCAGCGATTCCATAAAACGGCGCTGCCCCTCGGCAAAGAGAGTGCTGAAGGCCAGTGATGACTTGCCGCTTCCAGAAGGACCCGTTACAACCGTGAGTTGCTCCTTCGGAAAGCTCACATCAATGTTTTTCAAATTGTGCTGGCGTGCACCCGTGATCTCAATCCACTTATGTGATTTCATGTTCTAGTACCTTATAACAGGAAGCGAGAAAAATGACTTCAATGTTTACCCCTTCAAACAAAGACCTCTACAACGTCGTAAAAAGAGATGAGGACCCGCAAGATCAGCGTCTCGCGCATCATGTCACACGCTTTGAAGGACTCTTTGAAATTTTTATCGAAAAACTCCAAGAAAATGACGTCGTTATTCTCGGTTATCCCGACGATCGCGGCGTTGAGCGCAACGGAGGACGCACAGGAGCCTTCGCGGCCCCCGATCAAATTCGAAAATACCTTTTGCGCCTCACTCCAAGCTATCAATCCAAAACGCTTCCTAAGATCTGGGATTTGGGCAATCTCAAAACATGGAGCCAAGACTTGCTCGTGGCTCACGAAGAAGCACGCGAATGCATCAAAAAAATTCGTCGACGTGGCGCACGCATTGTCAGCCTCGGTGGAGGCCATGACTGGGCCTATCCCGATTTCGTGGATATCGCTGAAGATTCAAAAAATGCTGCTCGCATTATCAACATCGATGCTCATCTCGATGTTCGCCCTAACCCAAAAGACGAGGCACGCGAAGGACACTCCGGAACTCCGTTCCGCCGTATTCTCGAAGCGCCTCGCAAAGGGAAAGCTCCTGAAATTATGGCTGTCGGCCTTCAGGAATCCTGCAACGCACGCACGCACGTGGAATGGGCACACAGCCGTAAAATCACCACTCTTTTCCTAGATGAAGTTCCTGAAAACCTAGAGCGTCGTTGGCCGTTCGTTGTGGACCGGCTTCAGATTTCTGATGAAGCGACCTACGGCTTGAGCATCGACCTCGATGCCTTTCCTCAGTTTATTTCGCCAGGAGTGTCGGCGCCTCAGGTTCTGGGACTCGATCCCCGATTGGTTTACAAGATGATTCAGACGTTGGGAACATCGGTGCGCCATCTTGGTATTTATGAATACAATCCTAATTATGATGTGGATGGACGTAGTGCTCGTTTAGCTGCTCATTTGGTTTATCACTACCTCATGACTTTGAGTTCTTGATCCATAAAGCACGTAAAAAACATAGAAAAGAACGCTCAAATTTAAAACAGCTGCTCCTCGGTTCGCGGGGACTCGAGGGTCGCAGCTGTTTTAAATTTGAGCGTTCTTTTCTATGTTTTTTACGTGAGTATACGACAAAATGACTTTTGCAATCGGCTGGGAAAAGGGCGGATACTTCTAGTGGTTGTGGCCGTCGTGAGAGTCGCCGCCAGAGCCGGAGCCTTTGTGGAGGTTGTTTTCGTTTTGGAACTTGGGTTTGTTTGATGGAAACTCTCCGAAGAGGGTTTCGTCGGCGCCGTTTCCAGTTAGAAACTTACCGTTGGCTGTGTTCAAATCTACGGGTTCGTCTTTGCCTTTGGGATCAAGGAACTCGGCGCCCGCTCGGGTGCGGATGAAGCGAGTTCCGCCAGCGTCTTTGAAGACTCTTAGTTTGCCGAGTTCGTCGTTCACTTTTACGTAGAGTTCGTCTTGGGCATAGTCATAGGACCAGAACTCGGCGCGGCCGCCTAAGTCTTTTTCAAGCTTTTTTCCTAGCTGGGTGTTGTAGAACTCGGGATCGATGGGAGTGAGGTTGAGCTTGTCCAACTCGCCCATCTTTTGGCGATCTAAAGATGAGCCGCCATAGACTCCAGGCATTTTGGGTTTTTCTACGTCTTGGGTGACGAGGCGATCTTCGGGAGAAAGTGTTTCGAGAGCTTTTAGAAAACTTTCGTTGGCTTGAATGGAAAGCATCACGGTGATCTTTCGGTTTTGATTCACTTTGCCGCGAGTGGACTCTACTTTGAGTTCTTGGAGCGAGCGATTTTGTGTGTCAGAGATGGGCATCTTTGACACGTCTTGCTCGAGTTGCTTCATTTGTTTGGTTAAAACTTTATCGCGATCTACAAAACTTCGATAATCGTTGTTGTATTTGCGAACTCGTGAATTCAAGACTTCGGGAGACAAGCGGTAGAGAAGCTGTCGATCCACTTCAGGGAATTTATAAAGGCCGCCCCCCAACTCGGTTTGATATTGAGGATACTGTTTGTAGTAATCGAGCAAACTTGAAAAAAGTTCGACCTCGTCTTTTGAAGCTTTGGGAGTCTTCGACTTTTGAGACCAAGCATGGGTAGACACCAAACTCAGACCAACACACAAAAAGAA